>Ga0123355_10005259_pt1 | contig 18901 bp, 12 predicted proteins | sample TergutEmb28metaG_3_FD_89872 | JGI IMG/M metagenome (GOLD analysis project Ga0123355, IMG submission 89872) | Embiratermes neotenicus P1 segment gut microbial communities from Petit-Saut dam, French Guiana - Emb289 P1 | ecosystem: Host-associated > Arthropoda: Insects > Digestive system > Gut ... | reverse complement strand
CTTGCCTGGAAGGTCACCATGTCGCCCATATTCACAAATTGACCCGTCAAGACAACGTTGTCACCTGGAGTAATTTGTGGACGCTGAGCACCCATATATACAGTTGGCATAATCCAAGCCCCGCAGTCAAAGCGACCGCATTGTAAAAGTTCTTCGGTGTCCATTACTCCAAAAAGATTTGCGTCCTCTTCAGAGAACATGGCGACGGTACCATTGATGGTAATCTCTCCTGCAAAAGCAAGGGGATCAGACGAAACCTGACTTATATTAAAGCCAGTGTCTTCACTGCAAGCAAGGGGAAAGGCTGCAAGCGCAAGGGCAAGCACGATAAGGATAAGAAATTTGCTTGAGGATAGTATTTTCTTCATTGAGTAACCTCCGTTGATACGCATGGCAGCGAACGAACCACCATGCACTGTTAACTGTCCGAAAATATTATACACCCTGCAACCTGAAATTTATATAACCGGATAGACCTCTAAAGCAGACAGGATTTCCCTTGGTTTCATTTTGACAATACCCCATAATGATATTGTCGTTGCAAGTAGCGCCGTTGCTAGAAACAGTGCGTAAAACTGGACAACTGTTGCAATCTCTAACCGTACTTCGTATGTTGCTATCATCTCTTCAGGCGTCATATATGCACGGTACCCCATAGATTGAAGGGCAACAGCACCCCATTCGCGCCCTGGATCTTCAAGCTGGCGAATCATGTCTTGCTCAATCATCATGCCAGATATTTCAGCACTTAACATATTTCCCGCAAACAAGCCCAAAGTCATTCCAATTGTAGTGGCAATCATTATCTCAACAAGAAACTGTCCGACAACGCTAGACTTTTTCTCTCCCAAAGCTAGATATATTCCTGCTTCACGTCTGCGGTCATGCAAGACTAGCATGATTACAAGAGACACAATTACGACTGTTGCAATTAGCGCACCGATGACGACCCAAAGCGCTATTTCATCTAACATTTCCATAGAGGACGATATGAGTGCATAGGTGCTGGTAAAGTCATCAACATTCCAGAATGCTGGCAAAACTTCATGTGCTGCATCCCTAAAATCTGCTAAATAGATAGGATCATGAAGCAAGAAGAGCACCTTGTCGTAGAAAATCATCTCCTCGATACTTGTGCCCTCAAGGTAAGCTGCGTACATGCCTGGATTAAGTTCTGGTAAAACCTCTTGATATATCTTTATGGTTGATTCGACGACAAGGTTTGGCACATAGATCTGATTAATCTGATTGACGTACTGATGGATATCATTTGGGTCTGGTTTATCTTCTGGCGCAAACTCACCGTCAAATACACCAACAATTTCCAGGCTAATTGGCCGAACATAGAGCAACTCTTCAAAATCCCCACTGTAAATTCTGTAATCAAAGGTAACAAATCCGCCTAGTTCTAGACCGTTCTCCCTTAAAAAGCCACAACTCACAACAGCAACATAGCTTAGAGATTCCACTTCTGCCTGCGTGAACACGCGTCCTTCCCGCAAAGCTATGAGTCCTGTTCTTATATCCAGGATGTCAGGGTTATGCACGCCTCTGAAGAAAAAATGTTCAAGCCCTGCCTCTCTTACTGCTCCCCATTGTGAAAGGGTGTCAATATCTATTTTTGAGTCATCAGGCATATCAATATGGTCAAATTTTGCCTCGTCAAATGCACGTCTTAACTCAGTGCTATAAAGCCTATTTCCCACTGAGAAATCAAAATCATACACATAGTCTAAAGATCCAACATCTCTGATTTGTGAAGGTGTCAACTCACTTGGCCATTCCCCTGTTTGTTCATAGTGCGCAACTATTACATCAAAATCACCATAAGGAACGAGGGTGGCAACAGCTGGCATTTGTACTCGAAGGGCAGTGTCCGTGGCTGTTATGGCCTGCCTAACTGATAGAGCTGCAGATAAAAGTAGCGCTAACAAAAAAAATGCTAGCAGTCAAAATGGCAAAGTTCCCTAGGCGATATCTAATGCTGACCCACGCCCTCTTATACAAATTCATAATCACACAATGCCGCGGAAAAAGTGTCCCTTTGTCACCATCTCTGGCCTAGCAGGCAATTCAAGTTCACCATCCCCCGCCATAGCGATCAAATTCCTGCGAGCACGTGCGACCTCTTTGGCCGCCTGCGTGTTAAAAGCATTTTCCAAATCCAAGCGCAAGGCATCTATACCTGCATCCAGCAGCTCATCAAAAGCAGATGACAAATCAAGCGGAACAGAGTTATAGATATGGCTGCGCCCAAAGGGATCAGTGGTCACAGGAAAACAGTAGCCCTTTTTATCGCGCAAAGCATAGTGGCGCTTACGCCGCACACAAGAAGAGCAATTTTTTGTGCAGGGATTATTGAGGTCAGTCAGGCCTTCAAGTACGCATGCCTCGCTAATCATAACCTCTTGCTGTCCAAAGAGGGACGTACCCAAAGCCACCGTACTGCGCGCCGAGATACCTGCAATTTGACGCCCACTCAACTCGGGGGAAAGCCATATACGCGTTGGCGCATAGTTATTTTGCAGCGCCTGCACTGCATGGGGGTTAGTTACATTCAAAGACCAGTGTGCTTGTGCAGGAATACCTCGCTGCAAACAGGTCTCAAGCTGCCCCAAAGTCGAACAGACTGCACGACCAAAACGCTCTGCAATACCATAGTAGGTATCAAGTTCCTCATTTTTAGCTACGCGGGGTAAAACAGGTACTATTCCAGCAAGGTCTACAGCATCAAAATTGCTCGCCCCTTCTGTATCTGCCTCACCCTCATTATCTGAGACAACATTCAGGGCAAGGCCTACTTCGGAAAGCAACCAGGCATTCAAATGTGCCTCATTAGCACCAGCATTTAGCACGGCACGTGCAGCAGACAGCGAGCCAACTACGGCGATGATCTCTGGGTTCAAACTGCGCTTAAGCTTGCGCAAAGGTAGGCTATCTTGCAAAGCCTTGTTACGCGCAACATTAATGGATGCCTCAACTCTCGCAGCCCCACCAAAGAAACGATTTGCTTCATAGTCAGCAATTGCCGCGCGCCGCGCCTTATTAATCGTCGAATAACTCATGCCAACGCCCTCATCAATTTCAATGCAGAGAGCACCCATCACATACGGCGTATTGCCCAGCTTTTCAAGTTGCGTTTTTACCTCAACCTCAGTAAGTGACTTAGTGCGCGCTGCCTCAACAGGGCTGCCTTCAAAACGCCCTGTGTGACCTGCTGCGTCGCTGACCTCAACCACAAAGGGCTGCGCCTGTTTAATTTCTACATTGAAATCAAGCTTTTGTTGGAAATTTTGTGCCTCTTCAACCAGTCGCTGCGCCTGTCTATTTAGCTGTCCTTGTGCTTGATCGCTTGTCTCATTTTTAATGCGATGATAATCCATCACCTTCGCGCCCTGCTGGTCAGTCAAAAAACCTGGGCTCAATGCGCGATTGAAGGCATCTGTTAAGATGTTTTGCCCAGCCTGCTTGTCAAGATTCTGCTCGCCAGTATCATCAGCAAGGTCTAGCGCAGTCCTATATGCCCCCACAACTGCAGCAACGTAAGCTGGTCTTTTCATTCGCCCCTCGATCTTTAAAGATGCAACCCCTGCTGCTTTAAGGCGAGGAAGATACTCGATAGCACTCAGATCTTTTGGTGACAGCAGGTAAGGACCCCTTGTCTCATGAACATCACTGCGGTGATCTATCAATTCATAAGCAAGCCTGCAGGGCTGGGCGCACATACCACGATTGGCACTACGCCTACCCACAAGCGAAGAAAATAAACATTGCCCTGAATAAGATACGCACAGAGCGCCGTGTCCAAAGACTTCCACCTCGATGCCTGCCTCACGACCAACAGCAGCTAAGACCTCGATATCTGAAAGTGATAGTTCACGACTCAAAGTTGCGCGAGCAACCCCTAGCTGCGCAAGGGCACGTAAGGTGTCAGAACTGTGGACATTTATCTGAGTAGAGGCATGAATACGCAACTGTGGCATACATTCACGCAAGCGTGCTATCAGTCCAAAATCCTGCACAATAATCGCATCAACACCTGCTTTCCAGGCACTAGCCGCAAGTTCGATTGCCTGGTCAAACTCTATTTCTAAAATGAGGGTGTTTAGCGTAAAGTACACCTTTGTATCCTTCAGGTGCGCTAGACGAACAAGGTCAGCAAGTTCTGACTGTTTAATATTGTCAGCAAGGCGACGGGCATTAAGTTCACCTGTGCCTAGGTAGATGGCGTCAGCTCCCCGGTAGCTATCTGGGCCACCGCAACTGTCATCTCTTAGGGCAGCGTAAAATGCATCTTTATTTCCAGCAGGTGCAAGAAGCTCCATTGACTATACCTTTCTGTATTTGAATCCCTAACTAGTATAGCGGGTGATTGGCAAAGCGTGACCGGTTCAGCAGATACATCTATGTAGTGACGGGTCAAATGCCTAGCCTTATACCTTTTGACAGTGCTCGAAATGAAAGTGACAGCTAGGGTACAAAAGCCTTGCAGAGGCAATTTGCCTTAGCATTGTCTAGGTATAATCGAAAGGTTAGTGTGCTCGGTCTGATTGAAGGAGTCATGTAGCCCATGTCAACTAATGCTCGCAGAAATCGTGCGCGCAAACGTCGCGCCTCCCGACTAAATAAAATTAAAATAACTGCAACTACCCTTGTTCTGGGTATGCTCCTAAGCATTGTTGCTGCGGTGGGAGCAGTTGTCCTTGTTGCTTTTTCCTGGCTTGAAGACTTGCCTGACTATACTGACCCTGCGGCATTCGACACCTCTAGGCCCACCCGTATATATTCCGCTGACGGTGTGCTCTTGGCGCGTTTTTTCCTCGAAAATCGTGAGCCAGTCACCCTTGATCAGATGTCGCCTTATATTCTTGAAGCCATTGTTGCTGTAGAAGACGAACGCTTCTTTGAACATGAAGGTATTGACCCGCAAGGTATTGCGCGCGCAGCTGTTATGACCATGCTAGGTTCGCGCGAGGGCGGATCAACCATCACCCAGCAATTCGTTCGTCAAACAGTGCTGCGTGATGAGGCTACTGATATCTCTTTGCGTCGTAAATTTCGAGAAGCCTATCTAGCTCTTGAGGTTGAAAAGCACTTTACAAAAGATGAAATCCTTGAAATGTATCTAAATACCGTATTTTTCGGGGCTAATGCACACGGAATTGAAGTCGCCAGCATGACGTACTTTGGTGTTTCTGCAAGCGAATTGAATCTGGCACAGGCATCTGCTTTGGCAGGTATTCCTCAGCGACCCAATGCACTCAATCCTTACAATAACCCCGAATTGACTATTCAGCGCCGTGCGCATGTTTTAAATCGTATGTATGAAAATGGCAAGATTACTTATGAGGAACGTCGCGAAGCAGAAGAAGACCCCATGGAGCTTACTCGCGCCTATGTTCCAGATCACGGAATTTACTACCATGGCTACTTTGTGACTCATGTACGCCGCTACCTTCAGCAAAATTTCTCTGCAGCTGATGTTTTTGGCGGAGGACTTGTAGTACATACCACCCTTGATACCAACATGCAGAGTGCTGCAGAAGCTGCAGTTCATAACTTTATCGGAATGGATCCCAGCAGCCCTGAAGGAGCACTGGTGTCAGTAGAGGTTGACACAGGGCACGTTATTGCCATGGTTGGTGGTCGTGATTTTGCAGAAGATAATTTTAACCTTGCAACACAGGCACGTCGCCAGCCAGGGTCTACTTTTAAAACCTTTGGCATGGTAGCTGCAGTAGAGAAAGGCATGTCTCCGTCTTTTCGTATTGATTCGTCATCCCCTGCCACTATTGGTACAGGTGGAGGTCACCGCTGGATTGTCAACAATTCCGAAGGCCGAGGTCGCGGCATGATGAGTCTGCATGCAGCGATGGCCGCCTCAGTCAATACCGTTTTCGCCCGCATTGCTAACGAAATTGGAGCAGAGCCCATTATTGATGTTGCCAAAAGAATGGGTGTTGAAACACAACTTGAGCCCTTCCTATCGCTAGTGCTAGGAGCACAGGGTGTTACCGTTCTAGAAATGGCCTCATCACACGCCACTCTAGCATCAGGCGGTGTACAGCGTGACCCCGTTGTTATCACTTCAATCATTGACCGCAATGGTGAATACCTCTATCAATGGGAAGAAAACGGAGAGCAAGCCCTAACCCCAGAAGTTGCCTGGGCCTGCACTCAGATGATGATGGGCACGGTAACTGGCGGTACTGGCTCACGTGCGCGCATTTCAGGTTGGCAGGTAGCTGGAAAGACAGGCACTAGCCAGAGAAATCGTGATGTGTGGTTTGCTGGTTATACCCCCGTACTTTCTACTGCAGTATGGGTGGGACATAAAGAGGAAGCCCCTATCTTTATGCACGGAAGACGTGCATTTGGCGGTACCGTATCTGCCCCTATTTGGCGCGCATTTATGGAGGTTGCCCTGCAGGAATATGAGCCCAGACGCTTTGCTACAGCCCCAGCACCACCTTTTAACAATTCGCAATTTAACATTCCTCAGACAGCTACACCAAGCCTTGGCGGCCTTACTCTTGCAGAAGCACGCGCAATGCTGGTTGGTTTTGATATCAGTGTAGAACAGGTGTATTCAGACACGGTCCCTGCGGGCAGGATTGTAAGTGCAAGCTTTAGTGGATCACGGGTAACTCTACGCGTCTCAATGGGTCCGCGTCCTGGTGGCGAAGACACTGGCAATGACACCAACGAGGCTCCAGCACCACCAACGCCGCCCGTGCAGGATCCATCAACGCCGCCCGCGGATGATTCACCTGGCGGATCTACACCCACAACACCAACACCTTAAATGCAAAACGAAGGTCCTTAGGTCAAAAGCTTGAGGACCTTCGCTCACTATCAGCAAGCCTTAGGCACTAGGGGCATCACGCTTTACCAGCCTCTATAACAAAGCTACCTGCTGTTCATCAAGGCTATATATCTGCTTTGTTTTTTGCAGCTGCACAATAAGGGCTTTGTGAGAAGTGCCCCCCTCTGTAGTGCGCGCATCTACGACCTTGTCAATGCGCAATGCATTTTCAACATCACGGCCAAAGCCCGCAAAGAAACCTTGTAGCTCGCCAATGCTTAAGTCTTGCAGTTTGCGGCCCTGCCGCTCACAAGTAAGCACAATAGTTCCAACAATCTCATGCGCCTGCCTAAAAGGAAGCTGACATTTCTCAACCAGGTAATCTGCAAGATCTGTTGCAGCCATGAAACCACCCGTAGATGCAACACTCATGCGCTCTTCATTAACAGATAAACCTGCAATCATGCCAGTCATAACCTTGACACATTGCTCTATGGTATCCATGGCATCAAAGGTAGGCTCTTTGTCCTCTTGCATATCTTTGTTGTAGGCTAAAGGAAGACCTTTCAAAGTAACGAGAAGAGAATTCAAATCGCCCACTACCCTGCCGGTTTTACCGCGAATAAGCTCTGCGAAATCAGCATTCTTTTTCTGAGGCATAATCGATGAGCCTGTCGAGTAGCGATCAGATAGTTGCAAGAAATCAAACTCTTCTGTCGTCCATAAAATAAGCTCTTCGGCTAAGCGCGACAAATGCACCTGACAAACAGAGGCTGCATAGACCGCGTCTAAAAGAAAATCACGGTCACTAACTGCATCTAAGGCATTAATGCTTACATAATTGAAGCCCAATTCGCGCGCAGTAAAATCACGGTCAAGAGGATAGCTAGTACCAGCCAAAGCAGCGCTTCCTAAAGGGCATACATCGGCGGCTTGGTATGCGGCAAGAAAACGTTTGAAATCGCGTGAAAACATCTGCGCGTAGGCAAGATAATAATGGGCAAGACTAATAGGCTGCGCCTTTTGTAAGTGAGTATATCCTGGCACAATGACATCAATATGTGTCTCTGCAAGCTCAAGCAATTCAAGGCGCAGTGCATTAATCGCACGAGAAATCGCCAATGTGCGCTCTTTCATGTAAAGGCGTGTATCTGTTGCCACCTGATCATTTCTACTGCGTCCTGTATGTAAGCGCGCCCCATCTTCGCCAATACGCGCTGTAAGAGCATGCTCGATGGCCATGTGGACATCTTCATCTGCAATATTCCACTCAAATGAGCCCTCTTCGATTTCTGCAGCAATCTGATTTAGGCCTTCTTCAATAGCTGCTGCCTCATGCAAGCTGATTACCCCTTGGCGGGCAAGCATTTTCGCATGTGCAATTGACCCGGCGATGTCTTGGCGCCACATCCGCTTATCAACAGGCAGTGAGGCGCCAAAGGCTATAAGTTCATCGCTGGGGACATCAGAGAAGCGTCCACTCCATGCAGGCTTTTTATGATTCATGACTTAGAAGCATCCTCCAGGTTTACCTGCTTTGCCAACAGTTGGGCCAGTCGTTGAACTAGGCGCACTGCATTCTGCACTGTCCTTGTCAGCCTGTTTGTGCAATTCAGCCTGCACTTCTGACCACACTTTGATAGGCAAAGAATAAAGTTCCATAAAGCCCTTTGCTGCCTTGTGATTAAACTGATCAGCACTGTCATAGGTCGCAAGGCCATAGCTGTACAGCGAGTAAGGGCTTGTGCGTCCTACGACCACGCAATTGCCCCTGTAAAGTGAAAGGCGGATATCTCCTGTTACAAAGGTTTGGGTCTGTGCCATAAAAGCATCGATAGCAAGCTTCAAAGGACTAAACCACATACCCGAATACACAAGGCGTGACCACTCTTGCTCGAGCGTCAACTTATAGTGCATAAGGTCGCGCTCAAGCGTCAACTCTTCAAGCGCTTTATGCGCTGTAATAAGGGTCATCATTCCTGGGCATTCGTATATCTCGCGTGACTTGACTCCGATAAGCCGATTTTCGACCATATCAATACGCCCAATGCCATGAGGTCCTGTTATTAGGTTTAGCTTAATTATCAGCTCGACCATATCCATCGCTTCCCCATTAATGGCAGTAGGCAATCCTCCCTCAAAGCTCAAGGTAATAATTTCTTCATCAGGTGCATCTTTGCGCTTAGGATCTTGCGTGATGGTATACACGTCTTCTGGTGGGGCAACATCGGGATCTTCAAGTACGCCGCATTCAATAGCGCGGCCCACCATATTGTCATCAACCGAATAAGGTCTTTTCTTAGAGGTAGGAATGGGAATCCCGAACTTTTCTGCATAGTCCATCTCTTTTTCACGCGTGGTCAAATCCCATTCGCGCACTGGTCCCAAAATAGTAATAGTGGGGTCAAGCGCTGCAATGGAGTTTTCAAAGCGTACCTGATCATTGCCCTTGCCTGTACAGCCATGCGCAATATAACTTGCGCCCTTTTGTTGGGCAATCTCGACAAGTCTTTTTGAAATTAGTGGACGCGAAAGTGCAGAAACTAGTGGATATTTATTCTCATACATCCCATTGGTCATCAATGACAGCGCAACATATTCCTGCGCAAACTCATCTCTTGCGTCTAATACAAGCGATTCAATCGCACCAATTTGCAAGGCTTTTGCTGCAATGAATTCAACATTTTCATCTTGTTCCTGCCCAACTTCTACAAGGCAAGCGATTACATCAAGGTTGTAATTTTCAATAATCCACCTGATACATACCGAAGTATCAAGACCACCCGAATAAGCCAGTATACAAATTCCCTTTGACATCTTTCTCACGACTCCTTATTAGTCAGCTCAATCATACGACATAAACACGACCCAGCAATAGGAGGGTCGTTTAATAGGGCAAGAGCCTTTGTGACCACGCTACGACAAACCGTAGGCATAGTCTAAAAGCCCTTGCTAGATTCGTCGTGAAAGATTGAAGTGATTGATTAGCGGAGTCTGTCCAGCACAGCTAGACAGCGCAGACAGATACCATCTTGCTGCCACAAAGATAGATGCCAAAGCGGCACCGCTTTCTATCTTGTGGTTAGTACTCATGGTCCTTCTATATCCCCCATAAAGTAAAGCAAATCTGCTTCAATTTCTGCTGCCTTTTTCTCATTATCGCATACACAGAGCAAGGTGGTATCACCAGATACCGTGCCCAGAATTCCATCAAGGTCTGCAAGGTCAATCGCTGCCGCAACGCCTGCTGCCGTTCCTCCCTGTGCCTGAACAACAATAAGGTTTCCCGTCCTCGAGACTTTCTCTACCAAATCCTGCACCATTCTTTGCAGGTGCTGGTCTTCAGCAAGAACGTAATATCCACCGCTAGCTTTTTTCAGCTTAAGTTCTTCGACATCACGTGAAATCGTCGCCTGAGTGCACTTGAAGCCACGCGAAACAAGTATTTCTACAATCTCGTGCTGTGTCTTAATACGCTTTTTGCGTACGAGATCGCGGATAATTCCTTGCCTTTGTATGCGCTTCTTCACGTCCATCCCTCGCATTCCAAGACTCGCCTTGCAAGTCATGTATCCCAAATTGAAAACCGCGTCACACTAATTGCAGCGATTAAAGGGTCTACAATCATCTAGAATTCTAGCACTGCTTAGAAAAAATATACATATTTTCCCATAATCAAAACTATATTATCCTGCAAACGGTAGGGCATTATCCAGCTCAGCGCAACTACTTTTCGTTAGTCAGCAGCTCTTTGTACTCGTCAGCGGGCAGTGCTTCGCGCATCTTATCGCGATAATCATTAGAGCCAGCAAGTGTTTCACGCATCATCACTACGCTTAAATAGCGTCCCTTTGGTGTCAAAGTTAGCTCCTCTTTGTTGTCAATCTCAAAGGCGCCAGCCATGCGCATAAAGGTCATTTCCATGGGCAGACCTTTGGCAATATCAACCCCAAAACGCTCACGGAATTCTTGCTTATCTAAGCGCAGACCAAAGAGCTTTGTTGCAAAGTAGTAGCGCATATCTACGACTTGGCTCTTTGCGCCCTGGGTCATATTATCGATGGGCATTTTGCCCTCTGCAATACGCGCATGGTACTCACGCAAGCTAAAGGTGTTAGTGTAATTTTGCCCCTTCAAATAAGACATTGCTCCAGAACCAATGCCTACATACTCGGGATAGTCAACGATGTATTCGTCGATAATCATATCTTTGCTGGCACTAAAGGTCCACGCACTTGAACCAACAAAGCCTGAACCATAAAGATCATCGCAAATCATCTTATACATTTCATATTCACGTTTGAAATCTACCTTGCCAATGTCCTTCTTCATCTGCTTGCGGCGCAAAGGACTTGCAAGCAAAGGATAAAAAGTTGTTTGATTGCAGCCTGTCTGCTTCACCAGGTCAAGGTCTTTTCTTAGACTCTCATAGCTCTGGGTCGGAAAGTTAAAAATCATATCCACATTAAAGGAGTCAAATTTGCCCTGAGTGCTCTGCACCGCTGCAAGGGTTTCTTCTGCAGAACCCGTTGTCTTGTAGCGGCTCATATACTGCAGCAAGTCATTATCAAAGCTCTGGACACCCACTGAAAGGCGGTCAACACGCGAGGCTAGAGCATCAAAAAGTTCGTCACCTAGGTCAGTGGGATTAGTCTCTGTCGAAACATCTTTGATATCTGGAAATAACTCCTTTGCATAATCAATCAGCTCGACAAGTTCATCTAAAAGTACCGTGGGTGTTCCTCCGCCAATATAAGTCGCGCCAAAACGGTAACCTAAGTCTTTAACCATTTCAAGCTCGCGGCGCAGCGACTTAAAGTATTCGCGCGTACGGTCCTCCTTGTAGTAAAAGCGATTGAAAGAACAGTAGGTACACAATTGCTTGCAAAAGGGAATGTGCATATACAGCATGTACAAAGTGTCGGGATTAGCTTCTGGCAACATATCAGCACTTGCCGAAACATCCCCGTTTAGATAGTTTTTATTCAGGACTCTCGTTCCAATACGTAAAGCACGTTCTGCGAGCATATTTTATTCTCCTGTGTATTCCAAATCAAAGTCTGCCAAGACTTTTCGAGCAGCTTCTTCTCCCCCATCAATGCAGTTAGGGATACCAACACCGCGAAAGCAACCTCCTGCACAGGCAAGGCCCTTTGTGGCAGCCGTGCGTGCTTCAATAGTTTCGACGCGGTCGAGATGTCCCATTTTATACTGAGACAATCCCAGCGTCCAGCGATACAGGCGAGCAAAAAGCGGTTGCACGTCTTTGGGCAGACTCATAACGTGACGCAATTCTTCTAAGACTGTTTCAATAAGTTCTTTGTCAGGCAAATCCATGACTGCCTGATTCTTTGGGGTACCCGCAAAGCCCCGTATAAGCACACGACCAACAGGTGCACGCCCGGGCCATTTGGTCGATGACCAGCTAGCAGCCAGTAGGTCGCGCCCCTCTACCGCAGGAACCAAAACACCAAAACCATCCTTGCGCTCTGCACCCAGGTCTTCTTCACGAAAGGCAAAAGATATTGTGGAAGAACTCACATTGGGAATGCCTTGGTAAGCCGCAGCTATCTCTGGATCAAGCTCAGTTAGAATTTCAGCACCAGCATAAGATTCTGTGGCAACAATAACAGCATCTGCCACAATGTGATCAGCCATATAAGACTGCGCTGTTTGGACAGCCTCTGCCAGCTTTTCTGCATCGATATTGTCTTCATCAATGCGTCCGCAAAATACAGCTTGCGATGTACTTGTTGCACTACCCTCTTTGTCAAGAGCACCTATACGTCCCACACTGTGATAGGGGCTTGTACCCTCTGCATCGCATACTTCAAGAGTATAGCCACCGTCATCATTGCGCTTAATACTTTTGACCTTTACCCCTGTGCGAATATTATGTGCGCTTTGCTGTGCCATAGCATCAGTCAATTCATGCATGCCCTGCTTATAAGAGGCAAATACCGTATTTCCCCAAATATCTTTTTTCGAAGCACTGTCAGCGCTTGTCTTTGCCTCTGCTACTGCGCGAGCACGCGCGGCGGCAGCACGCTTGCGGGCAGCCTGTGCTGTAACAGTTCCGCGAATAACACTGCCATACTTTTCTTCAAGATCAAAGTACATAGGAAAGTGGGCTTCAAGTGACATATCCTCTGGCTCAGAAGCATGGACCCCTCCAAGGAAAGGCTCTGCGATATAGTCAAGAACCTCTTTGCCAAAACGACGCTCGATGAAAGATCCCATCGCTTCGTCGCGACGTGCTGGGCCTTTACCCTCTTTTGATTGTCCTGTTTTTGCCCAGTCGCGCCTAGGCAGGGTCATTTCACGAATCATGTCCATCTTGCCTTGCTCAGACAAAAGTTCAGTAGTGAAAAGTGGTTCAAGTTGCGTGGGGACAAACATGACAAAGCCTTCAGGTAGCTCATGCATACGTCCATCGCGATAGATATACACTTTCTTGTGCGCATCATTACTGGGCAGCCAATCACCTTCAGCCCCCAGCAAGGTCGTCATACGTCTACCGCCAGGCTTCATAGCACTAAAGCAGTCGGGTCCTCCGTCAACGATGTAGGGCTCAGAGGTTTCAGGGTCCAACACGACTTCCCCGGCGACCTTACCCCCAACACGACAGTCACGCTCGAGAAGTGTATAGCTTAAAGGCACGCCTGCCTGTTTTGCGCGCTCCAAATAATAGGCCGCAGCAAGACCAGTCGCACCTGCACCAACTATTACGATATGTGGTTTCGTCATTTACTTTCCTTTTGGCCTTCTGGGATTTTCTTCTTTAGGATCACTGTAAGCAATACCTGCATCTGACAAGACTTTGTGCGCCGCTGCCTCACCGCTCTCCATGCAATTTGGTACGCCTACCCCTGTATAGGCTGCACCACCTATGGCAAGACCTGACTGCTTGCTCATATGCCTGTTAAGTGTATTCATGCGATCGGGATGTCCCACTATGTATTGTGGCATGGCTCGCGGAAAGCGAAACACCTTTGCGTAAGTTGGCTGCGCATCTGACTTTAAGCCCAGCAGATCAATGTAGGACTTGCGCACCAATTCGATAAGCTCTGCATCGGGCAAGCTATGCGTATGATCATCGCGTGCCCCCCCTACAAAACCGCGCATGAGGACCGTGTCTTTAGGGGCACGCCCCGCCCACTTTGACGATATGAGTGAAATACCCGTAACAGGCTGTTTTTCAATACCGGGAGCTAAGATGCCATGCCAATCTTTTCTGAAAGGAGCATCCTCTTCATCCCAGGCCGTAATAATTGTCGCGCAAGATGAATGAGGAATATGTGTCAGAATCTCTGAGACCTCTGGGGCAATATCTTCCATAAGTTCACCTGCAACCCAGGCGGGAGCTGTGATAATCACTGCGTCTGCCTTGACTGTCTGCACAAGAAAATCATCTATGCCCTCCTGCACTGCATCAGCATTGTCACCAATCAAATTGCCAGCCTTGTCGTGCTGGATCCCTGAATAGCGAATTGTGCCAGTGCCAGCTTCTTCATTAATAGTTAGTTCATAGCCACCATCTGACACACGAACAAGAGAGGTGACAGGAGTCGATGTTTTGACGTTCTCTTCCCCTACAGCCCTTGCCATGTGATTAGTGTAATCATCAAGTCCCTGCTTACAGGAACTAAAGAAGGTTCTTGCCAGTTGACCTGGCTTTGGCGGGAACTTCTTTTTCATTTCTTCGACCTTTTTGCGCTGCGCCAAAAAGCCCAATATCAGCGAACCGTACTTTTCCTCCATTTCAAGCAGCATCGGGTAGACACCTAGGGTGGACATGGTTTCTGGATCTGAACCATTGATACCCCCTACCAGTGGCTCTGCTAGGCGGTCTAGACATTCCTTGCCTAGGCGACGACAAACGAGCGAGCCTATTGCTTCGTCTTCGTCTGCCCTGCGCTTTTTGCGTGGCATGATGATATCAAGTGCCATACGGAATTTTGCTGGCCATGAATACAGCTTTGTTGTAGCCATGGGCAATATCTTCGTCGGCGCAAACATCATGATGCCATCAGGCAAAGGAACCAGCTTGCCACCTCTAACAATGAAGGTCTGTTTGCTGCTGTCATCAGTACCACAAAGCTGGTCAGAGATGCCCATGTAGCGGGCCACACGCGCCATGGGAGCCGTCTTGCTGGTCAGGTAAGAGTCACTGCCACCGTCTGCAATAGCAACGCCGCCACAGGGCAAGGTGGGACGATCAGTCCACAATTGACCACCAATGCGTGCATCTGATTCATAGACTGTGTAGGTGATATTGTGCCCTGCATCAGCTGCACGTTTTAGCTGATAAGCAGCACCGAGGCCTGCAATTCCTGCACCAATCACGGCAACGTGAAAGGGTTTTTGTGTCGACTGTTGCTGTTGGTGGCGATGCGTCATAGCAGATACCATCCGATCTTTAGGGTGTTGAAACAAGAGCTGATTGGACAGATGCGACAAAGGATTCAATCAGTCCAGGATTGATAGACTCCAAGGTGGCAAGGGTGGGAGTTCTAATAAGGGTAATATCTTGATCTTTAGCCTTCTTTACCGCAGCAATATCTAAATCGTAGAGAACTTCCATGTGGTCAGTGGCAAATCCAAGGGGACACACAATCAGAGTGTCAGCTCCCCTGAGGGCAAGTTTTGAAAATATCGTATCTAGACTTGGCTCTAACCACTTTCCGCCTCTTGCCCCAGCAGACACATAACACAAGGTCCCTGATTCAAAGGGCATGGGCATACCAGTAATAAGCAGGCTTGCCGCTGCCAAAAGTTGCTGCTCATAGCGCGCAGACATCTCTTGATCATCGTCTATTGGCAGTGAATGTGCCACAAAGGCAAGATTTACCTCTTGTACAGATGCATCATCTTGATAAGCGTGCTGCACCAGGTCGAAATAAGCTTTGCGAATATTATCAGCATGTGCATTCAAATAGGCAGAGCTTGGACCAAACACAGGAGCCTTCACTACTTCGCTAATACCCTGCTTTAAGGCTACCTCTTTGCTGTGTTGATAGGGTCCTTCCCAAGCCACCCACGACTCGAAGGCAGTAAGCGAAAAGTAGATAATGCGCTTGCAACCAGTATCTGCAAGGCGCTCAATTGCATCTTCTATAAAGGGCTCTGAGAAACCCATGCCCACCTCAATAGCGCAGATCTTCTCTCCCGCTTTGTCGAGTGCTGCCTTTAGTGCGACACAGATGGTTTCAGCAATCTCTACACTAGGAGACTTGCCACCGATAAGTTCATATTTCGCCCGGGCAGACGATACAACCTTTTCCATTTGGGCTGCAGGAAGCGAGCTTCCCATTACCCGCTGCAGCATAGGGGCGACCTCATCCAATGAACGAGGTCCCCCAAATCCTACTAGCAGTATGCCCGTCTTAGCCACGAATCCTTCTTGACTCTTCTTGAACTGTGCGAATGAAGAATCTTGCTTTGTCAGGATCGGTAGTCTTTTGGATGCCGTGACCCAAGTTGAAAATGTGACCTGGGCGGGTCCCAACAGCAGTCAAGATATCAACCACTGTCTCTTTAATAGTTTCTTCGCTAGCAAAGAGAGTGATCGGATCAATGTTGCCCTGCAATCCAAAGCGTGGATCAATAGTTTTAACGGCGTTATTCATATCAAGGCGCCAGTCAAGGCCAAGGATATTTCCACCTGCTTTTTGCACAAGGTCCATCATTGAAGTTGCACCGTTTGCAAAGTGGATAACGGGAACATTCTTGCCGCCCTCACCCTTACCTTCTGCGTATGCTGTTACCGCGTCAAGCACCTGCTTTGAATAGGGCAAGACACGCTTTTCATAATCAAGAGGAGACAAGAAGCCCACCCAACTATCAAAGAGCTGAATCGCCTGTACACCACTATCAATCTGCGCACACATATAATCAATGATTGCTTTGGTGAATTTTGTCATAAGGATGTCCCAGCCCTCGGGCTCATTCCACATAAATGATTTGCAGTTGATGAACTCGCGGGTGCCGCGCCCTTCAATAGCATAGCTAGCCAACGTAAAAGGTGCACCGCTAAAGCCAATAAGGGGCACTTTGTCCCGAAGCTCATTGCGAGCAATCTTGATTGATTCCATAACATAGTTTGTGCCAACATCAGGAGTACGTCCATAAGGGTCATTTTCGGTCAAGGCTTCTGCGTCTGCCTTAGAGCGAATGGGGTTATGGATAACGGGGCCAATCCCTGATTGAAAATCAAGATCAAGACCCATTCCTGGAAAGAGCACTAGAATGTCGCTAAAGAGGATCGCTGCATCAACGCCAATAAGGTCGACAGGCTGCAAGGTAACCTCTACAGCTAGATCAGGGTCGTAGCACATCTCAAGAAAAGTTTTATTGGCACGAATCTCGCGATATTCGCTCATGTAGCGTCCAGCCTGACGCATCATCCAAACGGGGGTAGCCTCGGTCTGCTCTAAGCGAGCCGCGCGCAAGAACAAGTCATTGAAAGCCATACGAACCTCCTGTGTTCAGGGTTTCACAAAATAATGTAACAGTGCAGTACATTATACTCCGCAAAAACGGAGGGGGCTACTAAGACTAGCTGACAAGTTTGCCACATTAGTCACAAAAACAAAGAGGTGCGTAAGCATCAGCAATAAGGGCTCCTGTTACCATGGTTTCCGCCACTATTTTAGCACTCGCGACAAAAACAATAAGGGAATTGTGAAAAAGGATCAGCAGACAAAAAGATCATCAATAGCAGCACTGATTACAGTATCTTTATGGGCGTCAGCATTTCCTGTTGTCAAGTATCTGCTTGACTACTATTCAGCAGAATCCATCATGGTGTTTCGCTTTCTCATAGCTTCGCTAACAATAATTGCCGTTATTGTCATCAAAAAAGTAAGAATGCCCGAGACAAAAGATCTTCCCCTCTTTGCCCTTGCAGGCTTTCTGGGCATATTTCTTTATTCGTGGCTTTTTATCACAGGTGTCAACACCGTCCCATCTGGGGTTAGCAGCTTTCTAATCGCGTCTGCCCCTGTGTTTGTCACGCTTTTCTCAATCGCTCTTTTAAAAGAGAAGGTTGGGCTACTTTCCTGGGCAGGAATACTCATCAGTTTTTGTGGCCTGATAGTCATAACGGCAAGTCAAATGAGCGGCTTTGTCATGAACAGTGGTGTCATATTACTTGTAGGAGCAAGCATTTCTACGAGCCTGTACACCATTATCCAGCGCAAGCTTACAAAGAAATACACCCCTTTCGAGGCAGCAGCCTATTCAATACTTTTTGGAACTTTGTTTACCCTGATATTTTTACCGGACCTTATCAAAGAGTTACCAGGTACACCACTGGCAGTCAATATCATTCCGGTTTATCTAGGAATTTTCCCCGCTGCCATTGCCTATCTATCCTGGTCATATGCACTTTCAAAGTCAAGAAGTACCGCCCATGTGACTATGTTTGTCTACCTAATACCTTTTCTAGCTACCCTACTTGCCTTTCTGTGGCTAGGCGAAAGTATCGCACTTTCTGCTTTCATCGGAGGGGTAGTGATTATCATAGGCATGTTTATCTCAGGCCTTTCAAAGGGCGACTAGCTTACTCGTGTTACTATCGTCGCTATGAATCTTGCAGATAATACAGAATTGAGGCAATTTTTTGCAGGAGTCCGTACTGGCTTTCCCATCTTCCTCGGCTATTTACCCATTGGTGTCGCCTTTGGAATCCTTGCTTGCAACTATGGGTTTACTCCTCTTCAAGCTATTTTAGCATCAGCATTCATCTTGTCAGGATCAGGACAGTTTGTAGCACTAGCGACCCTTGCCCTTAGCGGGTCAATTGTTGCAAGTGTCATTGCTTGTACGGTTGTAAATTTGCGCTATGCCCTCTTTTCTGTAACACTATCCCCCCATCTTCAAGGATTAAAGATGCGCACTCTTGCCTGGTTGGGCTTCACTATCACTGATGAAACCTTTGCCTTTAACAGTGCTGCGATTCGTGAGCTAAAGGCAAATCCTCACAGCATGATGGGAGTTGGCACTATTGCCTGGCTAGGTTGGATAATAGGCACAGCCGCAGGAAGTGTCGGGGCACAATTTTTAGGAGACCTCAGTGCCTTTGGTATTCATTTT
>Ga0123355_10005258_pt1 | contig 18906 bp, 20 predicted proteins | sample TergutEmb28metaG_3_FD_89872 | JGI IMG/M metagenome (GOLD analysis project Ga0123355, IMG submission 89872) | Embiratermes neotenicus P1 segment gut microbial communities from Petit-Saut dam, French Guiana - Emb289 P1 | ecosystem: Host-associated > Arthropoda: Insects > Digestive system > Gut ... | reverse complement strand
GCTTCCCCGATGGTCATATGCCGAAACTATTGTTTCAACTACAGAAATATTGTCGTTTTGCGAAATCAATGTATGAGTTGCCGTTGACCAATCTGGACGCATTGCACCCCACCTAACACCGGCAACGTATAAAACGCCATCATATTCTTCAAAAGCAGCGGGCTCTCCAAAAAGTAAATCGAAATCTGCCGCTATTGTGCGGTCGCCAAACATTTCTCTGTTTATCCATACGTCTGTGTAAAATTGTTGCAAATAAACAGCGATGTCGGTTATGGTTTCAAAACCCGATGAGGGCAAAAGTACATAGTATCCCCTTGAACGCGGATGGTAGGGCTGTTCTGCCCAATAATACCAAGGGGTTTCATACATATGTTCCCACGAAAAAACCCCACGCAAATTCCACCAATCATTCCAAAATTCGCCCGCTGCTACTATGGTTGAGCCAAGTTCTTCGACTGTCCAATCGCTAGATAGGTTGGGCATTTCTACATGAGTAGCACCAGTCTGATTGTTTTCTTCTTGTGCTATTGTCGCAAGTTCTGGTGTGTCACCATCACTGTTACAAGCCACCAAGGCAATAAATACAAACAGCATCAATACTGTGGATAAAAATTTTCTCATAAATTATTCTCCTTCGATTTTGCAATTCTTAGTCATCTCTTATAAAAACTCCGACTTATACAATGCGATTTTTTTAATGGTTAAGTAGCGTGTTACTTCTGCAAAAATATCATCTAGCGATAAAGTTTTATCAAAATCCATCAAATATCCGTTGCCTACCCATTTTGTAAGATTTATTATGGTAGTGCGGTCGTAATTATTGTTAAATTTATTCCAATTAACATTGGCAAAAACTGTGTGGTCGTTTTTTTTATGATACTCTTTACGGATTTGTGTGAATGAATCTAAGCCGCCTGTTTCTATAAGTTCGTTTATCAAACACATAAATTCATACATACCTGGGTGCTTCTTAATCATATGAAATTGAGCTTGGATAAATAATGCTACAGAATCAAAATAGTCATCGGTTCCTTCTGTAAATATATTATCCACTTCATTGCGAACATATCTGCATAAATAAAAAAACAAATCATGTTTTGTTCCAAAATAGTGGAAGATTGCAGCTTTAGATATGCCTGCTTCCTTTGCTATTTCGGATATAGCGGTTTTTTCATAGCCGCTGCGTCCAAAGCACAATATGCCAGCACTTAAAATAACCTGTTTTTTTTCCTCTGATAAATTTTCAAAATATGTCGCAGCCATAAAATTTTCCTTTAATTATCTACAGAAAACAAAAATAACCGATACGGTTAAACAATAACACAAATTAACCGTATCGGTCAAGAAATTAATTTTGGTATAGCGTCGCCCAAACCGTGTATGAGTTTGATTTATTGTGCTTTGCTCAAAGCTCATTGCTCTTGGGCAACATTCTTACATGGGAGGAAAAGCACAAACACAGGCCGATTATAATGTACGCAGCGCCTTGAATAACAAAGACCGTATCTACATTTGGAAGTATAGCCCCCAACACCCCCCCAAGCAATGCCCCAATAGAAGCGGCAATGCTAAAAAGGCTTGTATTGATAGTACTAACCCTGCCGATAATTTTTTCAGGCAATAGTTTTTGCTGCAAAGAGTCGAAGAAAATGCCAACTGCACTGCCAAGCCCGGCATATAGTGCTAATATCCACAATGCCCTTCTAAAATTATCATCTATGATATTTACAAAAATAATCCTGGCAATTCCCATGGCTATAAAGCCACAAATAAATATAACCGACAGTTTATACTTAGCACCAATGGCTCTGGCTATGTAAGAGCCAAGTATGCCCCCCACCAGGCCAATTGCAGTAAATATAATATATCCGGAAGCTTCCCCGGTGTGTATTTCTGCAAACATGGGTAGGTTAACGTATGCCATATTGCCCATTATACTAGTGAGCATAAATACAAGGACTAGATGGGCAATAACTCCTTTTTTTACATATTCAAGCCCGTCTTTTAGTTGAGTAAAATAGTTCTTGTTCGTAGGTTTTTCTGCTGTAGAAGCACTTTTTATAAATATCGAAAAAACCAATGCAATAAACAAAACAGATGTGTTTATTGCATATGCCACAAAAAATTCTGCACCCCTTGCCATTAACAAATACAGTAAAGTGCCTATGGATAGGCCAACGATTGTGGCTGTAATCCTGATAAATGCGTTTGCTTTAATCAGGTCATCGCTATCCACAATAGTTGGAAGGTAAGCTGTTTCTGCCGGGCTGCTTATCATGTTGGCAACTTGAAATACAAAAATGGCAATAAACAAAAACCATACCGCTGGTTGAAATGTAAGGGACAGAGCAAGCAAAAGCCCCGCAATACAAAGCTGGGCATAACAGGCTGCCCTAATAAGTGCTACTTTACTGCGTCTGTCTACAAATGGTCCGGCAATAAAGCTTGCCACATTAGGGAAGGCAAACATAAACCCGGCAATTCCTGTATACATAGAGTTTTGGTATTGAAAATGCACAACCCACATCATAAAAATGGCGAATATACCCCGGCCTATGCCGCAAAAGGCCTGATATAGTAAGAAATTTCTAAAGTTACGGTTTTGAAAAAATATTATAAGCATAATGGTTTTGTCCTCCTTAATAACCTCAGGATATTGCCATAATTTAAGGAATGCAATAGTGTTAATCGCAACATGTAATTTCCCGGTGGTAAGTTGCAAAAAAAATAAGGTAAGCTGTATGCCTACCTATTGTATCGTTCTTTTAATTTTTCGTTTAACTCATCTGCCAGTTTTTTTGTTTGCCGTGTGTTTATAGCAGTAATTGCAATATAAACAATTACAACTTGCACTATGAATAATATTACCCGTACAGGCTCATGCCAGGAAACCCAGTTCATTAACGTAGCAGCAGATAAGGCCAGTGCAATTATAGCCATTAGATGAATACCGGTGCGCATATATATTTGCTTCCGGTTCAAATGCTTTTTGGATATAAAAATAAACCGTAAGAAACTGGTAAGTATACTAAAAACTATTAAACCCGTTATAGTGCTGACTGCTATTGTATCATTGCCGGAAAGCATTTGCCATGCATAAGCCATAAAAACAGAGCCGCCAAATACAACAATAATGTACACAACTGTCCCTTTTAAATCCATAGCCGCACCTCCTTATATACCAAAGCATTGTTTCAACCTGCCAACATATTGGCGGGAAATAATTATGGTTTCGTTATTTTGCAAAACGGCCTCTAACCGTCCGGATAGGGCAGGGGAAAGAGATTTTACTTTGCTTAAATTTGCAACCACGGATTTTGATATGCGCAAAAAATCGCCGCCTGCCAAGGCTTCTTCCAGCTCATATAATTTTTGCCTGGATTCAAACACGTCTTTTTCGCAGTATATAAATGTTTTGTTGTCCACAGTTTCTATATAAAAAACATCCCTTGGGGCAACCCTGTGTATATCACTGCCCAAATAGCCAATTAGCATATTGTCCTGTGCTTTAAAAGCGTTTAACAGGCGCAATAGCTCTGGCGGAATGTTATGGCACCTTACGATTATTTGCTCTTCTTCCCCGGGCTGGGGCGGCTCGATTGTTATTTTCACGCTATCACCACCGTTTACAGTAATACGAGTAAAAAGCCCACTTTTGTTGCATGTTACTTTTCTGCTAATTCCCTCATTTGCTTTTTGTCCTTTATAAACTGGTCTATAAATTTGTCGGCGGCAACCAAGAGGATTAGGCCATATTCAATAGAGAGCAGATAATTTCTAAAGCTGTATGCCGCTTCCATTTCTCCAACATCTAAAAGTAACATTAATCGGGAAGCGGTTAAGGCAAACATATAAAACAGATAAAGTGAAGCCTTGAACGATACAAAATGCAATGCTTTAGATTTTCTGTTTGTCGCTTTCCGCTTTTCAGCGTTCTTTTTTAACTTGGAAAGATAAAGTCTGTCTACGAACAGTACGAGCGTTATAAGGGCAAGGTTCCATATGTAAGTGCGTAAAGCAAACCCCTCTGCACCACGAGCAAAGATACCAAAGTAAGTAAACAATCCATAGCTTGCCGCCATAATAACGGCATAAAGGGTATAAAGCAAATAACTAACCACAGGCTTTTTTGAATACGGCATCATTGGCATTTGTGCTCACCTACTTCCTCCAATATTGTGTACTGCATTGGTTTTTTCGTCTTTATCATCAGTAGATGCACAGTAACTACTACGCCTATAACACACAAAAGAACATAAGCCCAAAGGGTCTGCAATGCAATCATTGAGAGGGTAAGAGATATCCAAACAAAGATAATGCTTTTTATTTTCAACAACATGGGGACACCTTGTTTTTCTTCATAATGCACAATGTAAGTACCAAAGAGCGAAGAACGCCTAAGCCACTGATACAATTTACGGTTACTGTATGAAAAGCACACAGCTGCCAGTATCACAAATGGCGTTGTGGGCAATAACGGCATGAACACGCCCACAGCACCAATCCCGATAAATAAAAACCCCAGGGCATTTATAAGTAAGCGTTTAGCTTTCATTTTTCTTGCGTTTGTTAATTCCAATGTAAGACATAATTTGCGGTATATGTTGGATAACGTGAATAACGATAAGCCCCAAGCCAATCCTTGCCGTTATGCCATGTATACGGCCTATTCCAGACGTAACACCCATATCGCTAAGAAATGGTGGGATTGCAATAAAGCCTGTAACGATTGAAATACACCAAACCACTAAAAGGAGCATATCAACTATGTATTTTCCTCTAAGTGTTTTGTTTAACTTCCCTGCAAAAAAAGACTTAGTACAGGCTTTTATCCATTTTCTGTGTATTATAATATGAACGGTGAAAAACAGAGCACAAGCAGTACCCACAATGAAATGGTAGGCCGCCCCACCCATGCCGTCCCATCTTATGAACGAGAGGATGAGAAAAATCGTCATAAGAATATCCACTATTATTTTTGTGCGTTTGCTATTCATGAAATCTCCTTTTGATGTTTGCCTTAATACATATACGCTCATAATTTGCGCTTGTCTGCCCAATACAATTCATCAAGGCGATGTCAATTATTTTTGCAGCAATCTACCGATCGCACCCGATAGCAAATAGACTTGCCATTTACCGTAAACCCAACTTTATGCGCAGCCTCCTTTTGAATTTGGTCGTAGTCGTCTATAAAAAAATCCAGTGTCGGCTTGTCATTTTCAAATGCATATTTAGCGGCAGCGGAAAGCAGTGCTGCGCCTTCTTCCGCATTTTTAATTTCCAGGGCGAAAATTTCCGGGCTGTCGTTCGAAAAACTCATCATTGTATAGGCATTGCCGTACATGAAAATGCGCCAGCGGTTCATGTCTTTTGCTATTCTTTCGTTTGGGTAGGCGAAGTCAGGGCACATATTTTCGTGCAGAGGTGCAAAGGTATCAAAATTTTCGGCGGTTACGAGTGTTGGTGCGGCCTCGTTTACAGGGGCAAAATTATCAATTGTTAAAATAGTGATTACGTGGGACTCCAGTATCTCTGCGCATATTTCTTTCATAAATTCCATGGGCGGGTCGCAATTACGGTACACAAAATCTACACACCAGCCTGGGTATTTATCCCGTATGTCTTGCCAAAAATTGCGGTATTCATCCATGTTTTCTGCAAAGAACTCTTTTAATAAAACGTTTTTAACTTCTTCAAATATAAACATTGCCAATTGTGTCACTCCTTTAATTTTACTTACAAAAACTTTCCCTATGATGCGGGCACAAACCATATTTTTGCAAGGCTGCCTTATGTGCCGGCGTGCCATATCCTTTATGTTTATCAAACCCGTACATAGGGTATTGCTCGTGTAATTCCAGCATCATTTTATCCCGTTCTACTTTTGCCAAAATGCTTGCGGCGGCAATTAAATGGCTTGCGGAATCGCCCTGTTTTATACACATAGCCTCACATGGCAAGCCCGGCGGTAGTTTGTTTCCGTCAATTAAAGCTATCTTTGGCGCAACTGTCAGGCCTTCTATGGCTTTGTTCATTGCCAGAAGTGCCGCATGCAAAATATTAATTTCTGCAATAGTATCTATGTCTACAATGCCAAAGGCATATGATAAGGCTTCATTTTTTATGCGCTCTGCCAACTCTTGCCGAAGTTTTGGGCTTAACTTTTTAGAATCGTTGACACCATCTATAATAAGCCTGTGGGGTAGAACCACTGCACATGCCACAACTGCCCCGGCTAATGCCCCGCGCCCGGCTTCATCTACACCGGCAATAGGGGAAACACCTTGGGCCATGAAGGAATCTTCATATGTTGTGGGTGCCGTTGTAGGCTTAACCATGTTGCTCACCGCCATGGGTTTCGTTTTTATGCATCCCTTTTGTAAAATACGCAATCAGCCCCATTGCTGTAAACCCGGCAAAGGCAAGCTTTAGCCATGGATCAATAGGCAGTGGCGTGAAATAACCCTCTATTATCCCTGCGATAACAAGCATAACAATAATACCGGGTATTAGTTTGGCTGCATTTTTACTTTGCGTAATTAAAGATTGCTTACGGGTGTAATCTCCGGGCAGCAGCAGACCTTTTCCAAGCATAAGGCCGCATCCACCTGCCAAAAATATCGCCATAAGCTCGATGACTCCATGGGGAAGCACAAGGGCGTAAGCCACAACCATATCCGCCCCTGCTTGATGGAAAAAGCCAAACAGCCCCCCTACAATAAGCCCGTTGTAGATTAAAATGTACACAGTGCCAAGGCCGGCCAGTAACCCCCCAGCAATAGCATTAAAGGTTACCATTATGTTATTTGTTGTTATGACTGCTGCCATAAGGGAGTATTCCCAAGGTACGGCACCGTCACCCAGGTAGGGTACTTCATCCGGGGAAAAGCCTTCCCCCCAGCCCGCTGGCATAATTTCATGCAGGCGGCTAAGGTCTGCTGCCACATATGCACCTGCAAAAATTATCCCCAGTGTAAAAAGAGCCGTTGCAAAAACCCAATAACGCCAGGTATCACAGACGACACGGGGAAAGGTGTGGGCAAAATACTCTTTAATATCAGATACAGCCTTGCTTTTTCGTACATAAAAATAATTATGGGTTACGCCAACAACTCTGTTTAGGTAGGGTAAAATATGACTTGTAGGGTAATGGGTTTTTACATATGCCATATGATGGCTTGTAAGCCGAAAAAGGTGTGCAAATTCTTTAACTTCATTCTCGTTAAGGTTGCGAATTCCTCCCTTAACGGCACGGTGGTTAAAAGCCTCTAGGGCTTTCCAGGATTCTTCGTTTTTGGCAATAAATTTGGCTTCGGTCATTAAAATCATCAACTCCGAAGCCATTATACCTTAACTATAATGTTGAGACAATAAGAGGCATTTACCGTCTCTATTTTTCCATCCTTTTCAAAATACTCTCCACAGTTTTTCCGCTTGGGCGGTTATACCTATGCATGTTAAAAAGGCAATCCTTGTCCCCTTGGCGCACAATATTAATGCCTTCTTCGCATCCAAGGCTTGCCACCATGCCCAAATCTTCAAGTATTTGGCGTGAGCCTTTGCCTATTATGCCTAGTGGGTACACGAAAGTATTGGGTACCCAATCTAAATGGGCAGCACATGCACTTTGCAGCTTTTTTAAGTCTGCCGTAAGGCGGGAGTGATATGCATCGGCACTTTCGCTTTTTTTATTTCCACTTCCGCCCTTGCCATGAACATTGTACCCATGGCTTTGTATTTCACAAAGGCCGGACTCATGCAATTCTTTTATTTCAGGCCATGTTAAGTTCGGAAATTTGGCTTTGGGTTTATTTTCTGCATCGTTTGTATAACGGTCTGTGACATCGCCTATAATGGCAAGGACTGCCTTCATCTTGTATTTCTTTAACAAAGGAAACAGGTAGTTGTAGTCGCTTGCGTTTCCGTCGTCAAAGGTTAACACAATTGGTTTTTTGGGCAGTTTTTTTCCGCGTTCTACAAAATCAATCAAATCCTGCATAACAATGGTGGTGTAACCGTTTTCTTTTAAGTACACCAGGTCTTTTTCTATTTCTATAGGTGTAACACCGTATTTGCCAATATACTTGGGCCGCTCTGTTATCAAATGATACATAATAATTGGTACTTCCACTTCCTTTTCCCGGAAGAAAAACACCTGGGCATCGTCAAGATCCTGGGCCTCTGGGGTAGGGTGGGCGAATACAGGTGTATGGTATATAAACATGGCAATAGCAAACAGCATAAAAAATTTTCGCATATAAATGTTCTCCGTTCCTATAGTTAGTACACAAAATAAGATACCCGTTTATTTAACGTAGTATGCAAATTAATTTGACATAAACCAAGATTTTCGGATAGGATAATCATAACAAAATACACAGAAACGGTGATGAAAATGCAATACAGAACATTAGGAAAAACAGGATTAAAAGTAAGTCTTTTGGGCATGGGATGTATGCGCCTGCCGTTTATTGATAATAACGGAAACAACGGGGTAGACGTACCCGCCGCTATAGAGTTAATCCAATATGCGGCAGATAACGGAATCAATTATTTTGATACCGCATTTGGTTATCATGGCGGCGAGAGCGAATCCTATTTGGGTGAAGCTCTTGAACATAAGCGTAAAGATGTAATTTACGTAACAAAGCAGCCGCTTTGGGAAATGCACGACAATGCAACAATCCGCCGTAATCTTGAAAATACTTTAAGAAAACTCCGGACAGATTATATCGATATGTACTTGATGCATCGCATAATGCCGGCCTCTTGGGGCACTATTCAGCAGCGGGAAATTTTTCGGGAGTTGGATAATTTCAAGCGTGAAGGCCTTGTCAAGCATGTTGGGTTTTCGTATCACGGGGATTATGAAACTTTTAAAGACGTTGTGGCAAAGTACCCATGGGAAATGGCAAAAGTCCAGCATAATATGCTGGACATGAACCGTGAGGTTACACCGGCGGGTATAGAACTTGCAGGTAAGCTTGGCCTTGGCGTTGCAATAATGGAACCACTGCGGGGCGGCGGTTTGGCTCATGCACCCCGGGCAGTGCAAGCCGTGTACGACAATGCATGTCAAAAACGAACACCGGCAGAATGGGCTTTCCGCCACTTGGTAAACATGCCGGAAATATCCGTTATAACAAGCGGGATGTCAAATTTAGAGCAGTTGAAGCAGAATATCGCATTGTTTTCCCAGCCGGATATGCTGCCGGGCTTACTAAGCGACGGGGAAAAGCAAGTAATAACATCTGCACGGCAAGCTTATGAATCCATTGTTACAATCCCATGTACTACTTGTAATTATTGTATTCCTTGCCCGGCGGGGGTACAAATACCCCACATTTTTGGACTGTACAACGATGCCCACCGTTTCGAGCATTTCGACCAGCCCCGCCGCGCATACATGTTTGCTAAAAATGCCAAGGGCTGCGTTGCCCAATGTACAGAATGCGGGCTTTGCCTGGAAAAATGCCCACAGGAAATTAATATCATAGATAAGCTTAAAACAGCTCACACTGCCCTGGACGGCTGGAAGGAGTAGCAATGCCATTAATCCTGCCAAAACCCGGCACATATGAGCTGGAAGAAAAACGCTCAAAATTTATAGGCTACTGCACATCTGTAAACAACGAGGGGGAAGCCAAAGCAGTAATTGCCGAAATACGAGCCGCACACCCCAAAGCGGGGCATAATGTGTTTGCCTATTCCACATTAGATGATAATATTATCCGCATGAGTGACGACGGCGAGCCAAGTGGCTCTGCGGGAATGCCGGTGCTAAACGTGTTTCAGAAATCCGGCGTTATTAATTATGTTTGCGTGGTGACACGGTATTTTGGGGGTACGCTTCTTGGGGCAGGGGGCTTGGTACGGGCTTATTCCAAAGCCGCCAAAGGCGCAATGGACGACGCCGGGCCCCAAGAGCAAATTACAACCAAGCTGTACAAAGTAACTTGCGCATATAACCGATTCGACCAGGTAAAGTACAACTTCGAAAAGCAGAATATTCCCATTTTGCAATCGGATTTTACTACACACTGCGAACTAACTGTAGAAGTAACAGAGTTCCAGGAGGCAAAATTCCTGGAAGGGGAAATTTACACGACAGAAGTGCTGCAAGTTTCCAAACATGGGGTAAAAACTTGGTAAGTGGACTTGCACGTTGGTCATGGTTGTTCTGGGAGGCGTGACGATTTTATATGCTACGCAACGGTACGTTGCGCATTTTCCAGCGCATATCGCTAGATTGCAACGGTTATGTGCGGTATTATGTGCCTATGAAATTATTTTATAGAAAGGTGGCACATAGTATGACATTGGGCGAAAAAATCTTATTGCTGCGCAAACAAAATAGTATGACACAAGAGCAGCTAGCGGAACGCCTTGCCATTACACGGCAAACTGTTTCAAAATGGGAGTTGGGGGAGAGTGAGCCAGATATAACTTACCTAATACAACTAAGTGAAATGTTTCAAGTAACTACTGATTATCTGATAAAAGATGTTCCCAATACGTCACCAACATCAGATTTTCCAAGCGAAAAAGAACCCATGCTACAAAGGAAAGCTAAGATGTGGATAGGTGGTATTTTCACAATAATTGGCGTGCTAGGTGTGCTTACGTTTTGGGTACTTTCGGTTGTGCGTCCAGCAGAATATGGTACAGTAACTATTGATGGAGAGTTTACCGTATATACAGGATTACAAGGCTTTCTCAGAACTTGGAATGCAGTAGGGTTGTTTTGGTTTGTCGTAATCATTGGAGCTATTGGGGTTATACTTCTTTTTTTCCCGAACTTTGGAAAAGGCTCGGCGATAGATGCCGCAGAAAAAGAGTTAGCAAGAGTTAAAGATGAGAAACAGAGAGTTGAGCAATTCTTGAAAGATTTAGAAGAGAATACAAAATAAATATTTATAATTAGCAAGGCATTTTAAGCCTTAATCTATAGGGCTTTTCTATTTCACCTCATGAGAATTGGCCTTTAGCAACTTAAATCACTTATCATGTAAAGTCATGCACTTGTTTTGAGGGATTTTGTCACGCAAGGCGAGAGTTGTCGAGGTTGTTTATTGTTTCAATAAATTACTTTGTTATGTAAGAAAACAGTATTCTCCAAAAGCGACTATCGATTAGTGCCGCATTTTTGCGGCAATCATCGATTGATTTCGGAGCGTGAGGGGAATACCGTTTTCAGGGGGTGCGCAGACTATTTACTATCCAACCACTTAACTGTGGCATCTGCCACAACTTTCAAATTATCAGGTTCGAAAGGTGTTGGCAGTCCTGCATCTGCAATAAGGTCTACAAATGTTTTAGTGCCTGCAAAACCTGTGAACCGTACATATTTTTCCCAAGCGGCTTTAAAATTCTCTTGAGATTCGGACCACATACACAGTGCCATTGCCTGGGCCAGGCAATAGTCTATATAGTAGAACGGCATACCATAAATATGGCCTTGAGCCTGCCAGCGACGACCTTCTTCGTAAAATGGTGTTTCCGTAAGGTCGAGCCATGGGCGGTAAATGCCTTCAAGTTTTAGCCATAGGGCATTACGCTCTGCTGGGGTCATGTCTGGGTTTTCGTATATATGGTGCTGGAACTCGTCTACCATTGTGCCGTATGGGATGAAGAATAGGGCACTTGCCAGGTGACTGTAGTAATATTTTTCTGTTTGTTCTCCAAAGAAGCCTTCCATCCAAGGCCAAGTGAAGAATTCCATTGCCATGGAATGAACTTCCGCCGTTTCGTTAGAGTAACGGCGCAGTGCAGATGGATATATATCTTTGGCTTTGTAAGATGCGTACGCATGCCCGGCTTCGTGGGTTAGCACGTCTATATCCCCGGCGGTGCCGTTAAAGTTGGCAAAAATGAAAGGTGCCTTGTAAATTGGAATGGTGGCGCAGTAGCCCCCTGCGGCTTTGCCCGGGCGGGTCAGTACATCGAAGAGTTCATTTTCCAGCATAAAGTCGATAAACTCCGCTGTTTCTTCAGAGAGTTCGTGGTACATTTTTTTGCCATGGGCAAAAATTTCGTCAGGTGTGCCAAAGGGCTTTGCATTGCCTTCCGGATATTCGAATTGGTCGTCGTACATTTTAAGGGCAGTTACACCAATGCGCTTTGCCTGTTCTTCTTTCAGGCGTTTTGCTACAGGGACGATATACTTTTGCACACCTTCACGGAATTTTGCAACCATTTTTGTATCGTAGCAATTGCGCTGCATGCGGTAATAGCCTGTTTCCACAAAGTTATTGTGGCCCAGGACTTTCGCCATTTTGGCTCGCAGTTTTGTAAGGTCGTCAAAAATTTTGTCAAATGTTTCTGCATGAGATAAAAACCATGCGGCGTAAGCATCTGCGGCGGCTTTGCGAATTTCTCTGCTTGGGTTTTGGAAATATGGCGTCATTTCTGCAAGAATAAGGGTTTTGCCGTCAAATTTTATTTGGGCAGATGCAATAAGCTTTGTGTATTCGCTGCGAAGGCGGTTTTCTTCTTGCATGTCGGCAACAAGTTCCGGTGTAAATGTTTTAAGAGCTATTTCGGCATTTTTAAACATAAGGTCGCCCCATTCGGCTTCCATTTCTTTGCGGAAAGGTGAGCCTAAAAGAGCTTGGGTAAATGCCTGAGAGACGGGTTGAAGTTTAGGAAGCACTTCGTCCATGTAGGTTTTTTCGGCATCGTATTCTGGGTTGTTTGTGTCTAAGGTATTACGAATGCGGGCAATGGCAAACATGGAGTGCAGATACTGGTTGTACTCGTCAGATTCTTTGTAGGCCGCAAAACACTCTTCTGCTGTTTTGGCATTTTTGAATTTTTCAAGTATCTGCGTTAGTTTTGCATTTACTTCTTCAAATTGCGGGCGCGTGTACGGCATTTCTGGGAATTTCATTTACTTCATCCTCTCTTATTTTGTGTTGTACATAACTTTACTAAGAAAATTGGATATGGTCTACCCTATATTAAAAATATTTACATCAATTTTATCGCACCATGTTTCTAAACTCACGTAAACTCGTAGCGTTGTACACACTAAACCGTGGCAAGGCAAATGGGTTCGAGTACCTTGTAACATGGGTATCGCCGCCAATAAAGGCCATGATTATACCTGCATCTTGCAGGGCATTTACTACGTATTCGTTATATTGCGCCAATGGAAACACATAGGCCCGGTGGTTTTGTACAAACTTGAAACTTTGTATTGTGTCGGCAATGATATCGTCACGCATTGCGCGCATAAGCCTTGTATCTGTAGAGCCGTATACTCTGTCGTGTAAATTGTGTGAATGGCTCGCGGTTTCAAATACATCTGTCCCGGCGGCAATAGTAACGGCGGCAGAGAATGTTAGGCAGCTGTAGTCCAAGGGCGGTTGTTCGTTGCCTAAGGCTTCAATTTCTGCAGTAATAAGGAAAATTTGCCCCCGCATTCCATACTGCTGCATAATGGGTGCAGCATATACAAAGTTGGAATAATAGCCATCGTCAAAATGAATCATAACGCTGCGGGCAGGCAGGTTGCGCCCGTGTAACAGAAAGTTTTCTATATCACAAAGAGTAATGGCATAAAAACCATTCTCCTGCAAATAGCGCATTTGCTCTTCAAAATTTTCTGTTGTAACAAGCCAAGGGTTGTTTGGCATTGCCCCGCTTTTATCCCTTGGCAAAATATGATGATAAACCAGCACCGGCACCTGGCATGCGGTTTCTGTGGTTACAACCACCGTGTCATGAATAAAGCCAAGGCCAAGTTCCATATACCTGGTCATAAAATCTAAACTAACCATGGCTCTGTCCGAGATTATCCGCAAGGGGCTGCTCAGGTAGGTTTGCCGTTTATTGACACTTGCGGTGCGGATGTTTGGCCTGACTTCAATGGTATGGTTGTCATATACTATTGTTATTTGACGTGTTGCGTCGCTCCATGTGGCACTGCCGCCCAATGCTTCCATTAAGGCGTGCAATGGCACCATGTTATCGCCTTCCACGATGATGCCCGTGTATTTGCCGTTTAGTCTAACTTGCCCGCCGGTTGCGTCTGGTGTGGCTGTCCCGTGGTGAAGTGGCAGCGTGAGGTGTGTGTTGTCCGGTCTTATACACGGGAATCTTACAAAAAAGCCTATAACTATACCTGCCGTAAGCCCGATAATGAACAAAATACATAACAAGAAAGCGCGTCCACCGCGCTTCCTGTTAAAGTTTTGTATATACTGCAAAATATTCATTTTATGCTAATGCCTCTTTTTTCAATACATCTGCCATGTCGGTTTTTTCCCATGGCAAGTCTAAATCTGGTCGGCCAAAGTGCCCGTAAGCGGCGGTTTGTTTGTAAATTGGGCGACGCAAACCAAAATGCTTAATAATTGCTGCAGGGCGTAAATCGAAATGCTTGTTAACAAGCTCAACAATTTTATCGCTGGAAACGGTGCCTGTGCCTTTTGTGTTAACATGTACGGATACAGGACGGGCAACACCAATGGCATATGCCAGCTCAATTTCGCAGTGGCGCGCAAGACCAGCGGCTACAATATTTTTGGCAATATAGCGGGCCATATACGCAGCAGAGCGGTCTACTTTTGTAGGGTCTTTTCCGCTAAAGGCACCGCCGCCATGTGCGGCATACCCGCCGTAAGTGTCAACAATAATTTTGCGGCCCGTAAGACCCGCATCACCAACAGGCCCGCCAATTACAAAACGCCCGGTGGGGTTGATATAATATTTAGTTTCAGCAGTTAGTAACTCTGCAGGGATAACGGGCTTAATAACTTTTTCCATTATGTCTGCATGAATTTGCTCGTTGGTGGCCTCTGCCTTATGCTGGGAAGATACCACAATGGCGGTAACGGCTATGGGTTTGCCAGCATCGTCATATTTAACGGTTACTTGAGACTTGCCATCCGGGCGAAGATATGGAACAGTTCCGTTTTTGCGAACTTCCGTCAGCTTTTTGGCAAGTTTATGAGACAGGGAAATTGGAAGGGGCATTAGCTCCTCTGTTTCGTCACAGGCATAACCAAACATCATACCTTGGTCTCCTGCGCCTGTGTCTGCATCTCCGCCGCTTTCACGGCTTTCCAGGGACTTGTCCACCCCCATAGCAATGTCCGGGGACTGGTCCGAAAGTGTTACAAGAACGGCACAAGTGTCGGCATCAAAGCCCATGTCCCCGTCTGTGTAGCCAATTTCGCGAATTGTGTCCCGGGTTATTTTTTTAATATCTGCATAGCAGTTTGTGGTAATTTCCCCCGCAACAAGCACCATGCCTGTAGTGGTTAGCACTTCGCATGCAACTCTTGCATTCGGGTCTTTTTCTAAAATTGCGTCCAGTACAGCGTCTGATATTTGGTCGCATATTTTATCCGGATGCCCTTCCGTTACTGATTCTGATGTAAATAGGTGCATAATTTTCCTCCTTTGATAATGGGGTTGTGTCCCGGTAAAGTGTTAAAATAAAAATAAGCCCCTCAGGGCTTCTAAAAAAATAGACATCTTCCAAATTCTATAAAGAACTTGGGGGAGTTAGCACCGTGCTTTACGCCGGTTGCTGGGTTTCACAGGGCCCTGATCCCTCCACCTCTCTGGATGCGTATGAAATTTTGACTTCTTAAAAATATGATACCAAAAATGGCGTGATTGTCAAGGGGTATAAACTTTTTTTCAGTTTCCTCCTAGGATTATTTACTGGCACATCACTTTTTTATAGTCAATATAATTTTTCCCCATGTCGATATGCCGTTTTACATTAACAACTTCATCGGGTGATGGGTTCTCGCTTACAAAAGCCCTACCTGAACATAATACATGACTTTCATCGTTTGAAGAAATGAACGTAAAGCGTCGATAACAGATTTCATTACACTCATAACAATGGAATGTGCGCTGTTTGATTAAAAATATTGCATCATCTGCAGGAAGCGATTCGATAAAGCCTTTTATTGCACTGTTTTCGCGCCATCCGAATGCACAAATTTCAATGTTGAAATCGTTTTGGTTTTCAAAGCGTATGTAGGCTAGTTCCATTTTTTTATAACGAAAAACATATTTGTTGCGGGCTTTCCAATGCGGCTCAGCACCTTGTTGGCGTAAATGGCTAATCAAGTCCAATGCAATAAGGTGCAATTCTGTGTCTTTAAGAAAGTGGTTACATGCGTCATCAATGGGCGGCTTGACTTGAGACTGCTCTTTGTTTGGTAGGGCAAAAACCGATAATTCCTCGTTGTTGGCGGGCTGTTTGATGCGGTTCTTCGCCCATCGTTTGGCGTAACTGCTCGTGATTTCGTCAAGGATGATTTTCCGTTCGGGGAAATGTTCCATGTCATTGACGTACCACTTAAGTTCGGCTGTAAGCCACTTTTCAAGCAATTTCAATTCTGCATCATCTGTGTCCTCGTTAATGTAAAACCGAAAACCACCACCACAGCAATAATACGTTCTCCCATTGTGTATAAACTCGTAATACCTATCGCCATTTCCGGCCATTGTACAAGTTTGCGGGTCTGAGCAGGGACGGCAACCGCGTTGGTTTTTCAATACATATAACATATTTTGGGGCAACTCATTAACAACGCTGTAGGGCGTGGTGAAATGGTTGCCGTGCATGACAATGGAGTGACCGTTTTCATCTGTTACGAGTTTGCAAACCTTGATTTTCGTTTTGCCATGATAATACTCTGTACCATCGCCGGTGTGGATGTTCTTCACTTTGGTCGCTTTGCATCCTGCATCGGATAAGATTTTATTTATGTGAACGAACCAATCGGTAATTTTTTTCGCCATTATTTATCCTCATTTCTTGTGCAACATATCCCCGACAACGCTTATTTTGCCATTATAGGAATATACGCATAATTAGTATGTTATGGTTTATTCACCAGTGGCGTCACAATCCCTTATTACGTCCTTTTGCGCATCAATCATAAAACGAAAATCCGAAAATGTTTGCCAGTTCATGTTCATAGTCATTTGTCCGTGACAAGACACAAATTTCCTATCATTCAACTCATATACTGTTTTTACGGCGCATGATTGGGAGCATCCGCTACATTTGCCATAGTAACTAACAAGACGGTCAGCGACTTCAGGTGATTGCTCATAAACTCTTTTGAGAGTGGGGTTTGTAAAATCATTTTTTCGCCCCATGAACTTTCCTTCATGTCTGTAGCTTGAAACCATATACCACCAGTAAGAATGATGCATGAGATGTTCATTGATTCTTAGCGCATATGAAAACCCATGGACGGATGATATATATGTAATCTTACACCCTAACTGATCACCCTCGATTTTTCGTTTTATTTTCAATTCTTTTAGAGCTAAAAGAAATTGGTCGGTTTTTGTAATTTCTTCTTGAAGTGCTGATGCTAACAAAGAAATACATTCTTCAAGACTGGCTTTAACGCCCTTACGAATATAATAAAGCCTCGCCTCACTGATTTCATTGTTAATGGGGATGGCATCCGGCTCAACGTCATATTCTTCAACAGTCATATTCTTGATTATAACTTCGGCAAACTTATCGGTGCCGAGTCTTAGTTCAAAACCAGCGTTGTTCATATCTGTAAAAAGACCTGAGCGCATATATTTCTCTTTCTTAGAATAAAACCGTGTTTCCCCGTCCATGACGATTTGCATAAATTTCAAGCCATACAGAATTGTAATTTCAATATCTTTTGACAAGTCCGTGCGGTTATTAAAATACTTAGGTTTATTATCAGGCTCAACAATATCGCCAAGACTTCTGTTATCCGACATGGTGCCAAATGAAATATGGCCTTCGCCAAGTAACAAATGCAAACCGGGTTGAGGCATATTTATCGTCATACATATTTTTAGCGGTAAACCAAATTTTTTTGGCATAGTTATACATGACGACAAAAATTTTTTCGATGTAGAAGATAGTCTGGTACTTCTTGTGGCGGACAAAAAAAGTCCATCACTTCTGTTATCTGCGATAACATCGTTTGTTGTTTGACAAGAACTAAAATCAATCTGTGTTATAGGCATAAAAAATTCCCCAATCATTTATAATACTAACACACCATACAATCCTTAATGCTTGGCGTTAGCAATATCATTGCATTTCTTCTTTATTAATTTTTTTGCACATTCAATGGTTTCGGCATTAGGATTATCGATTATAAAGCGGGTATGCTGGCAAACGTTTTCAAATTCTTTTCCAAGAAATGCCATGCGGGTTCCCGGAGGAGGAGGGCAGTCAGTACCCCGGCAATATTTTATATTATCCCACGCGGTTTGTTTAGACTTATCATCGGGAAAAATTTCTTCATGATTTTTGCTAAAATCACCATCTATACCGATGTGCCATGAGCTTGTATAATTACAACGATGTAATGAAGCGTCACTTATTCGTATAACACAAAGCTTTTTTCCCTTATAAGTAAACTTCCATGTGTTTCCTGAAGCCCAACTGTGCGGTATTTTATTTTCCTTCAAATATGCGGCAAAATCCAGCAGTGTCTGCAAAGCTTCTCCGCTTAAATAATCAGCAGCAACGTCTTCGATTTTAGGTCTTGTTTGTCTTTGTTTCTTAAATAAGGATATGTTGTTTTCATCAGACACTGTTTTTTTCTCCGTCCATTACATAAAATTTCTATACAGAAACAACCCTGTTTTACATGTCTGTGTGGTTAGCAATGATGTATCGTCTGTACTCTATCAATTTTTCCACACATTTTAATGTCACTAAATCGGGATTGGTAAATTGGAACAATATACAGCTACATACGCCCTTAAAATCTTTTCCCAAGACGGACTTGGATTTAATCATGCAAGCAGATGGAGATTTTCCACAACCTCGACAGTGGTATATATTACTCCAAATGACTTCTTCGAGCTTGTTATCAGTAATAAATGTCATAAGAGCATCGTTGTAATTATGATTAAATGAAG
>Ga0123355_10005257_pt1 | contig 18906 bp, 23 predicted proteins | sample TergutEmb28metaG_3_FD_89872 | JGI IMG/M metagenome (GOLD analysis project Ga0123355, IMG submission 89872) | Embiratermes neotenicus P1 segment gut microbial communities from Petit-Saut dam, French Guiana - Emb289 P1 | ecosystem: Host-associated > Arthropoda: Insects > Digestive system > Gut ... | reverse complement strand
TCACAATGTGGGAATATAAACAAAATTTCGATAACCTGAATGTAACAATTGTAGGAGACGTGGCAAACAGTCGCGTTGCGCGCAGTAATATCTTTGCACTAACTAAACTTGGCGCAAATGTAACCGTTGCGGGGCCTGCAACTTTACTAAACGGCAATATGCGTGCTTTGGGGGCAGAGCTTTCCACCAACGTAATGGAAGCGATAAAAAACGCCGACGTAATAATGGGGCTGCGCGTTCAATTGGAACGGCACAAGGCCTGCCACTTTCCATCCCTGGGTGAGTACGCGAAATATTTTGGCATAACAATGGAATCGCTAAAACATGCAAAAAAGGACGCAATTATCATGCATCCCGCACCTGTTAACCGCGGTGTAGAGATATCTAGCCAAGTAATGGACTGCGCTGCATCTGTTATATACGAGCAAGTAGAAAACGGCGTAGCAATGCGCATGGCAATTTTGCAGGAGGTACTATCGTGAACATACTAATTAAAAACGGACGGGTAATTGACCCATCAGTAAACCTAGATTCTGTAATGGATGTGCTGATTGTAAACGGCAAAATTTCACAGGGCAGTGCACCAGAAAATGTGGAAATAATTGACGCCACCGGCAAATGGGTAGCACCGGGGTTTATCGACATGCATGTTCACTTGCGCGACCCAGGTCAGCGACATAAAGAGACTATCGCGACAGGTACAAATGCGGCAGCAGCGGGTGGCTTTACCACCATTTGCTGTATGCCAAACACCAGCCCGGTTATAGATAACGAAATTGTTGTGGAATATGTAACTTCCAAAGCGGCAAAAGACGGCATCATTAATGTTTTACCCATCGGCAGCATTACAAAAGGGCTTTTGGGGGAAGAACTTTCCGCTATTGGCGAAATGAAAAACGCCGGCATTTGCGCTATTAGCGACGATGGTAAGACAGTGGAAAACCCATCTCTTCTAAAAACCGCAATGAAATATGCAAAAATGTTTGACCTGCCCATACTGTCCCATTGCGAAGATTTGCGCCTTGTAGGCCGTGGGCAAATTAACGCAGGCTCCCATGCGGAGCTGATGGGCTTTAGAGGAATTGCGCCGGAAGCGGAGGAGATAATTATTGCCCGTGACATTATTTTGGCACGTGTTACCGGGGCAAAATTGCATATCTGCCATGTTAGCACAGCGGAGGGCGTAGAGTTAATCCGCGCCGCCAGAAAAGCCGGGCAGGACGTAACAGCGGAAGTTTGTCCACATCATTTTACACTTATAGATGAAGATGTTACCGACTACGACGCCAACTTTAAAATGAGTCCGCCCCTGCGTAGTAAGCGTGATGTTGCCGCCATTAAGGATGGCCTAAAAGACGGCACAATTTCTGTAATTGCCACCGACCACGCCCCGCATCACGAGGACGAAAAAAATTGCGAGTTTGAGGATGCAATGAATGGCATTGTTGGCTTGGAAACCGCAGTGCCGCTGTGTTTGTCGGAACTGACGGATGTGCTAACACCAATACAAATTGTGGCGGCACTTTCCGCAAACCCTGCTAAAATTCTTGGGCTTGCAAATAAAGGCAGCTTGCAAGCTGGCGCAGATGGGGATATTACAATAATCGACCCGTACTTAGCGCACAATATTGATAAAAATGCGTTCCAGTCCAAAAGCAAAAACACCCCGTTTCATGGACGTAAAGTAACAGGACGGGTTACACATACAATTGTTGGCGGAAAGGTTGTGCATAGAAATGTTAATTGACCGTTTAATCAAACGCATCACCGAACTTTCCGCACCAATTGTAGTTGGGCTTGACCCACGTATCAATCAAATCCCTTCCTATATGAAGGAGGCGGCATATGCCAAACGTGGACGTACTCCTGCTGCTGTAGCAGAGATGTTTTTGTCATTTAACCGGGAAATAATCGACTGTGTCCACGACATAGTACCGGCAGTAAAACTGCAAATAGCCATTTACGAACAATTTGGTTCTGCCGGTATCGAAGCGTATTTGCAAACTATTCACTATGCCAAAGAGAAAGGGCTAATCGTGATAGGCGATATAAAACGGGGCGATATAGACAGCATCGCAGGGGCGTACTCCAACATGCATATAGGTCGCGTAGACATTCAAGGCGAGAGCGTGGAAATTGCCAAAACGGACTTTATTACAGTAAGCCCCTACATGGGTTTTGATTCTGTTGAACCCTACATTTCCGATTGCAGAAAGTACGACAAAGGGCTGTTTGTACTGGTGAAAACGTCAAATAAGGGCAGCAAAGATGTGCAGGATGTTCTTATGTCATCCAGCCGTGAGTTCTTCGATTATGACGAAAGACCGGAAATTCCAATGCCATGCCCGGGTTGCAAAATAACCGAGAATTTACAACCCTTGTACGCCCATGTTGGTAGTCTTGTTGAAACCTGGGGCGCGGAATTTGTTGGCGAGTACGGATACAGCAATATTGGCGCGGTGGTTGGCGTAACCCACCCCCAAGATGCGGTAGAACTGCGAAAGTTTATGCCTAGCACGTTCTTTTTAATGCCGGGGTATGGCACACAGGGTGGTAGTGGGAAGGATTTAAAAGACCTGTGGGCGAAAAATTACGGCGCGATTGTAAACAATTCCAGAGGAATAACGGGTGCGTATTTGACTGAGAAATACAAATGCGACGAAAAGGATTTTGCGAAAGCCAGCCGCCAGGCCGTGCTTGATATGAAAGCAGATTTGGAGGCGTTTTTGTAATGAAATTGCTTAATACAACGATACACAGCAACACGGAAATTGCACCGGATATATACCGCATGGTGGTTATCCCATCCAAAGGTGTGGAACTACCTCACGCAGGGCAGTTTGCCATGTTGTATCTGAATGACGGAACAATGTTACTACCGCGGCCAATTAGTTTTTGCGACGCAACAGCGAATTGTTGGACTTTTGTATACCAGATTGTAGGAGCTGGGACGAAGCTGTTAGCGTCATATGAAAAACTCCGCATTCTAGCTCCCTTGGGCAAGGGCTTCTACACCACTCCAACCCGTAGCCCATTAAAAAAAGTAGCTCTGATAGGCGGTGGTATCGGCACTCCTCCTCTACTTTTGCTGGCGAAAACCCTAAAATCCAAAGGGGTAACAGTCGACGCTTACCTTGGCTTCCGCAGTCATCCGATTTTGACCGAAGAATTTTCACAAATTGTCGACAACCTTCACATTGCCACTGATGACGGTAGTCACGGCTTCAAGGGCAATATTTTAACCTTTTTTCAGTCCCAAACCACAACCTACGACGAAATCTTATCCTGTGGCCCTCGCCCAATGCTAAATGCCCTGGCAGCCTACGCCGAAACCATAAAAACCCCCTGTCAAATTTCCACAGAAGAGCGCATGGCATGCGGCCTTGGCACATGCGTAGGCTGTGTATTAGAAGTCAGCGGTTCGTATGTACGAATTTGCACGGAAGGCCCGGTATTTTATAGTGATGAGGTGAAACATGGAAAATAACTCTCGTGGAAGCAGTCATGACAAAAGCATGAGTAATCGCCTAGAAGTAAACATTGCAGGAGTCACGTTAAAAAATCCCGTAATTACAGCATCCGGTACCTTCAACAGTGGCCGCGAATACAGCCAATTTTTTGACCTTAACAAGCTTGGTGCAATAACCGTAAAAGGAGTTTCTCACGAACCATGGGCAGGTAACCCACCACCACGCACTGCCGAAACCTATGGCGGGATGCTAAACGCAGTCGGCCTGCAAAACCCGGGTGCACAGGCATTCATCAAAGAGGATTTGCCTTTTATGCGCCAATTTGACACAAAAGTAATCGTAAATCTATGCGGCAAAACTACCGAAGAATATATCAACGTGATACGTGATTTTGAAGGCATTGACATTGACCTTTTTGAGCTAAACATCTCTTGCCCAAATATAAAGGCAGGCGGCATGGCAATGGGCACAGACCCTAAAATGACAGAGTTTATTACCCGCGAAGTCAAAAAATACACAGCTACCCCTGTAGTTGTAAAACTAAGCCCCAATGTTACAGATATCGTTTCCATTGCAAAAGCTGCCGAAGCTGGGGGCGCCGACGGTATTAGTCTAATTAACACCCTACTTGGTATGAAAATAGATATCCATAAGAAAAAGCCCGTTCTGGGCAATGTGTTTGGCGGTCTGTCCGGTCCTGGGATAAAGCCTGTTGCGGTGCGAATGGTCTACCAAGTTTCAAGGGCCGTTAGCATTCCTATAATCGGTATGGGAGGCGTTGCCACCTGGGAAGATGCTATCGAATTTATAATGGCAGGCGCGACCGCTGTAGCCGTAGGTATGGCAAATTTTGCGAACCCCCTTGCTACAATGGAAATTTTGGACGGTATAAATGCGTATATGGATAAATGCGATATAAAAAATATAGGCGACATAAAGTTAATCTAAAGGAGAAATGTTAAATGACTTATAAATCCCAGTTCATCGAATTCATGGCTCGTTCAGGTGTTCTAACTTTTGGTGAATTCAAAACCAAAAGTGGGCGACTAAGCCCTTATTTCGTAAACACAGGTAACTATCGCACAGGCGCGCAGCTTGCCAAACTTGGCGAATATTACGCCTCTTGCTACATGGACAAAATTGGAAAACCTGTGGATAGCCTCTATGGCCCGGCCTATAAGGGCATTCCGCTTGTAGTGGCAACGGCAATGTCATTGCACCAAAACTACGCCTTGGATATTCCATACTGCTTCAACAGAAAAGAAGCCAAAACCCATGGTGAAGGCGGTGTGATGATAGGTCAAGCACCAAAACCAGGTGATAGTATCGTAATTATCGAAGATGTAATAACCGCAGGCACTGCCTTAAGAGAGACACTGGAAATTTTACAAACCATATCTGCCGACATTAAAGTAGAAGCCCTAATCATTCAGGTAGACCGTATGGAGCGTGCCACGGGTGCCCTATCCGCAATCCAGCAAGCGCAGCAGGATTTTGGTATTGCTGTGCATTCTATTGTAACTGTACAAGATATAATAGAACACCTTCACAACAAAGAAATAGACGGAGAAATATTACTGAATGATAAAATAAAAGTAAAGATGGAGCAATATCTCGAAAAATATGGTATAATGTGACCTGCTTTGCAAAAGTGATATAAAAATCGAAAAAGAGGTCATATAAAAATGTCTAATGGAAGAAAAAATAAACGGCGTATGTCTGCCAGCAAGCGGATTTTTATTAAATCCTTTGCGATAACACTGTTATCGTCAGGTATAATAATACTTTTTGGGGTGACTGCTTGGAATCTGGCAGTTTCGCCTCCGGCACAAGCCGAAGTTATACCGGGACCAAGGCCCAGCGACAACAGTGATGTTGACGAAGAAGGCTTTGTTATCCCATCCAATCCTCGTCCCCCCAGTTCAATTGTGCAAAACGACCATGTAGCCAACGACGATCATGACAGGCGACCTTCTAATGCACCCTACTGGGCCATAGACCGTCGCGAATATTTTTGGACATTTCTTATCGTAGGCTTAAACGAGGGCACTAACGCTAACACAGTAATGGTAGCTTCCTATTGCGGTATTACCAGAGAGGCAAATCTGGTTGCTATCCCTCGCGATGTTCCTGTTAATCCAACAAGAAATGGGCGACGAATATCCTCTTCCTATATAATAGGGCATCGTCACCGCGGCGGCATTGCAGGCGGCGTAAGGCAAATGCAGGACGACGTGTTCACCGTAATAGGATTCATCCCCGACTTTTATGTAGTCATAGACTACGATGCGTTCTTTACCATAATCGACGCCGTTGGTGGCATTTATATCGATGTACCGATTCGCATGGTCTATAACGACCGGTGGCAAAATTTGCATATTGATCTGATGCCGGGTTTACAGCATATGAACAGCCAAACAGCTCTTGAATTTTCACGGTTTAGGCAGGGCGACCCCGGTTTCCCAGACTTGCCTGGTGGTGACTTAGGTCGTATTCAAAGCCAACAACAAGTAATTAGTGCCGTTATAACCCAGCTTCTTAGAGTTGAAAACTTAACTCCTACCAGAATAAGCCAATTTGTAGACATCTTTAACGAGAGTGTTCACACAGATATATCCTTGAGTGATATGCTGTACTTCGCCAATGAGTTACGTCATGTAAGCGGACTAGATGCCCTTAACACCCATACATTCCCAACTCATGGCGGTACTGTTGGTGGTGTTTCGTATCAGTTTTTAACACCAGCTACAGTAGTTGAACTTATTAACCGCACAATTAACCCGTTCGATCGCGACATTTCTGTAACCGACTTGCGGATTGTAGGACGATAAACGATACAAAAATAGGACGCTTGAAACGTATGATCCATACGTCCAAGCGTCCTTTAATTTTGCTAAAATTTACAAAATTGTTCACGTATGCTGGTCATTTCAGACGAAATTTCGTCTAAGTCAAGAACCATTTCCATCATGCCAACCTGTTCGTCATAAACAGTGGCGTCAACTTCAGATTTAACTGCTTCTTCACAAATGTGATACACCTGGAGTCCCAACGAGACCCCTGTCAATGGACCTGCAAAAGTAGGGTCGCCTGCCGTAACTGTCTCTGCGGCAATGCCGGACGCTTCGCCTTCGGCTGCGCCTAGGATAACAACAATGTTTTCCGGACCGTGCTGTTCGGCAAATTCCTTAACTCTCTTTTGATTTTCCAAGTCCATTGCACCAGCGGCGGTTCAAACAAAGCATTCTGTTGACGAAAACAGAACTTCCGCACCGGCTGCTGTTTTTATACATTCTTCAATTGCCGGACCGGGCACGCCATCGCGGTCACCAATGATAACCACTTTTTTGTTAGCTAAAAGTGCCATGGATTTTCTCCTTCCTAAATGTGTTTTTGAATCATAGCTTCAATATTCGCTTCTGTTGCGTCATCTTTAACAAGCTCTTCGAGCTTCGCGCCGTTTTCGTACACGGCTATTACAGGCAGACCCAAGATTTTTTGGCCTATTGCAAGCCTGCGGGCTTTGGTTGTGTTAAGCTTTACAAATTTTAACTTGTCGCCGTACTTTTCCGACATTTGAGTCACAAATGGGAACAGAGCTTCGCAAGGGACGCAACCGTCGCCGTAGTAGTCTACTAGAACTTTGCCACTTGCTTGTAGGACTTCGGCGTCAAAGGTATCTTTGTTTACTTCCAACATTTTTATTCACCTCCGAGGGATGTTAAATTTTCGCATAGTATATTTTTGTTACAATGTCACGATGGATAAGCCCATCGATACTTTCATTGTCGAATATCTCATTTGCTTCTGCAATGTGGGCATCGTAATTTGGGTCAGATGGCAGCGGGCTATGGGAATGGGTGTGCATAAACTCCAGCCATTTTTCCCTGGTGTAGGATAGCGGGTTTGGGGACTCTTGTATAGTTTGGTCGTGGAAGAAATTTAGCGGTGCATCAAATGATGCGTTTGGGTGTGTTAGAGTGACGTTGTACACCGCAACAACGATGCAGCCTTCTTTTCCAATTCGCTTGCACTCTGCACGAAAAGCGTCAAAATCAAACCAGTGCAGGGCTTGTGCGCAAATGATTACATCCACGCTATTGTCGGGTAAGGCAGTAGCTTCTGCTGAACCATTTACAACAGTAGCATTAGCATATGGAGACATTGTTACTGCAAGTTGCTGTCGTATATCTGTGTTTGGTTCTACCGCAAATATAGGGTATTCGCGCTTTGCAATTGGCTCTGTTAATTGTCCAGTGCCTGCGCCAATATCTGCAAATACTACGTTTGGCGGCACGAGGTTACATATATATTCTATTGCGGCGGTGGGGTATCCCGGTCTGGAACTTGCATAAACATGCGCTTTTCCTAAAAAAAGTTGGGTGTTCATGTCAGTGTGTTAATATAATGCTCCGCCGCGGCCGTTGCAATTGCACCATCTGCCGCGGCTGTAACCACCTGTCGTAAGGACTTAACCCGCAAATCCCCGGCGGCAAAAACACCTGGAATATTGGTCTTCATATCGTGGTCGGTTGGGATATACCCGCCCTCCATGTGAACTTTGCCTTCAAATATACTTGTGTTTGGCAAAAAGCCCACGAAAACAAAAACGCCAAACGTGCCGTCTTCTTCATCGGCTTCTATTTCGCGAAGTTCGCCGGTTTTTACATTTTTAACAACCATGGATGTTAAAATGCCATCGCCTTTCAGCTCTTCGACAACGCTGTCCCACATATACTCAATTTTGGGGTTGGCAAAGGCGCGTTCTTGGATAGACTTTGCGGCGCGAAGTTCATCACGCCTATGGATAATTGTTACCTTACGGGCAAATTTCGCCAAGTACATAGCCTCCTCAACAGCAGAATCGCCGCCGCCAACAACGTAAACTTCGAAATCTTCGAAGAAGTTTGCATCGCATGTTGCGCAGTAGCTAACGCCCTTGCCAATAAGCTCCCGCTCGCCGGGGCACCCGATGGGGCGTGGCTGTGCACCTGTGGTGATAATTACGGTTTTGCCGTGGTATTCACCTTTTTGACCTTTTACTATTTTGGTTTTGCCTTCCAGTTCTACATCTGTAATTGTATCGCTGATACGTTCTGCACCAAAATGGTCAGATTGAGCAAGCATGCGGTTAATTAAGGTTTGTCCAGTTTCGTGCTCAATTCCGCCCGGATAGTTTTCGATCTCGCTTGTTATTACAATTTGGCCGCCGATTGCGTCTTTTTCTATCATTAATGTGCTAAGACGGGCGCGACCTGCATAAATAGCGGCGGCAAGCCCTGCAGGGCCTGCGCCGATTATAATTATATCGTAGATTTTGCTCAAGATTTCACCTATTCTCCTGCTTTTTTGTAAACATCGGTTAGCTTTTGAAGTAATTCAACTTGCTTAATATCTTTGCGGAATTTTATCCAGCTCAATGTTCTTAATATGAACGAACGCCTTGTCAAGATGAATCTGGTAACTACCTGAAATGGCAATATAGTCTGCTTTACTTGGCATACGATCACCTTCCTACCTTTGTTTAATTACGACTTTCCAATTGTAAAAAACGATCCGCCGGTAAGTGACCCAACCCCAAGCAAGAAGCCTAAGTTGTACCAAAAACCGGTGTTGTTAGTCTCGTAAATAGTAACATTGTCGGAAAAAATTGAACCTATAAGCGTAAATAAAGCAATAAACCCATGCCATAGTCCCCAAAAGAACCCAGCAGGGTCGTACGCGGTATATCGTTCATGTCCGGGGTGGCAACTGGTAAGCAGGAATAAAGCAAGCATTGTAAGCAATGCCAGCAGCAACAATTTTTTATTCATCGACTTACCTCACTTCAAAAATTGTTTGTCCTTCAACCTCGGTAGTTAATGCTTCCAAGGCCGTATCTAAAATTTTTCTGCGCAACTCTTTTTCTTTTTCCATGGATAATTTGGGGTCGCCCAGCGGATGAGGAATTGCTATTGTAGGCACAATTCTGTTTGCGCCAACTGTTAACGAAATGGGAGTAACTGTACATAAGTGAACCACAGGAATGCCTGCGCGTTCAATTTCTTTCACCATCGTTGCACCGCAACGAGTACAGGTGCCTCATGTGCTGGTTAAAACCACGGCATCAACCCCGACGCTAAGCAATTTTTGCCCAATATCTTCTGCAAATATTTTAGAAGATTTAACGGCAGTGCCATTACCGGTGGTTGTGTAAAATAAGTTATGCAGTTTGCCAATTTTGCCTTGCTGTTCAAATTCACGCAATGTATCCACAGGCAAAACCCTGTCAGAATCCTGGTTTGCATACACAGGGTCATATCCCCCGTGGGCGGTTTCGTACCCTGCCGCTGTCAGGTCCATAACGCCTGTGATATCATACTCGCCATATTTAGACGCAGATGATGACTCTATACGATCAGGGTTGCCCTTTGGTACAATTCCGCCGCTTGTAACCAACGCGATTACTGCGGTTTTGATATCCTTAACCGCTGCAACAGGTGTAACACGGTCGAAGTTGGGCATTGGGTATTCTGTTTCGTATGGCTGCCCTGCCAATTTTTTGAGCAACATATTTACCGCACGCTTAGAGCCGCGTTCACTATCAAAAAAATTTACGCGCTGTCCATTTGGAAGATACCCTTCTTCTACAGATGCACCAATTTTTTCACTTCTTGCAAGTTTTAATGCAAGCTTTGCCATTTTAGGTGCGGCGTCTCGCATTCCTGCGGCAGAATTTTTAGTTGCGATAATGTACATTTTTTCTTTGTACATGTCTGCTCCCGGGTTTTCTGCATACATGCCAGTGATTACCGGGATGTTAAATTTTTCGGCAACAGCTTCGCAGATTGCACCGCATGCTACACCGTAGCGGCCCGCGTTAAAGGCAGGGCCGGCAATAAACAAATCTGGCTTAGCATTTGCTATCATGTCAAGAATAGTTTTTTTCGCGTCGTCTGTGTTTTCGTTAAAATACGAGTCGCCACAAACTATGGTTTGTACTATCTCGGCTTCATCTTTAAATGCCGCTTGGAATGCAAGGCCCGGTCCAACCGCACCTTTGCGCATTTCCGGTGGAGTGTTTGCCATTTCTTCGCCGCCAATTCCGGCGTAAAATTGGTTGATATAATGTATAACTTTTAGCATTTTGACCTCCTATCCGCCCTTTAGGCGTTTTAGTCCCAAACTTTTAGGGAATCCTGAGTCAGGATGGGAAACGTTTGCTTCGCTTACTACCCTCATTCATATCCGGGATAACGACTACATTATCGCGCACTCATTTTATTAAATCCAAGCTCGTTGGTTGCGCCTGTTATCGCCTGAATTTCTACCACTATAGAGCCGTCTGGTTGCAAATTGTTCTCAAAACCTCCGGCAATTTTGTCTACATAATCTAGGGTACCAATAACCCTGTCAAGCTTTGACAGAGCCACAACTTCGTTTGCATTACCGCCTGTAACAACCGCATCTGCCGCTGCGTCAACGTCTGCTAGCGACTGGGAAGTACCATCGCGTCCGGCATATTCGTCAGTGATAATAACGGTTTTAATACCTTTGGCTTCAATTTTTTTGCAGTTCATAATCAGGTCTGTATCTGGGTTTCCAAATCCTTCTTGAGAAACTATAGCCCCATCAAGACCCAGATATTCGCATAATTTAGCTGTCCAGTCCGAAGAACGCTGTTTATCTGCGAGATAAACATTCTCGTTAGTAATTATCATGCCAACAAAGTTTAGGGTTTTGCCATGTTCTTCAAACAAGTCAGTAATTACCGGATTGTTTTGGTGGTGGTAAGTTGTATTTTTGTCGCAGGCAGACACACAGTTACCGCTAATTATTGCACCGTCAAAAATTTCGGTCGGGTTGATTAGGGTGGTGATACTCTGTTTCATGTCTACACCATACACATAGGTATCGTGCAAAAGACCTTGGCTTTGGAGCATTTGCACATATCCTACCTTAGGCAGGTCGGGATATTTTGCTATGCTTTTAGTAATTGGCAAAAATTCGTATGCTTTAGTTTCACATGGGGTGATGTGTTTGCCAAATTCGCCTAAATAAGCGGCAGACTTAAGTCCTGCAAGGCGCAAAGCATCCTCATACTCATATGAGGTAAGGTCTGCTACCGGCGTAAATGTTAATACTAAATTATTGGTTTTTGAAAATGGCGTGTAATCCGCACCAAGGCCGGTCATATCAATTATACCTTCCTGGAAGCCTACCACTTTACCACATGTAACAACCGCCGCACCGCGCAAAACATGAGTTGTGCCTGTGCCCACGGTGTCCACGGCCGACAACACGCCCGGAAACATCGCGCCTGGTCCTTCTGCTTTTACCCGTGGTTCAATAACATCCTTAACCGGTGTAATACGAACGCTCTCCCCAGGTCTTGCAATGTCAAATTCTACGCTGGCGAAGCGTTTGTCCTTTAGCAACAAGGCTGAAAGTTCACTTTTGTTTACATACAATACGCCATTTTCCACTTTGGAAATTTCGCCAAACTGAATGTCGTCGATGGTAATAAAACCTAGATTCACCCTATTACCTCCTTAAAATTTGCTGGTTATTAAACTGCAATCTATTTCCATAAAATCCTCCAAAGCGTGTTTGGGGATTTGTTTGGTTAATTCAAATTTATTATAGCAAACAATACTTTCTTCAATAATAGAAAGAGACTCAAAATCAAGTTTCGTCACATTTTGTGACATAACCACAGATTTAAAAGGGGTCTCGTTAGGTTTGATGCTACCGGAAAGAGGGTGCGTAATTAGTTTATGCCCCATGTGGATATAGTTACGCACCATATGCAAAATTTCTAAATATGACACATCTAAATACTCAATTTGAAACATATCCCCAAGACGCTTTTGAACAACAGGATTGTTTGTGATTAGCTTGTCAATTATCAATCACCATTTTCAGATAAATATGTGCATACTATACCACAGCTATGTAAAAGGAACAAGGCGAAATCTATGAAAGGGTGTAGATTTTCGCCAGAATTTTATCTACACCCTTGTTTTTATTCCTATATTAATGTCTTCAAATCTGTATACTCCATACTAAAATCATCGGCCACTTCTTTGCAAGTTAGTTTACCTTGGTAGCAATTAACCCCGGGTAGTAGCAACTCGTCCGATTTAACTGCGGCTTCTAGTCCCATATTAGCAATTTTTACACCATACGCAAGCGTTGCATTTGTAAGCGCGCTGGTAGAAGTTTGGCTTACTGCCCCCGGCATATTGGCCACACAGTAATGTACAATACCATCCACTATAAAAGTTGGCGCATCATGATACGTGGCCTTTGTGGTTTCGCAACAGCCACCTTGGTCTACAGCCACGTCTACGATTACGCTACCAGGTTTCATTTTTTTCAAATGTTCGCGTTTAATTAATTTTGGTGCAGCGGCACCCGGAATTAAAACTGCGCCGATAACAAGATCGGCTTCAGTAATTGCTTTTTCAATGTTATAGGCTGTGGAGTACATAGTTTGTACACGTTGACCGTAAATATCGTCCAAATAAGAAAGGCGATCTAAGTCGCGGTCAATAATTGTAACGTTCGCGCCCATTCCCATCGCAATTTTCATAGCGGAAATACCAACAACACCCGCGCCAATAATTACAACATTGGCTTTTGCCACACCAGGAACGCCGCCCAAAAGTACGCCACTACCGCCTTGAGGTTTTTCTAAACTTTTAGCCCCTGCTTGTACAGACAATTTTCCGGCCACTTCGCTCATTGGCTTAAGAAGTGGCAAACCGCCATTTTTGCCACGAATGGTCTCATAAGCAACAGCCTTTGTTTTCTTGGCAATAAGTGCGTCCGTAAGCGGTTTGTCTGCCGCTAAATGCAGGAATGTATAAATAATTTGGTCTTTTTGCATAAAGTCGTATTCCTGTGTCAAGGGCTCTTTCACTTTAACAATCATATTACATTTTTCCCAAACGTCTTTGGCCGTTGGTAAAATTGTCGCGCCTACGGCAGTGTAATCTTCATCCGAAAACGACGAGCCTACACCCGCGCCTGCTTGCACATAAACTTCGTGACCATTTGCAATATATTCTCGTGCGTTGCTTGGAGTTAGTCCGACTCTAAACTCATATTTTTTGACTTCGGTTACAGTTCCAACTTTCATGTTGTAGCATCCTCTCAAAGTAGTTTTGTGCAGATATATCATGTTTTTATATGAGAAACAACTGTTTTATGGCTTCATGTTAGGGCGTGTTCCAATTAACGGACGCACGTCTTTGCGGCTTCAGTATGTTTGCTGCGCAAACTTTTTCATTATGTGCCTTTCGGGCGGTACGCGGCGGCAAAAATCTCTCGAGACTACGAAAATCAGGCTCGCAAACCCGCACATTCTTATAGTGGGAATCCGCCCTAGAACGTTTGGTTGGCTATCGGCATTGCACAGTACAGCTTGAACGCTAGCTATGACAGAAAAGAGTTTTGAGCACAGCTATAAACCGCCTTTGCCACGGCGTCTGCCACTTCCTTATTAAGTGCGCTCGGCATTATAAATTCGGTAGAAAGTTCTGCATCGGTTACATAATTTGCGATAGCATTGGCGGCAGCAAGCTTCATTTCATCGGTGATAACCCGAGCGCGGGCATCTAGCGCGCCCCTAAACACACCGGGGAAGGCGTGGACATTGTTTATTTGGTTGGCGAAGTCGCTGCGGCCGGTGCCTACAATGTATGCGCCGCCTTCTTTCGCCAGATGTGGCATGATTTCCGGTATCGGATTTGCTAGGGCGAATACCGCGCATTTGTCGTTCATGCTACGCACCATATCGGCAGTCACGCAGTCTGGCGAGGACACGCCTATGAAAATATCGGTGTCTTTCATGGCGTCGGCGAGGGTGCCTGTTACGCCACGAGGATTTGTAGTTTCTGCAAGCTGGGCGTGAGATTCACGCATTCCTTCCTTGCCTTTGTAAATTGCGCCGTCGCGTCCGCAGGCAATAACATCAACAAAGCCGGCTTTTAGTAGTAGGTTGATAATCGCTACGCCTGCCGCGCCTGCGCCGTTCAGAACAATACGGGTTTCTGCCGGTGTACGGCCCGTTAGGCGAAGAGCGTTTTTGACCGCCGCAAGGGCGACAATTGCCGTGCCATGCTGGTCGTCGTGGAAAACGGGGATGCTTAGGCGTTCGATTAGCTTTTGCTCAATCTCGAAACAGCGGGGGGCGGAGATATCTTCCAGATTAATGCCACCGAAATTGCCTTCCAGAAGTGCGATTGTGTTAACAAGTTCGTCAACGTCCTTTGATTTGATGCACAACGGAATTGCGTCCACATCGCCAAATTTTTTAAAAAGTGCGGCCTTGCCTTCCATTACTGGCATTGCCGCTAGTGGGCCGATATCGCCAAGCCCAAGTACCGCTGTGCCGTCGGTGATTACCGCGACGGTGTTCCAACGGCGGGTTAGCTCGAAGCTTTTCTCCTGGTCTTTTTCAATTTCTAAGCAGGGTAAGGCTACACCAGGGGTGTAGGCAAGGGCTAAATCTGCTGCGTCGTTTAGGCGCGCGCGTAGGGCTATTTCGTATTTGCCGCGCCATTCGTAGTGTTTTTGTAATGCTTTTTCCATTTGCAATCCTCCATTACGTTAGTTTTTTTCGTACAACTATTTTTTCATCGCGCTTAGCACATTTTGTAAACCCGCTTTTTTCGTACATATCCAAAAACCCTACATAGTGATGGGTTGCGTCTGAAAAATGCGAGGCCGTGTATGCTTCTACATAATCGAAGCCGTCTTTTGCCGCGTCTTCGCATACGCGATTTATCAATTGTGTGGCAATGCCTTTTCGTTGCATGTCAGGTGCAATTACAAAACAAAAAATTGATTTTACTTTGACATCCGGGCGGTGTGGTTCTATTGGCCAATGATTGTGTAAATAGTTGACACAGTTTGTGCAATCTGCATTGGCGTTGCACCATCCAACAATGGTATTACCTTGATAGGCAAGATAACCCTGGATGTGGTTATTATTAATAAATTCGATTGCGCGTGCTCGCCGTTCTTCACGTGTGGGGAACCAATGGGCGTCGTTGTCGGCGTAGGATTTGTCGCTGCGCCATGTTACGCAGTAGCATTTTCGCTCGTCTATGTTGACATCGTGAGGGGTTGTATCGAAGAAGTGCGCATAGTCTTCGGCGAGGTTGGGGGTTAGTTTACGGATTTGTATGTTCACTAGAATCCTCCGGATTTGAGAATGCTTAGGGGGTTCCGCGTCAGGCGCGGTATGACGTGGGTGTGCGGTATGACGGGGCGTAAGGCTTACAGAATTGTATTGCCAGTGTGATCGATTGCTACGACTAGGGGTAGGTTTTCGATTGTTAACCGTTTGACAGACTCTGTACCAAGGTGGCCATAGGCGACTTCTTCCGATTTTAGAACGCACTTTGCCATTAGTGCCGCAACGCCGCCAACTGCTACTAAGTAGATGCCGCTGTGCTGTTTTATCGCGTCAACTACGGCGGGGGTACGGTCGCCTTTGCCTATCATCACACGCAAGCCGGCGGCTATTAGGGCAGGGGAATATGCGTCCATTCTGCCAGCGGTGGTTGGTCCGACAGAACCTATGGGTTTACCCGGTGGCGCAGGGCATGGCCCAGCATAGAAAACAGCGTTGCCTTCGTATGGGAAGGGCGTGGCTTCGCCGTTTTGCAGGGCGTCCGCCATTAATGCATGAGCCGCGTCGCGGGCGGTGTAAATTTCGCCAGAAAGTTTGATTGTGTCGCCGGCTTTTAGCTGTTGAATGGTGCCCGGTGCAAAGGGGGTGGAGATTTTCATGGTGTGCTACCTCCTAGTATCACTATATTTTATAGCTACGCTCCACTATAAAATTACTTTTTTGCCAATTAATAAGCCATGCATACTATATCCAATTAAGTTTTGGTTTTCGCAATTGGCGTAAATGAAATCCATCCATTTGTCAAATGCGTCCTCGGTTGCATTATTTACTTTGTCACGAAGAATGTAGGACAACCCGTCTGCCCCGATGTTATGCAACGCGTCTAGCCCAGCATTTTTAGCTAACTTCTCCATTTTTGATGGGGTAGTTGCCGTCCAAAAATTATTGTTACCATCTTCAAATGCTGTTAGCAATTCATCTAAATTAGAGAGGCCGTCGTCTAATTCTGCCGCAGTTACGGCAAAATAATTCATATACGATAACACAACGTATCCATCGGGCTTGCAAACTCTTACACACTCTTGGATAGCCTGGATTTTTTCAATATCTATATTTAAATGATACATTGCGCCCATACACAATACAACATCAAATCTATTTGATTCAAATTGCGAAAGATTGAGAACATCGCAAGTTAAAATATCATCCAACTTGCTGGCAGAAGTCTTAGATTTGATAATGTTTACATTATGTTCAACAAAGTCGCACGCAACAACATTATGTCCTTTTTCTGCAAGGTAAAACGAATATCTTCCCGTACCAGCGCAAGCGTCCAAAATTTTACTTCCGGGTGCAAACAGGCGATCGAAATAACGAATGGTCGTTAAGTATTCCGCTAAATGTGCTTTGTCTTAGAAGAGCCTACCGTCTTCGTCGTAATTTTCATAAAATTTTTTGATTTGATCGGACATTATGCTTTCACCCCAAAAAATAATCGCAACTCTCGAACGTTTGACTGCCATCAAATTTTGAATAGCTGCTGTCATTTGAATACACAAAACCTAATTTTTTTAAAATTTTACCCGATACAACATTCTCTTTCGCGTGGCAGGCGAAAAATTTTGTTTGGCCAAGCTCTTGTTTGGCAAATTGCAAAATTGCCCTTGCTGCTTCTGTAGCAAAGCCTTTGCCCCACAGGGGACGCATTACGCAGTACCCGAGTTCAAACATGTTGTGGGTGCTGTTATAAAATATGCCACCACTGCCAATGGGTTTGCCTGTTTCTTTCAATATAAAAAGCCAGTCGTATACCTTGCCATCGAAACCTCTTGCGGCCGTGGCGTCCAGCCATTCAATTGTATGGTTTATTGAAGCGTGGGTGTTCCAGCGCATATATTTTGAAATTTGCGGGTCTCTTGTCCAATTAGTGTAGACTGCGCTCGCGTCGGATTTTTTGGCAAGGCGCAGTAGCAGGCGTTCGGTTTGTATGGTTGGCATTCTTATTCCTCCAAATTTTTGTTTTGGAACTACCGGCTGATTGCTAGCGTCTCATACGGCATAAATGCATAGTATCCTTGCGAAATAATAGGCGAAGCTAACATATGCCAGACGCATGGCGTGACACATGACAGCCGATGTTAACCGCCACAGGCAACCCAGCAATATGGGTCGGGTGCGTTAAAATATTTAACCCAAGCGCTGTTGCGCCACCTTTAAAACCAGCAGCACCAATATTTAAGGCATTCACTTCTTGCAAAAGTTGTTGCTCTATGTTAGCCCAGTATGGGTCTGGGTTATGGCTACCAACGTCCCGCAACAGTGCTTGTTTAGACAGCAGTGCCGCCTTATCCATTGTACCGCCAACGCCAACGCCAATAACCATTGGCGGGCATGGGTTTGCGCCTGCCTTTTTCACAGTATCGATTATAAACTGCATTACGCCCTGTTCCCCATCGGATGGGTTTAGCATTTTTAAGGCAGATTTATTTTCGCTACCAAAACCCTTTGGCATTACGGTAATTTTAAGACCGTCACTTTCTAATATATCGTAATAAATTACTGCGGGGGTATTGTCGCGGGTGTTTTCACGGGAAATAGGGTCGCGCACAACGCTTGCACGGAAGTAGTTCTCCTTATAAGACTGCCGAACGCCTTCCTGTATGGCCTCGGCCAGGTTGCCGTCTACATATACGCTCTGCCCCATTTCCACAAAGACGATTACCATGCCCGTGTCTTGACACATTGGCATTTTTTCGTCCTTGGCTATGTCCATGTTTTGCACAATCATATCTAGCGCGGTTTTGGCAAGTGGGGTGCTTTCGGCGGCACGGGCTGTGCATATTGCTTTGTAAACGCTCTGGTCGGCGTCTGTATTGGCAATACGGCACAGGTCGGATACGGTTTGGGTTACTTTACTTGCCAGAATTATTCGGGGTGTGAGATTAGTCATGGCATGGCTCCTCATTTATAAGAGTCTGTGTTCAATAATGGGATGTGCAAGTAGCGTGCAAATGGTGTGATATGCAAGTAGCCGCCGCCGCATACTCGGAGAAAGTCTGCTAGGAGGCGGTGACGCAGTAGATTACGTCATTTGTACGCTAATTGCGCATCAGCTTATTGAGCACAGGTTCTAGTCTATGGTCAGTATACTACAACGTAACAGGATAGCCAATACTTATAGCAATACTGAACACGTGAATCTAATTTACAGGTCTTACCATTCATTCTCCGTGATCTCTGTGTCTCTGTGAGGTATTTCATAAAAAATTTTCTCACAGAGGCACAGAGTCCACAGAGGAATTGAAGTCGTTT
>Ga0123355_10005256_pt1 | contig 18911 bp, 14 predicted proteins | sample TergutEmb28metaG_3_FD_89872 | JGI IMG/M metagenome (GOLD analysis project Ga0123355, IMG submission 89872) | Embiratermes neotenicus P1 segment gut microbial communities from Petit-Saut dam, French Guiana - Emb289 P1 | ecosystem: Host-associated > Arthropoda: Insects > Digestive system > Gut ... | reverse complement strand
TCTGGCCATTATCTCCGTAACCGTTCTACTTTGGACATAGGTGTTTTGGGTTATATCGGTATAGTTTAACATAAGGAACACTCTCCCGAAGTCTCTCACATTCCTCCTGGGACACCCCGTATACATGCTACAGCTTTGTATTATTGACCTAACACATCGGGAATGACACACCTTAAGATTAAAGTGTAAGTTCCTTTTTGATGGTAGAGTGTGTGCTATATGGTTACCACTTTCCCATTACATTTGTAATGGTAGAGTTTGGTTGTCAGCCAGGATGTTGCCCTGGTGTTAAATCCCATTTGGGGTTCAACTACATTTTAGGGCATTAGAAGGGGCACTACTGCCCTTTATTGTTCATCTCCTATTACTATATGAGGAGCAAACAGTTAAAATTGAAGGCACTGAAATGTCATAAATTAGAATGAGGTACAATGAGAGGGTTTTGTGATTTTGGTACTACACCTCGACATTACATAACAATAGTTTATTGACCACCATTTATGTTTCCTGAAGTTCCAATTGTTCACACTCTTTTACTTCACCCCGCTAAATGACAGTAAGATGTTACCAGTGGCCCAGCCAGTGTGTGGTTGGTAATATACTGCTGTGTAAACTAGTTATGAGAGAGGAAACAATCATGGCTTATTTTTAGGTATTACACAATTTCATGGCACAGAAGGAAATGGCTAAAAGAAAACCTCTATGTAGCCAGTCTGTCCATGGGAAGGATGTGAAGTGGTCATCTCTTGTGTCACAAGCATTACAATTTCCAGCTGAAAGATTCATATCTTCTGGCATTTTATGCTGTGTCATTTGGATCATAATTGTGGATGGTTGGTAGGACTGTAGTGCCTTTATCTTCAGGCTCAAGCAAAGCAGGAAAGAATATATTTTCTTGGTCTGCTTGACCCTGACAACAAAGGCACGATCCCAGGCACAGCATGACATCATTCACAACTAGAGTGTTCAGCAGCACTGCTGTGAGAACCTGACAGGCATGGGAGCAGCTTGTGGTAGTATGAAGGCAGGCACTTTACTACTTGTATTGCTTGTCACTTAAAATATCATTTATTCCCAAACACAACTTTGAGGTTACATTTTTATAGTCTTCATACACGAGCAAAATTAAGTTAATGCTAAATGCAGTACCAGCCTTAAATATCTTGAATGGTGAGTAATTCCTGTATATGCTAGAGTATGTATGTGCTTGCAGATGCAAGCTACAAAGCTGAAAGCTCAAAAATGCAATAAGAACTATTTAATGCTATATACATATATACCAGTATATAACAATATGGCTCATATACAGCAAGTAATTATCATTATTTCTATCACCAGTTCAACCCAATCCCTTTCATATGACAACACAGTCTGGAGTACCTGTCACAATATTGAGTATGAATAACTTGTTTTATTAAATATGTATCTTTGAAATGTCTGTACAGCAATTAGAATATGATAACAGTAGAGTTAAGACACCGAGACATAGCTTGGGTATGACAGGGAGATCAAGCATTACAAATTACTAGTTGGTTGACGTAACACAACGTACTGTGTAAATCATGACCTGTGAAGGATATGGAACAAATTAGCCATACCCTGTCACATTGTTATGAAACAAAGTGGAGAGAAAGACACAAAAGAACCTCATTCAAGAGAGCTCATATGAACTGAATTTGGAAACAAGAAGCTCCTAATTACATCTGGTGAAGGCATTTGTTTTGTCAAGTTACAAGGACCCACCTCTCCAGCATTTTAAAATTGGCTGCGGTGGTTTTTGAAACCATTAACGTGTAGAGACATCTCAAAAAGCATAAATTATGATTAAATCCAGCAGTTGTTTTAGAATCAATAAATACCAAAACCATCAGTATAAAAAATACAGTAAAGTACTAGAACCTTTGTAACCAAGCAAAGAACCTCTGCAAAACAGTGTATAATGTAAACAAATCTGATTTTCCACAACGCGGCACATATGCCCTCCAACCATGGTGTCATTTGAGACACTTGTGCTGATATCAAGTAATATGAGCATGTTCTGGCTACATGTAACTTACTACATGTTGCAACGTGGGTGTGACAGTGACATGGTTGGGGGCGCTGCCAGTCATTGTTCGCACACCTCTAGTGCTTCGGCCTTCTCTTCCAGCAGTTCCTTGCCTGTAGCTTCAATCAGTGGTTTGTGATAGTCTGCAATCTGTAAGCCCTGGCCATAACACAACACACAATGTATACTAAATGTTTTTCTCTCCAAAATTATGAAAAGCTTGGAAGCAAACAAAGCACATTTTGCACAAAAAATGTATGAAAACATACAGACAATTTATTCCAACTACTGCACTTGTTAGAATAGTTGGAATAAATCATAGTCTGTATGTTGCATGGAAGATGTATAATATTATGTATGAAAATAATCTGTCATGGAAAATGTTGACAATTCTATATGGATAACATCTTTTACATTTAACTTCATTACATCTGTATTAATCTGTTGTGATGTCAGGCTTCCGCCACGGTGTGAGATTTTACACGTAACAGAATCCTGTAAGAGCACAGATCTCAAACAATCCATCACTGTTACTGATTATGAATTTGCCTCACTTCAGGTTAATTTTTATATATTTGCTCGCATGCTGTATACACAAGTTAATTTGGAAGCCTGTGGTATCTAGCCTAAAGAATAATCTGAATCCATTGCTGATAGTACAGTTACTGAATTCTGACATACATCAGGCCAATGTTACAATGACAAATGCATGACAGGAACCTGGATAGCTGGCATTAATGTGTCGTGTCATCACTGCTAAAGAATGCATGAACTCAAGACAGTATTTGTAACAAAAAGAAAATTAACACCCCTAGGGTAGCTGCGGCACTAATCAGGCAGGTCATCTTATGTACAACAAAATCCTTTTGTCCAGTAGGCTCCATCCCTGTGCTTCTGTACAATTCCTATGTAATAATTGTCAGTGTGCACATCACTTTTTGCTAGGCAACTATGTTAACCGTTTGACGCCTAACAACGACTATAGTGGTCATACCGCAACGCTAACCTCTAAACGTTGCATTTTATATATTTATTCAACAAATACAGGCACTGAATATTTTAAACATGGTATATACTCTCCGTTTTTTTCCTTTTCAAAATGCAGTTTGTTTCATAAATCTAACGTATTTGGTTCCTGTATTATTCACATTTTATATAGAGGGTGTGCTAAAATTAAAAAAAATAATTCCGGCGCCAAAAGGTTAATAGTAATGTGCAGTGACTCTTACTCCATGGTGGTTAAATAATGGAACTTTGATCAAAAAGTACATATTACTCATCGCACTGTTGTAAAAATAAGCAGTTTCATTGATTAAATGTGGTTTAAAAATAAAAAGGCATTGACTGGGCAGTTCTGCAGAATCAGTAACACTCCCACCTCAACTTGGCTCCTGGCTGACCTCCCAGCAGCAGTATACAGTTGGTTTAAAGAATTCACAGTCAACAGTCTATATATGATCGAAAAATTTTAACGGTAATCTACAGTCCAGTCATGAAATAATTCATATATGTGTGAATTTCCTTAGGAATTAGAAATGTTTGTTAAAATAATGTGTCCCCTACCCTCTGAAAGTTAATTTAGAAGAATGGGTAGACATTCACACACACATGGAGAAGAAGACTCATGAAGCCTGCACATAAGAGTAATGCAGCCACTGTCCATCAAATACAAATAAATTGGGTCAAACATTCCTGGCACCCATGTTTTATGATGCAATATGTAGTATGCACATATAATGCAAAAGTCACTTACCTGAACAATCTTCCATTCTTTATTTGCAATAGTAACAGGGAAAGAAAATATAACATCGTTTGGTGCACTATATGATCCGTCAGATATGACACCCATTGACACGAACTGTCCAGGAGGAGTGCCATGCCATATGTCGTGCATGTGATCTGCTGCAGCTTTTGCAGCAGATATTGCTGATGACATCTTGCGTGCCGCAATTACCGCAGCGCCTCGCTTCTGAACAGTCTGTAATTAACCGGCACAAGAATATATTTCTATAATTAAGTATTCCATTCTCTTTTTAAAATATATCAATTTCGTATTAACCTCTGTGTGAAAGTGCACAATTTGCAACTTACATGCTTAAAGTTTCTTTCAAATCTTTAATCATTACGTTATGAAGAGAAGTCCTTTGATGGTACAAACGCTGACTTGAGAAAGAAGAAACAGCACATTTAAAGAACAGATTGTAACTGAAGAAAGCCATAACACTTTCTCTGTCTCAGGAGCAAAATCTAAACAACTTCCAAAACACCAAATGAGTTCTAAACCCTATCCTACAATGTGTATGAGATGACATAATTTATAGGAACTACTTCCCAGTGTTCAAACACAAGTCTTTGTAAGAATGGCCACGCTGTTATGTTACAAACTGGTATCTATGTGTGAGATCTTAAGTTTTCACAGCAGAATACTCTTATTATGGATTTATTGGATGTGGCACCATGTACTCTGCTGCCCTGAAAATGCAGGCAGCAGTTTCTCCCAAAATGTTGGTACCTGTCTTTCAAACTGAATGCATACCGTTATGTCCCACAATAACCCAGTATGATTAGTATCTACTTACTGTAATAAATTCTCCCTTCAACCACTCATCACTCTTCAGGGCTTCTGTCACTGGCACAGGACCAGACCCCAAATCAACAGTTGCACTATTAGCATCTGGAACTTGAGTAGCTGAGTGATTTCCCCATATTATCACATTATTAACTTGTCCTACATTCACTTTCAGGCGTTCTGCTATCTGAGCACGGCCACGATTCTGATCAAGACGTGTCATTGCTGTGAAGTTCTCACGGGGGATTGATGGAGCATATCTGGAGCAAACTAGTGCATTTGTGTTTGCTGGATTACCAACTACCAACACTTTTACCATCTTCTTGGCATACTTGTCAAGTGCTTCTCCCTGCAACAGGACAAGATTAGTTAAGATATGAGGTTCTCACAGCAGTGATAATAAAAATTTACAACATCCTGTGGCTGGGTCAGAGGCAATGGTTACTCACAGCCCCATTTCTCTTCACCTTCTCTCTGTCTGTATCATTCTTTCTCAAAATACTTACTCGTCAATCCTGAAAAGGGATGTATGTTTGTATGTTCCCTCCCCAGAAATCAATGTAGTCAGCACAAAGAAGCATCTTAGTACCAGTTATCTAGTCTTCTTGGGTTTAACCTTTGATCATTTAAATATAGGCTAGCAATAAATTTCCATTTTACATACCTGAACTTTAAAAATTTTAACATTAGCAGACAAGAGATCCTTCCTCTCCATCCCCTCTTTGCGAGGCATTGCACCCACAAGAAACGCAGCATCGACATCTTTAAATGCTACTGCAGGGTCAGCAGTAGGAACAATTTCTGTAACCAGTGGCAATGCTAAGTCGATTATTTCCATTACTACTCCATCTAATACATCCATCATTGGTGGGATATCCAGTAAATGGAGAACAAGTGGCTGGTCTGCTCCAAATACATCACCCTTAGCTATCTGATACAGCAAGGAATAGGCAATTTGACCTGCTGCACCGGTCACAACAACACGGATTGGTGAACTCTGCAAGCAAATACATCCATTAATTCAAAAATGATATTGTGTGCCTTTTATGCTGCAAAGGTCACGGCAAAGGTCATCCTCTATGATTTGAAAAATACTCATAGGCTTGAGGGAACGAAACCAATATGCACATGTACACGCTTTAACAATGACATAATTAAAATAACTTCATTAAAACTGAGGTTGAGTGCTTAAACAATTTACCATTTTTATGTTCCTTCTTGTCCCCTAACAACCGCTCCAATCCCAATCTGGTCCGATACTGATCTGAAACGACCTGTTCCAACACTGGTTACGTAAACAGAATGATAACTCACTCACTGTTGGACACTGGGTAAGAGTGTAGGGGTGTCAAAGGTTGAAGATTGCAACACATACATATTCCATCATTGTCGTATTGATACAGATCACATTATTGCCAAATCTGTTTTAACATCAATTCAGACACCTTAAAATTATATGCTTCAGTCAAATACAAGTCATCGTATTTCTGTTTAACATGCTTCTCCCTACTGACTCCATAATTTTTGTCACTCAAAGTGAGGACAAATCACAAAACGAAACTACTCAATGAAACGGTACTGCCAATATCTGAAATATAGCGGCATATGTTTATTCAAACTTTGTGCGTGAAAACTTGGCTGAAATGTCTGCTCGTATATTCTGAGTAATGCATTTTTTTTCTGACAGCATCCATAACATGTATATGTCCACGCTGTAACACATCCGAAAAAAAGTATGTCAAATAACTGGGGAATTAAATAAGCTTGTACAAAATGGGAACGGTTGCAGGACAGGAACAAACACGATGATCATTATGGTACCACGTGGAGTATGTTGACGTAAATTTGACCAAGTGGGAGGAATGGAATCAAAACCTAAAAATGATGTCGGTAAAGGGAAGATATCTATGTCGGATGAAGAAAGGAGAGAGTTGGCTGAAAAACTGGATCAGGAATTGGATGAATTTATTGGAGGATTAGAAAAACGGTCATCCACTTATGAATGGCCAGAAGACCGCTGGCAAGAGGTTAGATTCATACGAAGAATTCGGAATTCCTAACCTGTAGTAATAGTATATGCTTTACCATTTCTTTTTATATAGCTTTTCTAAATCTTCGGTTACACATTCTAATAAAAAAGGCATATAAAATCAGTTATCGCCTCAGAACTAAACCAACCAAATCTAATCAAAACGAATATGCTTGGGTGGGAATAAATACCACCCCGACTGGTCTGACTCCTACTACACTTTGCACTTGTCACTTTACCCACAAAATGTAGTACCGCCTCAGAAGTACTTTGCGTAAAAAGGTGTATTTTGTATCGCCGATCAAACAAAACAGCTCAGAACGTTTCTACAGGATAATTTTAATAGTTAAAATTCTCCCCTTCTAGAACCACATCTCTCTTGTTATTCTGTCTCACTTTGGTAATAGACCTTAAAATATTAAATGCTAAATACAATCTTCAGAGCTTATATTATGAAATCCATTTTAATGTCCATCTGCTTGATTGTTACATTGGCTGCACCACCAGCCTTAGGTTTTGTATTAACTATAATAATACAGTTGAACCTGCATTGTACTATAGTTATAGTGACTGTGTCTTATTTTTAACTCTAAGAACTATTATGAACTTCTAAATTTATTAATTATACTTTGAATACCATATTCACATATGGATTGTATATTGTAAAATCTAGTGATACACAGATTTTATACTCATAATTTTACTTTTGCTATACATTTGACTCTTGAGTGTGCTAATAGTTTGAGCCTTGTATTGTTAAACTTTGTGGTATTTGTGAATGTTCATTACTAGGACGAGGTTGTATATCACAATACAATATTATTTATGGCCAATTTCATGTTCAGGCCATCATTGAACTGATGATGGATCCATGAAATGTGAATGTATGTACATATATATGTATGTATGTCTGTATGCAAGTGGCTGTGCTTAACCCTATCTGTCCCAAAATATAAATGACAGGGTTTTCAATACAGGGATTAATCTTGTGCTCCATTTGCCAATATTACCAAAGAGGTATGATGGTAATTGTATGCCGAGTGTGGCGCATATGCAGTTCTGCTGTTAGTCTTTTGTGACCCTTGAAATGAGTGTGATAATTTTGTTCTGCATGCAGGAAAATGCCTGTTCAATTTGAAACATAAATGTTGTGTAGTAGCTATCATTACCCTCAAGGGATTTGTTATGGGAGGAGAAAGGTGAAAGAAAATACCAATGTGGTCATTAAAACTGCTAGTTGCAATGTTGTGCTAAAAAACTGTCACTTTTGGTGGAATTTATCTCTCTGAGATAATTATCATTAATCTTAAGTGCATGGAACACAAACGCACGACCACAGTTGCTCGTATGCATTTGTGCAATCATAGTTATGGATAATGGAATATTTGTATGTATGTTTTATGATGTGATATAGGGCACTGAGAATCAGATTGGTGTATTCCGGGATGTGACGCCATGTTTTCTGGTGTTCTCTTCAATCCTGGACTGCATGGCTTCGCATACCCAAAAGAGTGGTCTGTATCGTCACCATTGTGAGAACCTAAAATCTTAGTATTATTGGCCCCTTCTAGAGTTCTGGTCTGTGCCACAGTATAAAAAGGGCAGCATTACAATGGGCTTAGAGGTAGGGGTTCTGGTCATTTAACAGCAGGGTACTCCACTTCTATGAAAGAAGTATTTTTTCAACATTGAATGAAACCATTATGGATTTTTTGCTTCCCTTTTACTGATAAGTTTGTGATTGTGAGGACCAGGCCTCACAGAGGATTAGAACTAGCTTAGTTCCAGTCCATTTCCTCCAATCTCTATCATTTACCATTTTTTCCTCTCTGCATTAATCTTCTGCTATGTAGATGGAGGCAGTGGCTTTATCTGGAACACTGGGAGTTATTTACCAAACTAATAGTGCCATATCCTAGAAAACCATAGTCTTAATGTTCTCTCTGCTTCTTAATTTACTAGTGAAACTTTGCTATGTAAGTGAAGTAGTACCAAGGTTAAAGAGGATTGTGAATAATTATGTGGGAAGAATATAGAAAGTACTGTACTTAAAGTACTGTACCAGAAGCTGCCACCTGATTGAAATCATGAGCCATATGGCCTTGAATTCAGCCAGGAGTCATCCAAATACAAAGTATTTCATCACAATGTTTGGTTAAGAACTTGGGTTCTCATACCCACTTGGCTGTTTGAGAGTCTTCACTAATTACAGTGTTAGCACTGGTGTTTAATCCGGTCTTTTATTTATACACGAACAGAAGTGTCCATTCTTCATCAGCAATGTGGTTGCTTTCCCTGTTATGTCACAGTATATAATAGCTAGAAATTTAAAGAAGGATTAGCACTCCACTCAATTAAAGTTTCCTCATCTAATTAAGAAGGAACTGGGCATGAGTATTCAAATCACATCCACGAGCTCTGCACTGCAGTAGTGTGGGTGCCATATGTATCACTAAACATATGCAGAAAATGTCATAATTTCTTTAATGTCTGCAGCAGAACACAGGAAACAGAACAAACAGGTTAATTTTTCTGTAGATTAGACACATATGCTGTCATGTTTGGTTCTGTGGTTATATTTTGTTGTAATACAGGAAATGGAGAAGCATCCGTTTTTCATGACTAAAGCACCAGAAGCAGGAGAACCATTATCACCACTTATGGAGGGACTCCAGCAGCTGAAATACAGTGAAACTGATAACACACCACAAGGTACTATCATGAGGCCAATTAAAGAAACATCTTCACACAGAGTAATGGAAACCTTTCCTCTGACACTTGTCAGTCAACTGAAGTATGTGCAGTTATGTGAAAAAAAAGTCTTGTAGTGAGTGGGTGAGTGGGAGCTAATTGACTTCAGACTTACCTCCAGACTGAAGTCTGAGCTGACTTATCTTGAAGTAGTTCTTCTCATGTATGGGTGCCATAGAAGTAGGAATATTAAATCTACTGGTAGTGTGGTGATGGTGGTGCTGCGAGATCATAATTTATTCTCAGGGAATAGGGATTTTGGACATCCCAATTCTGTGGATCTGAAACAGCCATGCCGTGCCATAGCTCATGTGATTAGTTGCCAACCTAGGACTGCAGAGGCACAGATTAAATCCCAAAGCAGTCATTCCACCATAACTAATTTAACTTGTGACTTGTACAATTGATGCTGTTCAGGGGGAAGAAAAAAAAAAAACTTAATATTTCTTTCAGAATTGGCAGCTACATACAAAGAAGATGGAAACTATAACTTCAAAATAAAGAAATATCGTCTGGCAATAATAAGTTACACAGAAGGTTTGAAGCAGCGATGTGGAGATTCACAACTTGAATCAGAATTGTACAACAATCGAGCTGCAGCACATTTCTTCCTGAAAAACTACAGGTGACACAGGCAGACCTAACATCTAGTTCTGATGCATGGCCCTTTTTCAGCAAATTTATCAGAAATGTTTACTAATGTGAAAGAAATAACGTAGTTTTCAGATGGCATCTGCAGTGTCATGTTCTTGCAGGTCATGTCTGTTTGACTGTCGAGCAGCTCTGAAAATTAGGCCTTCGTACTCAAAGGCACAGGCCCGTGCAGCTCAGTGCTGCATGTTTCTGCGAAGATACGATGAATGTATCGATCTATGTGACAAGATGCTTGTGGCTTCCCCAACTGACAAAATTGCCCTGGAACTTAGAGCTAAAGCTGTTGCAGAAAAGGTGAGTTTAGTGGAACAAAATAGTTCAGAATTATAACATAAATGTTGACTTGTCTGTGTGCTTAATTAAGCACTATGCCTTGAAGACATGTGTGCACTGGGGAGTAATGCCACACATCCTTAGCATCCACATTAAGTGGAAGTCATTGATCACCTTCACATCCCAGACACTTTACTGCTAGGGACCTTTCCCCTGGTATTCATTGGGTAAGAGGCTGAATGAGCTCCAGAAACTGTCTGGATGATGTCAAGAAGCAAAGAATTCCTGCCTGTCAATTCCTGGTTCCGCAGGCATCTACGGACCCTGGAGATGGAGGTGGCAGGTTCTTCCAGAATATTTGTACCTCTTAACCAATACTACATGGCCCTACGTCTTGGAATATTGTGTACTTTCTTCATCCTTGCATTTCAAATTTATCTTGCTGTGATGTTTGTCTGTGCGCTTAACTGTCTTAAGTTGTTTTCAGATTTAAAGTAAATATATCTGTGCTTATCTTTTGAACCAGAAAATTGAAGAGAGAAACATCCGAAAAGAAAATGTGGGTAAAAGGAAGGAAAAGGAGAGTGATCAGATGTTGCTAACAGCCATAAAGGAGAGAGGTATTCAGATAGAAGGGACAGGTGAGGAAAGTGTGTCACTTAAATGAGTTCAGTAGAACAACACTGCAGCTTCTAAACCTGTAGCAGATGAACCACAGGTGCATAGTCTGTCTTGTGACAAGTCCATAGCCTCTTCCATAGAGCTGTCATAGAATGTGATCTAATACTTCCTGTTTCAAATTCCAGTATCTTCTCTTTTCCTGAAGGTTGTCCAGTAGATGCATATGTCTCCTTTCTCGTCTTCTTGTCCCTTCTGTCTTTCCTTCAATAACATATTATAGATGGCAGTTCCTGTCAGGATGTGACCAATCCAGTCAGGCTTCCTGTATTTATTGTATGTAGGATGTTCCTTTATTCCTTGACTTTGTGTAATACTACTTCATTTTTGACACAATTGGTCCAACTGATCTTCTCCATCCTTCTCCACCACCACCTGTTAGGACTTTCAAATTATTTTTGATCTGTGCAGGTTTCAGTACCATGAAAAGCTATGCTCCAAACGTAGCACTTTACTAGTTTCTTCCTTAAATGTATTGCCAATTTGCTGGTGAAAAGAGTTTAGTTCTTGTCAAATTCCACTTATGCCATGGTAATCCTAGTTATGATTGGTATCTTAACATTACATAATGGAAATACTAACTTGGCAAATGGAGCCATTATGTGAAAGAAGTACACCCCACATTTCTTGTATAATTTATTTGCATCAAGAAATTAGTTCTTTCTGCAGCAATGGTAAAGGAGGCAGGGAGAAAACACACATCTGGGAGATGGTTTGTAAGTAGGGTAGTTTAGTGCATGACTACTTTTTATTGTTCTCTAATAAACTGTTTACTAGGTGAGAATTTAGAGAATTAAACTGAACTGAACTTTGTTTGCCTTGTAGGAATATATTAAATGTATTGCAAACACTCTTTTCTGTCTTATAAATTAAAGGTTGATGCTTCACAGACATCCATTAATTAACCCTTTTGCACAGAATGACTACCTCAGTCGACTTGCATCATGATGCTGAGAAAACCGAAGGTCAACTGACGTTGTGGTTGGCAAGACGCAAAGTAATGGACAACCATATAAAGTCGTAGACTTTTGCACAGTACACTGGGCATTGAATTCTGGTACCAGAAGGTTAAAGAATAAACTGTACATGATTTTACGGTTTCGTAGTTCAGTCCATATGAATGTCATTGATTTTCACAGCATATCATTGGATGGTGGACAAAACTGTCGTGCTCCATTCTCATATTAATTGTTGGCAGAACTATCCATGTCAGCGTTAGAACCAAACAGCCCAATGGTGGCACAAGGACGTGTCCACCTGGATGATAAAGGCAGCCTAGTGTGGCCTGTCATGTTCCTGTATCCAGAATATCAAGTTACTGACTTCATTCAAGAATTCCATGAAGATGAAATGTGAGTTATCTGCTTTTTTTTTAAATAGTCTTTTGCACAATTTTACTCTGCAAATTATTTTTCAGCAGTTTGGGCTTCTAATCACTGTTTCCAGTCCAGTACAGAGGAACTTGCATCCAATGTTCCTCATTATAAAGTTCAATTTTCTGTCCCTAGTTATTAATCTCACTATTGTGTGTACTCCAGTTACAGCTGTCCCAAGGTTAGTGTTTCAGTTCACATACCCCTGAAGAAACCTCAACTGAGGGTAGCACTGTATATGGCTATGTCTGAATTAGGCTTTGTAACTAACTCTTTTTATGTCAAAGTGTCACAGTTACTTGTAATTTCTTGATTCAAAACTCTTGCTTTGTTCTGAATGTTGTATTCTTCCTTTTGGGTGATACCCCAGCAACTCAATGTCATGTGCTGACGTTTCAGAATACCGTGTGTTCCATCATCATAGGTGGTGAAGATGGAACAGACAGAGTGTTCTGAAATGTTGCCACATAAAATTCAGATGCAGGGAATCACCCAAATAAAGAAAACAACTACTTGTAATTTGTTGCACTTTCTGCACACCTGTTGTTGCTGTTTGGGTATTGACTGCAGATAAGAACAAATGAATTCAGATTTTAGCTCTGGATTGTGCAACAGATATAGTTTAACACAGGTTCTTCTTATGTACTCCAAGATATTCTACATTTTAATCACTCCAGTTCACATTCTCAGATGTGATGTGTTTGTCATTCCTGGTGAACATATGCTATAAGTTATTATTAATATGCTGTAAGGGTTCAAATCTGTTAACAGGTTCTCACAGCATCTCAGTACTATGTTCGATTCAGCTCCTGAATGGGATAGGGATTGTTGTTATATCCCTTCTGAGCTGAACATGTACTACGAATGCAGATCTCGTCACACTCTGCATGAAGTGGCCGCCAGTGACACACTCGGCAAAGTCCTTGCTCAAAGAACGTAAGTTGTGTTATACAGTTGTAGGTAAAGGCTAACAGTAGGAAAGGCAGAAGTCATGTATTCTGCACTACTGTCAAATTTTTTTATATATAAAACACCATATATTTAAAGTTTACAGTTCATATTAAGTTACAGTGAACAGTAGGAAGGAAACAAATAGTAGGAATGCTCGAGCTGGTATTAGTGTCCACCTTTACCAAAATTTCTTCAGGGTAACAGCATCACTTATAGTAGGGACCAGATAACTTGTCAGAGCTCAATTGCAGTCCACTGGCACTGTGGAAAGAACTGATTTTTTATTGGATACATCTGCAGGCAGTAAAAAAGTTGCAAAAACATTTGTCTGCTGGGATTTCATTCACAGCTTCAGTCACTGTGGTTGTTTTGAAGCAGTATAGCAAATGCTTTGTAGTGCATGCCCTCTTACTTACCAGCTTGCCTCTTTAAACTGGTGCCAACAACTAACAAGCACTCTAGTCACTGCTGTAGTCCATAATGTTGTTCATTGAGGTTTAGAGTCTTAATGTGAATGTTGTTGTCTTTCTAGAACTTTTCAAGTATTAAGTTTAGGTATTTGTAATATTACAGTTTGAACCAGCGAATACACTTACTTTTATTAAAATCACAATAATATTCCAACACACCAGCTCCTACATGTTTTGGGCCTCACTGGTGCAATCGTCAGGGAGCACACAGTTATACAAAACAGTTGCTTCACATTTTTGCATGTAGCAATGCTGCCAACAACTCCCCCATATATTATATATGTGGTAGACTGAGTTGTGCTGTGTTTAATATAGTACACAATGTTTGGATCACTGTGTGAATGTTAAAATTAAATTGTGCTTTCTTTTCCAAATCATCCTGTCTCTGATAAATCATTTCATCACTCGTTTCTGCAAAACAAATAGCATCAAAGACAAGCAATGATATATCATCCTTCTGTCCTTTGATGACGCACATAACAGACTTCACTAGCATTTATCAGTCACCAATGACAACTGCGAACCAACTGGAGACACCTCTTGCACTGCCTGTAACAGGGCTAAATAAATGAAGACACAAATTTCATATCTTAAAAAAGATGTAACAGTGTATGTGGTCTGAAGTTATTTTACAGCAGTGAAGATTCCATTGTGGTTTTCTGTGTCATGAACTTGCTTAGGTGCATTCCAGTAGTGCAGAGACAGATGGGAGACAATGTGTTCCTCTGAACTGCTGTTCCCTCTCAACTAGATTGCTATATGAAAGTAATTAGTGGTTGACTGAGCTTTGTATTCGAGTAAAACAGTAAAATTTATAGTTTTATATATTTTACACATCACATTTTTAAGATAGGATGCAGAAAAAGGTAAAATGTTCTGAACCACATCTCTAATTCTTTAATGACACTTGCTTATAACCCACAGTAAGTAATTTCACCGCACCATTTAACAGTGACAGTTATAAGATCTAAACATTCAATTACGTAATAGGACAAAATCAATAAATATAAAGTCACTTATTTCTGTTTCAGTTATGTCATCTGTGGTGGTACTCCATGCTTCCTGGTGACTGTTAGAGGAAGCAAAGCAGAACTAAATTTACTGGCCAGTTATTCATGACAGACATACTGAAGATAAGAGGCTGTAAAGGTGAAGTTGTCTACATGTGTAATTAAGCATGGAGGAATGGAGGCAAGTGCTTGGAGTCATACTGTGGCAGCTTTACCCCCGATAAATCAGCCCTCGCTAGATACTAGATAAGAGGCTGGGTGGGCACCATATCCAGCATGAATACTGTGACAAGCAGGAAAATCTGTGTTCCATCTGAGATACAAGAGTTTTCCTGTTGTCTAGACCCATGCTTCTCAATCTATTTTAGCTCACGGAACCCTAAAAAGCTACAGAACTTACTGAGGAATCCCTGTCTATCCACAGTAAGTCAAATGTAAAATTAAATATCAGCTTTTGTTTATCTTTTATGTACACTACCAGTAAAAAATCAAGAGGTAACCTCAAACTAACAGATAACCACATCTTTTCACCTGACACTACAACTCTGTCTACAGCTAGCTCTGCTGACTGACTTGACTACAGAATCAGGAAGCTTCTGGATTGAAGCAATGATTGATTGCCTGTGTGCTATCAGTGATGAAATGATTAGTGTCGAATGCTACCACACGAATTTCAATTAATACATATAAATTTAGGACAGCCAATAACTCTTCCACCATTATGCATTTTGTCTCTTGGAACCCCTGACACCCATTTGCAGAATCCAGGAGAAACACAGGTCTAGACCTTAGGCTAGTCACTACACTGCGCTGTCCCATTTCCAGAAGGTGTTGATACAGAAATAAACATGTAAAAACCAGAATCAGTTGTGGTTGTGTGTACAGTTATACATCATTCCAGAACTTTTTTCATACAGCACCAAGACCATAAAGTTACGAAGACTAATAGTTATTGCAGTAACAATATTTAGCTTATTTTCTTTTTATTTCAAAGTGATGTAGCTGACATCTCCATTCTTGTCAAATATGATGCTCTGTCAGTTGGTAATCAGATCCCAGCTTTTCAAGGCACTGGTCAAAATGCTGTAGAAGAATGCTTCCTCTAAGATGAGGACACAATAGTCTGAGAAGACGTCTCTGCGTAATGGGGATGATCAACAGTCCCTTATGTAGGAAGTGTGGAGCAGAGCTGTTAATGTTTTGTATGAGTGTGAAGCCTTGCTTTCACTCAGACACACCTGTTTGGGTTCCTTTTTCTTGAACTCTGAGGACATTATAAGTCAACGTTTGGGGGCAATCTGGAACTTAAGTAAAGGAATAGGGATCCCATGACTTGGCATCACATTACAGGACACAAATTGCCTGTCAAAAAGGCCTACGTGCATTGGGACCAAAAGGGCTGGAACCCACATACTATTCTATTCTAGGACAAGAACACTGTGTTGCCTAGAACAGTCAAAATATGATTACCCCCTGATACAGTGTCATATCCCAGAATACCTGAATCCTTGGTGCTCTTTTGGTTGAAAGAAAGTACTGTCTGATTGTCAGCACTGTTTAATAACTACACAGATCCAGAGGAGACACGCCGTAGCTATGGGTGTGCTGGAACTAGGCAGTGTAATGTCATACCATCACACGGCTCAGAGCCCAAGTCGCACTAAACCTCCTGTAAAGGTAAAGGTAAAGGTAAATTTCACCCTAGAACAAGCCATGGAGGCCCAAAGGGGGAGTAGAGGTATAGCTCTACTCTTTCCTTAATCTCGGCGCTAGATGGAGGTGGGTGGTCAATGCCATGTCCCGGTCACTTTACTCCCAGGAAAGACCCGGTACACATTGTATAGGAGGCTAGGTGGGCCTCAGGGCTGGTCTGGACGGGTGCAGAAAATCTTGACCCCACTGGGATTAGATCCCCGGACCGTCCAGCCCATAGCAAGTCGCTATACCAACTGAGTTAATGTGGTCTATACTGAACCTCCTGTACAATCTCAAATTCATTACATAAAATAACTGACAATGCTAATATGTTATTTATATAACAGAAAACTTTGCATATGTGAGTGTTTGGGCATACCATACTTGAGCAAAACTCATTGATGTATAGGTAAATATACATACACTGTCAATAGCTTATAAAGTTGCTTGTAATAATTTTATGTTGAAAGATGGCAGTACAGTTCCAGGGGTTCTGTTGTAGAATAGTGTGTGCTGGTACCACAAAGATATGTTTCTATTCCATGTACAGAGATGAGATTTCACTTCACAGTCAGGTCTGGGGATTTGTTCCATTTTTGTGCAGTGTCTCAAGTTGCCTTTTGTTGAGCAGCAAATAACACTGCCTGTCGCTGAGCACCACATGCTGTGCAACGTCTAACAGAACTTGGCATGTCAACATAAATACAGCACTGCACACTTCTAGTTGGATCACGGAGGCCAGTTCCTGCGCAGAACGCTAAGCGATGAATTTTCTGTAGATAGGCAGACACCTGATGCAGTGATTCAAGAGGTTGGGTTGGTACCCCTGCAGGCAACTTGAGCTTCATTTCTCTGAAGAAAACATTAGGCACGAGGCTCTCGGCAAATACAACACCTTTGTCAGCTATCAAATGACCTGTTTGATTGGCAGGCAACCTGCTGAATGCTACAAACCTGCACATAACAAAAGAATTTGTGACTCTGGATTGCCTGTGTGCAAGAAATTTCATAATGCCATATTCATTACAGAAGTAATGCGCTGTCAGGTAAGATACAAAGATAAAAGCAGTGAATCAGAACTTCATGAGTAAAGGTTGTTACCTAAGGCACTATCCCAGAGTGGAAGCAAGCACTGCTAAATAGTGTTTGAAGAGTATTAAATCTCTGCTAGTGACCCCAGAGACAGTATTGATCACCCACTATACTAGCTTGGTAACATGTCTGTGATTTCATATTTTGGAGGTATTTAAAAATTCTGGTAGTGAATAATATGTTTTATAATACATCAACCTTCAGCATATGGCCTTTGAAATCCCACATTTCTGCCACAGCCAGAGCACTTTTCGATTTAAATGCCCATTGCTGGACAGTGTTTTGACTGTCGGTTGGAAACGATGAACATTTCGTGGGACAGTGTTCTCCCATTCATACTTTAGAAGTGAAACTGCATGTCACAGTCAAGCAGACAGCACTCCTACTCTGTGTTTGGGTGAACATGAGTTCAAACCTTCTACCACAGACTCAATATTGCACCAGATTCTTTGTGGTTTTCCACAGTACCTGGTCTGATGTTAGGACTTTACCTCAAATTAGGTCATTGCTTCTTCCATCGGCACCCTGCTCAGTTTGCTAACCATTCGACACATTCTGCATTATTAACAGCACCATTAAATATGGCATAAATAATTAAACATATTCATAAATCACTTATCGTCGGAAAATGTATAATAGTTCTATCATCACATCTTACTTCCATAACTGTATGTCGCTGGTAACATATTTTCTGTTGCATCCCAGACTGCAGCAATGGGACTTGAACCCTTCCAAAGCTCCCTCTGTATTGTTCAAGGTGGACATTTAGGAAGTATGGAGAGAAGGTTTAAAACAATGTACTGTTAAGAATATTTTACCTGAGAAATATGAACACAACAACAACAAAATGCTTAATGAGGAACACAAAAATTCCATTGGAAACTCGATGATGACTATCAGAGCTCAACAGAAGTATATAAAATTCTGTACTTTCAACACAGATAATTAATCCGATCAGCACTCACACTTTTCAGAATTTTTTACCACTAATATCATAACTGTTACCACTGTAATTGTTAAGGTAGACTTAGATCAGCTTCAGCCAAACAGACCTTCCATTGGGATCCTTATGCACAGCCCACAAAGATGATGGTAGTTGAACATTGTTTACTTCTCTGTGTAGCACCTGTGAACAGAACACAAGTTTACAGTGCCAATATATAAATTATATTAAAGTTAGGAATGAACTTTTTTAGTGTACACTCAATCGAACAAAAATCCATCGCCATGATATTTCGTACGTCCCGCTAAAGCAGTGACGTACGGTACAGTTGTCATCAAAATTTGAGTCGTTTTACTTTCCCCATATTTGTGCATTC
>Ga0123355_10005255_pt1 | contig 18912 bp, 9 predicted proteins | sample TergutEmb28metaG_3_FD_89872 | JGI IMG/M metagenome (GOLD analysis project Ga0123355, IMG submission 89872) | Embiratermes neotenicus P1 segment gut microbial communities from Petit-Saut dam, French Guiana - Emb289 P1 | ecosystem: Host-associated > Arthropoda: Insects > Digestive system > Gut ... | reverse complement strand
GTATTTGTGAATGTTCCGGTGAGGGAACATCGTGCTCTTAACCACCAGATTTTTCGATGTGGCGAAGTTAACTAGTCTAACTCCATTGTCATTACTATCCTGATGGAGACTCTCCTGTCCAATAAATAATTATAGGCATTTTTGGAGGCAGCACACCGCCAAACAGCAATAAGTATTTCAGTCTCAGAAGACTTGAATATTCATTGATAATGAGGTGAGAAAATTCAGAGCAAAGTGAGAACCTGAATGTGTTTTCATGCAACAAAATGCTGTGGAATCAAATCCTTACATATCAAATTTAACTGAGATTCTAGGACGTGTGTCATCCCCGTTGTGTGTGTATGAACTTGGATTGGTGTGCAGTCAAACACAACTGTGTCACATAGGTATATTTAATGACTATATTAAGCAACTACATGTTTTGGCCTTTTCTGGCCATCTGCAGGTTGTCTTGAGAGAACAAACTTAAAATCCTACTATATGCATTGCGCGCGCACATGGTGTAGAGATCTCTACATTACAGTGTTTATCAAGTACAAATTTAAAATTAAGGTAATGCTAGTTTGGATGAGAGCTTGCCAGCTCAGTGGGTCGTAGTTGTACGGAGTGCGGTCCTTCTTAATAAGGTGCGCTGTGTGGGTCTTGGTAGTGTGGTCTCTTGCCTGCGGGGCAGAAAATGTATGCGTGAGTATGGTGGTGGTATATTTATGCCTGAGAGTTTCTCTGTATTGGGGATATATAAGTCTTGGTACTTACTAATGTTCTAGGTGTTAGTATCCCCTCATTCTTCTGTTTTGTCACATGAACCCACTCTCACCCATGGACAAAACAGAAGAACGGGGACATACTAACACCTAGAACATAAGTAAGTACCAAGACTTATATATCCCCAATATAGAGAACCTCTCAGGCATAAATATACCACCACCATACGCACATTTTCTGCCCCGCAGGCAAGAGACCACGCTACCAAGCCCCACACAGTGCACCTTATTAAGAAGGACCGCACTCCGTACAACTACGACCCACTGAACCAGCGAGCTCTCATCCAAACTAACATCAACTTAACTTTAAATTTGTTCATGATAAACCCCGTAATGTAGAGATCTCTACACCACGTGTGCGCACAATGCATATAGTAGGATTTTAAGTTCGTTCACTCAAGACAACCTGAAGATGGCCAGAAAAGGCCAAAACATGTAGTTGCTTAATATAGTCATTAAATACACCTATGTGACAGTTGTGTTTGACTGCACACCAATCCAAGTTAACTGAGCTTAATATTAAGTAAAATAAAGTATCTTTATGAATGAAACATATTGGTTCGAAAATTTCACATTGAAAAAACTCCAAATAAAAGAATTGTGCAGAACAAGTGATAGAAATCTCAAAATATATTTGAAAGAAGAAATAAAGCTTACACTCAGTCAAGCCCATGAATACACCACTTTCGTGACTTTTGTTCACATCTCTGTCTTTATGTTCCACACCAGACTTCTCATATTTCTGTTGCGGCTATTATTCACTTGAACAGAGTAACCAGACATCTCACTCTGACATAAATACAACGCTAAGAGGCTCTACTGAAGAGCAGGTTTTCTTGGATATTGCACCATGTAAACATGTCTAATACAAATTAGAAATGGGATTTGATTCAGTTTTCCTGAAGATCCATTTTGTGTATCACAATGGTGGTGGACAAATATGTTAACACCAAATGTAATAAATAAGGGCAAAGTCACTAAACTGTGTCACTTATGGTTAAGTATTCAAAACGTAACATACACTTGTTGGGGCTTAACACATGATTACATAAATCAAGGGTGCCTCAATACCCAGGCAAACAAATTTTGTATGATCTAATATTTTCAGCACAATTACTATAGTTCTTTCTCATTACACTAACAGATATGTGGCCCAGATCATATGCTCCGAGCAGAAAGCATTAGAAAACGAGGTTTGAAGTCACTTCTGAGTTGTGGGTCTTCACTATTGAATCCACCCTTCTGGCACCAAGAATTTCAAGGAGACTTCTAGATTTATGTAAAATTTGTGGACCCTGGCACATCAGAAATATCCCACATCAAAACAGGGCTACACTAGATATTACAACGATGTAGGTGTGGTGATTATTTGTGACTTGCATTCTCCTGAATACCTCAAAACAAAAGAATGAAGTTGAAACCAATAGAAGATACATTTTGTAGTGGCAGTTTCTTCTTTAAAGTAGAAATACAAGTCTCAATGCTATGACTTTGTTTCCAGCATCTTTCCTCTGTGAAACATACAAAGTTGAGGGTGAGTTTATGGGGAGGTTTAAGTCAAATACTACTACTGTACATGCTCTGAGTTAGTGGGGTGGGGTGAGCAAGAGTGGTGGGAAAGAAAGAATGAGAACAATGTATATCGTACGAAGCAATTTTAATAATAGAGGTACTGAGCTTTTTTTTTATAGATAATTCCTTGCAACTCTCAAGTTTAAACTGTAGCCGTATTATGTTCTACATCCATACACATTTGAACATTAAAATATATTAACTAATGTGTGCATTAAACAATAAAACCTTCACCTGAGCTTAAACTGTTCTGACAGTGGGATGCTACATTGTTTCATTGGTCCTTGTCCATCGTTCCAATTTATTCTAAACCACTATGTTTCAGAAATATTTTGTCTTTAGGTGAAAGTGATAAAGATAGTCCATTTTGTTGGTCCCTGGTTAGAGCTATTCTCAAACCATGGACACCAGCACTCTTCAGAAGGCAAGCGTAACACCAAAGACCATCTGCAGAAGATAACTTTTAAGTTACTCCCATCCATGCAATAAAATCTAACAGAAACCATTGTGGAATTGTCATTTCCATTTCAGTTCAAATTGTATAACCGTATACACATGTTGGTGTGTGTGTTTATGTGTGGTGTGTGTGTTTATGTGTGTGGTGTGTGTTTGTGGGTGTGTGTGTTTGTGTGTGTGTGTGTGAGTGAGTGCGTGTGTATGTGTGTGGTTTTTTCCTAATACATTTATTTTCCCTGCATGCTCGATTACCATGGAGTAATACTACATGCATTGTTTACAGTTTTACATGTTGTTTCTTTCTATACTATATACATTTAATATCCTACTTTCCATATGTTGTGCTTTAGTCGTCCCAGATTATCGAGTCTATGTATTCTTTAAAGTTTTTGTAGTATGTTGAGTTTAGTTTGTTAAAACTCACTGGCCAGTTCTCTGTCCTCATCACCACTGCTTTTAGTTTGTCCCTTAATCAAATATTTTGCACTCGAATATTATGTTTTCCACCGTTTGGTCACCATTTTTACACTGGCACTGCAGGTTATCTATTATTTTACACTTTTATAAATATGACTTTGTTGCCATGTCCTGTAGTTATTGTTGTAAATTTAGGTGTTGTATTCTTATTTTTAATCTGTCCGCTATTTTAGGAAAAAAGAGTTTTGTTGTTGCTCCCTTTGTAGTGTTTTCCCATTCACTTTGCTACTGCTTTATAGACGTAGTATTCTCTCTTAGTTCATTTAGTATTGCACTCTTCGGTATTTTGGTATAGCTCTCCTCGATGTTCTTATTATTTGCCGCCTCCTTAGCCAGTTGATCTGCCGTTTCATTCCCTTGATGTCCCGCGTGAGCCTTTATCCATGTGAATTCTACTCTCCATTCGTGCTGTTCCATTTCTATTATTTTTGTTCTAATTAGTTTTATAAGTCTTGTGTTTTTTTTCTTGTTTTGTAGGAATTGAAGAGTTATTTGGCTGTCCGTGTGTATGAGGACTATCTTGTCACCCGTTTCCATACTTTGTATGTGCTCTAATGCTTTCAGTATAGTTATTTGTTCTGCCTGGTTCGTGCACCTTTCACTCAATCTATACTTCAAGTTTGACGTTAAATTATTATCTTGGTATATTGCAATACCGGCTCCAACCCCTGCTTCGCTTTTGCTTCCATCTGTGTAGGCTTGGATGTAACGTGGGCTGTCTACGTTCCTTTCTATTATTTTAACATGAAATGCCGGGTGGTTCCAGTTTTCTTTTTCCATCTCCTTATATTGGGCTCATCCCCCTTTTGTAATTTCATACAATTTCCCTATCTCTTCTATCTTTATGTTAATTGGTGTTATGCCGTTAATTATGCACAACGCCTTGTTCGACACCGTGCGGTAGGCTTTTGCCATCTTTAAATTTATAAATCTTTGTATCCTTATTAGTTTTGCTTTATAGCAATGTCTTTTCAACACGCTTTTCCAAGCAGGGGTTCCGTAAAGCATCAGGGGCAGAATTCCTCCTATATATAGTTTTCATCGCCTCTTGTTTCAGTCCCCATGTTATTTTGGCCGATCTGGATAGTGAGAATATTAGTTTTAAGCATTTTTCTTCTATGTGGTTAATGTGGTCTCTAAATGTCAGTTTACTATCTAAACATTAGTCTATTTGTTGCCCATTCCATTATTTTCATTTCTATGTTCATGTAGTTTTCTGCTTCCACAACTGTATCTCCTCTAGTTAGTACAATCAGATCATCGGCGAAAGCTATTGCTTGTGAGTGGTTTGTTAATTCTAACTTCAATAAAGAATTGTATAGCACGTTCCAAAAACCAGGCCCACAACACGAGCCCTGTGGACAACCTTTTGTAATTCTTCTCGTTTCGCTAACATTGATCATAGTCAGTACCGCTGTTCTGTTGCTGAAATATCCTTTGCTTAGGTTGTACAGGTTCCTTGGGCAATTAAGTTTTTCAGGCCATGTAGGATGTGGGTGTGTGTGTGTAGGAGGGTTTATGTGTGCGTGAGTGTGTGTGCGTTCGTGGGTGTGTGCGCACGTGTGCGCGTGCGTGGGTTGCGTGTATGCATGTGTTTGTGTGTTCGGGGTGTGTAGGTTTGTTTGTGCGTGCGTGTGTTTACGTGTGCGTGTGTTCCTGTGTTTGTGCGTGTGTGCGTGCATGTATGTGTATATATGTGTGTGGGTGTGTGCGCGTACGTGTGCAGGTGCGTGTGTATTTGGATGCGTGTGGGTGTGCATGCTTGTGTGAGCGCGCGAGTCTGTGCGCGTGTGTGCGTGCGTGTGTGTTCGTGGGTGTGTGGCTGTGTGCGAGCGTGTGTGCGTGTGTACGTGTATATGTGTATGCGTGTTTGTGTGTGTGCGCGCGTGCGTGTAAGCGTGCATTTGTGTGTGGGGTTTTGTGTGTGTGTTCGCGTGTTTGTGCGCGTGTGCATGGTACATGCGTGTGCGTGGGTGTGCATGTGTTTTTGTGTGTTTGCTTGTGTGTGCGCGTGCGTGTGTGTGGCTGTGTATGGGGCGTGTGTGTGGGTTTGTGTTTGCTACGTGTGTGTGTTTGTGTGCATGCGCACGCATGTGTGTGCGTGCGTGTGCGTATGCGCGCGACGTGTGCGTGCGTCCGCTTCTGTGTTTTTTGTGTTTGTTCGCGTGTTTGTGGGTGTATGTGCGCGCGCGTTTGCGTGCGTGTGGGAGTGTGTACGCGTGCATGCGTGCGTGTGTTTGTGTGAGTGCGTGTTTGTTAGCGTGTGCGTGCGCGTGCGTGCGTTTGCGGGTGCGTGTGAATGTTCGTCCATGCGCGCGCGCGTTGTGAGTGATTGTGCGCGTGCGTGTGTGCATGTGTGCATGCGTGTGTGTGTTCGCATGTGTGGCTGTGTGTGCGTGCGTGCTTGTGTATGGGTGGTTGTGCGCACGCGCGTGTGCTTGTGAGCGTGCGTGTGTGTGGGTGTTTTTGTGTGTGTTCGTATGTTTTTCATGTGTGTGCGTGCGTGAGTTTGCGTGTGTTCGTGCGTGTGTGCCTGCGTGAGCGTGTGCGTGCTTGTTCGTGTTGTGTGCGTGTGCGCGCGTGTGTGTTTGTGCACGTGTGCGTGCGTGTGTTAGTTTTTGTGTGCGTGTGTGCGCGCGTGCGTGTATGTGTGTGTTTGTGTTCGTGTGTGTATGTTGACGTGTGTGCGTGTGTGCTCGTGCGTGTGTGTGGGTGTGGGTATGCGGGTGAGTGTGTGGGTTTTTGTGTGTGTGCGTGTGTGGATGATTGTGTGCAAGCGCGCATATATGTGCGTGCGTGTGCTTATTCACGTGGGTGAGTTTGCGTGCGCGTGTGTGCTTGCGTGCGTGCGTCTGCGTCTGTGTATATTTTTGTGTGTGTGTGCGTGTGTGTGGTTGTATGTGGGTGTGGGTGCGCATGTTTGTGTGCGTGTGGGCGTGTGTATGTTTGCGCGCGCGTGTGTGTGAGTGCGCGTGTGTGTATGTGTGTTCTTGTGTTTGCATGTGTGCTTGCGAGCGTGTGTGGCCGTGTGCGTGTGTTTGTGTGGTGTTTGTGTGCGCGCGCGTGTGTACGTGCATGTACGTGTGTTCGTATGTGCCTTTGTGTGCGCGCGCGCGTGTGCGTCTGTTTGTGTGCGCGCGTGCGTGTATGTACGCGTCGGTGTATGGGATGTTCGTGCGTGCGTGTGTACGTGTGCTTGCGTGCGTGTGTGTGTAAGTGTGTGTGGGTGGTTTTGTGCGTGAGTGCTTGTGTGTTCGCTTGTTTGCTTTCGTGTATGTGCGCATGCGCGCGTGCGTGAGTATGCGTGCGTGTGTGGGTGTTTGTATGTGGGTGTGTGTGTATATGTGTGTGCGTGTGTTTATATGCCTGTGTGCATATGTGTGCGCGTGTGTGTGCATGTGTGCGTGTTTGTAAGTGCGTGTGTGTATATGTACGTGCGTTCGTGTGTGCATTTGTGTGCATGTGTTTATTGTGTGTAGTTGGTTGGGTGAGTGTGTATGTGTCTGTGTGGGTCGTTGGGTAGTGTGTGCGTATATGTGTGTGTGCGTGCGTGTATTTGTCTATGTGTGCGCATGTGTGTGTTCCTGTTTGTGTAGGTGTGTGTGCGTGTTTGTGTGGATGTTTGCTTGTGATTGTTCGTGCGCGCGTGCATGCGAGCGTGTGGGTGTGTGGATGTGTTTTTGTGCATTCGCGTTATTGAATATGTGTGTACGTGTCTATGCGTGTGTGTGCGTGCGTGTGTGTTCGTGCTTGCGTGTGCCTTCATGTGAGGGTGTGCGCGCGCGTTTGGTTGGTGGGTGTGTTTATGTGTGTGTGCGTGCGTGTATGTGTGCGTGTGTTCGTATGTGGGTGTGTGGGTTTGCGCGTGATTGTGTGCTCATGCGTGTGTGAGTTCGTGTGTTTGTGGGTGTGTATGTGTGCGTGTGTGGGTGTGTATGTGTGCGTGTGTGGGTGTGTATGTGTGCGTGTGTGGGTGTTTGTATGTGGGTCTGTGTGTGATTGTGTGGGTGCGTGCGTAAGTATGTGCGTTTGAGTGTGTGTGCGTGAGTACGGGTGTGTGCGTGCTCGAGTGCCTGTGTGTGCGTGCGTGCACGCATGTTTGGTTGTTTTTGTGCGCGCGTGTGGGATTTGTGTGGGTGTGTGTGTGCGTGTGTGCTTCAGTGCGTGCGTGCGTGTTCGTGTTTGTGCGTGTGTGTTTGCAAGTGTGCGTGTGTGTTCATGAGTGCGTGCAGGTGTGGGTACGTGTTTGTGCGCGCGCGTGTGTGAGCGTGTGTGGGCGCGAGCGTGTGTGCGTGTGTGGGTGGGTAGGTGGGAGTGTGTGTAGGTGTGTGCGTGCGCGCGCACGTGTGCGTTTGTGTGCGTGAGTGCGTGTATTTTTGCGTGTGTGCGTGTGCGCATGTGTGTTTGTGTGTGTGTGGGTGTATTTTCGTTTGTGTGAATGTGTGCGCGCGTGCGTGCGTTTGTGTGTGTATTTGTATGTGCGTGCGTGTATGTATGTGTGCGAGTGCTTATGTGTGCGTGCGTGCGTTAGTGTGTGTGGGTGTGTGCGCGCGCGCGCGTGTGCTTGCAAGCGTGTTTGTGGGTGCGTGTGTGTGGATGTGTGTTCGTGTTGCGTGTGTTTGCGTGTGTGTGCGTGTTTGGGTACGTGTGTGGGTACGTGTGCGGGTGTTTGTGTGTGCGTGCATACGTGCGCGTTTGTCTGTGTGTGGGTCTGTGTGTTCGCGCACGCGTGGTTGTTTATGCGTGCTTGTGTGCGTGTGTGTACGTGCGTGTTTGCGTGTGTGTTTATGTGTGCGTGTGCTTGTGCCTGTGTTTGTGTTCGTGTGTGCGTGCTTGTATGTGTGTGCTACCGCGCGCGTGTGCGTGTGTGGGCGTGTGTGTTTTTGTGTGTGCTTGCGTGAGTTTGTGTGCGTGTATGTGCATGTGCGCGCATGTGTGTGTGCGTGCATGTGGTTTTGGGTGTGTGCGTGCGTGTATGTGTGTGTGGGTGTTTACGTGTGTGTGTGTTCGCGCGTGTGCGCACGTGTGGGCCCGCGCGCGACCGTGTATACGTGCTTTTGTGCTCTTGCGTGTGTGGGTGTGTGCGTCGGTGTGTGTGTGGGTGTGAGTGTTTGCGTGCGTGCGTTTGTCGTTTGTTGGTGCGTGTGTGCGCAAGCCTGTTTATGTTTGTACGCGCGCGTGTGCGTTTTTTGTGTGCGCGCGTTTGCACGCTTGCGTGTGTGCGCGCTTGTGTACTTGTTTGCGTGCGTGCATGTTTGTGCGTGCGTGCGTGTGTGTTGTGTGTGGTTGTGGATGTGTATGTGCGTGCGTACGTGCGTGTGCGCGTGTGAGCTTTTATTGTGCGTGGGTGGGTGTGTGCGTGCGCGCGCGTGCTTGCTTGCTTGTTTGTATGTATGTGTGGGTGTGTGTGGATGCGTGTCTATGCGTGTGCATGTGTTTGTGTGTGCGTGTGTATATGTATGCGCGTGTGTGCGTTCGTGCGCGTGCTTGTGTTTGAAAGGGTGTGTTTGTGTGTTTGGTGTGCGTGTGTGTGTTTGCTTGTGCGCGTGTGTGCGTGTTTGTGTGTGCGTGCGCCCTTGCTCTTGTGTTAGAGTGTATGAGGTTGTGTGCGTATTTGTTTCCTTGTGTTTGCGCGTGCGGTTGCGTGCGTGTGCGTGTGTGTGCGCGTGTGTGTGGTTGGGTGGGTATGTGTGAATATGTGTGTGCTTGCGTGCGTGGGCGTGCGTGCGTTTGTGCGTATGTGCTTGTTTTTGTTATGTGTTTGAGCGTGTGTTTGCGTTTGTGGTTGCGCGCGTGTATGTGCGTATGTGCGTGCGTTTGTTTATGCGTGCTTGTGTGTGGGTGTGGGTGTGTGGCTGTGTGTATCTGTGAGTGTGTACGCACACACACCCACAAACTCACGCACGCAAACACACTCACTTATCCACATACCCCCACACACAGACACAAATGCACACACGCTCACACGCACGGACACAAGCACGCACACACGCATGAACACACGCACACGCACGCGAGCGCGCAAACACAGTCGCACTCAGGCACGCACCTCACACACACGCGCGCGCACAAACACAAACACCCACGCACACATACGCACACACACGCACATACACTCACACACACAAACACACATACACACGTACAAACACACACGCACACACGGTCAGACACACACGCACACACACAAAGCAATCACGCAAACGCACATTAATACACACGCGCGAGCAAACCCACACACGAACACACACACACAGACACACGCACATACACACACACACGCATACGAACCCACACGCAGGCGCACGCGCAAGAACTCACACGCGCGCTCTCGTACACACGTACATACGCACGTAAAACGCAAGCAAGCAAGCACGCACACACTCACCCACACGCACACACACATGCAAACACAAAAACACCCACACACCCATGTACACACGCACACGCAAACACCCACTCACACCTAGACACGCGCACGCACACACCATGAACACACACGCTCACAAACACACCCGCACACACACACACGTACATGCACACGCATACCCACACACGCATGAACACTCACGTACACACACACGCGCATGCGCACACACACACATACATACACACATGCACGCGCGCACAAACACCCATGCACACCCACGCGAACACACACTGACGCGCGCACACACGCACACACCCACACACGAACACACGCACACCGACACTCAAACGCACGAAGAAACACGCACGAACACGCACGCACACACGCACGCAGACACACGCACACACGCACACATACACACGCATGTACACACGCAAGCAGACACACGCACACATACGCATGCACACACAGGAGCACACACACACTAAAACACAACATACACTCACACACACGCACACGCACACGCACACATACACACACACACACGCAAACACATGGAAACACACACTCACGCACACACACACACACACACGCACCCACACACACACGAACATACACTCACACGCACACAAGCACACACAATAACTGACACACACACAAACAATTTTGGAGTTTTGGGCCTTTGGACATTTGGACTTTTGGAATTTTGTACTTTTGGACTATTGGACTTTTGGAATTTTGTGCTTTTGGAATTTTGGACATTTGGACCTTTGGCCTTTTTGAATTTTAGAATTTTGGAATTTTGAAATTTTGGAATTTTGTAATTTTTTAATTTTAGAATTCGGAATATTCTAATTTTGAAATTTTGGACTTTGGGAATTTTGGAACTTTGAAAGTTATGAATTTTGAATTTTGGACATTCGGAATTTGGAAATATGGAATTTTGGAGTTTTGGAAAGTTTGAATTTTGGAATTTGGACACTTGGACTATTGGACCTATGGATCTTTGCACATTTTGACCTTTGGAATTTTGGAATTTTTAAATTTTGGACCTTTGGAATTGGGAACTTTGGACTTGAGGAATTTTGGACCTTTTGAATTTTAGAATTTTGAATCTTTGGACATTTGAACCTTTGGACTATTGGAACTTTCGACAATTGCACTTTTGGACTTTTGGAATTTTGAACTTTTGGACGTTTTCAATTTGGGAATTTTGGTATTTTGGACCATTGGACTTTTGGACCTTTGGAATTTTGGACTTTGGGACCTTTGGAATTATGGAATTTTGGAATTTTGGAAGTTGAAATATTGGAATTTTGGACTTAGGAAATTTTGGAATTTTAGTCTTTTGGAATTTTGGAATTTTGGAAGAATGGATTTTTGGGAAATTAGAATTTCGGAAATTTGGATTTTTTGAATTTTGAGATTTTATTTTGTAATTTTGTAAATTTGTAATTTTGTAATTTTGAAATTCTGGAATTTAGGACTTTGGGAATTTTGCGTTTTTGAATTTTGAATTTTTATTTTGGAAATTTGGAATTTGAATTTTTGACTTTTGGAATTTTAAACTCTTTGAAGTTTTGAATTTTTGAGCTTTGGAATTTTTTGAGGTTTTTAATTTTGGAATTTTGGAAATTTGGATTTTTGACTTTTGGCGTATTGGAATTTAGCTATTTTGGAATTTTGGGCTATTCGAATTTTGGAATTTTTGAAATTGGAAATATTGGATTTTTTGAATTTTCGAATTTTGTAATTTGTGAATTTTGGAATTTTGGAATTCTAAGAAACTCAGAAATTCAGAAACACAGAGATTAAAAATTTAAAAAATTCATGAATTAAAAAATTAAAAAATTTCAAAATTAAAAAATTAAAAAAGACACAAATTAAAAAATTAAAAAAATTAAAAATTTTAAAAATTAAAAAATAGAAAAATATAGTAATTCAAAAATTCAAAAGTTCATAAATTAAAAAATTCAAATTTCAAAAATTCAAAAATTCAAAATTGAATAATTAAAAAATTTTAAAATTAAAAATTCAAAAATTCAAATTTTATGAATTCAGAAATCCAACTAATTCACAAACTCAAAAATTCAAAAACTGAAAAACTCTAAAATTCAAAGTATTAAAATTCAAAAAATTAAAAAATTCAAAACTTCGAAAATTAAAAAATTGAAAAATTAAAAAATTCAAGAAATAAAGAATTCAACAATTTGAAATTCAAACAAATTAAAAAAATTAAAATTTAAAAATTCAAAAAATACAAAAGTCAATAATTAAAAAATTAAGAAACCAACATTTCCAAAATTCTAAAATTTGTAAAATATAAAAATTCATAAATTAATAAAATTCAAAAATTAAAAACTTCAAAACTAAAAAATTCAAGAATTCAAAAAGTAAAAATTCAAAAATTCAAAATTCGAAAATTCAAAAATTCAAAAGTTCAATAATTAAAAAATTTAAAATTTTAAAAATACAAAAATTATAAAATTTGAAATTTCAAAAATTCAAATATAAAAATTCAAATGTAAAAAATTAAAAAATTCTGAAATTCAAAAATAAAAAAATTCATAAATTTAAAAAATTCAGAAAACTCAAAAATTAAAAAACTTTATCAATCAAAAATTAAAAAATTCGAAGATTCAAAATTATAAAAATAAAAAATAAAAAATCTAAACTTTTAAAATTAAAAAATTAAATAATTTCTAGGTTTCTAAAATTCAAGAATTTATAATTTCAAAATTGCAGAAATTCAAAAATTCAAATATTCAAAAATTTAAAAATTCAATAATTAAAAACTCACTAATTAAAAAAATAAAATTTCGAAATTTCGAAAACTAGAAAATTCTAGAATTAAAAAATTCGGAAATTAAAAATCCGTAATTTAAAATAAAAAATGCAAAAATTCTAAAATTTAAAAATTTAAAAATTAAAAATTTAAAAAATTTAAAAATTAAAAATTTTATAAATTCAAATTTTCAAAAATTAAAAAATTCAAAAACTGAAAAATTTTAAAATTAAAAACTTAAAAAATTAAAGAATTAGAAAATTAAAAATTTAATATTTCTATTATTCAAAAATTGAAAAATGCAAATTTTTAAAATTCAAAAATTCAAAAATTGAAAAACTAAAAAATTCAAAATAGAAGAATTCAAATTTGAAAAATTTAAAAATTCAAAATTTCAAAAATTCAAATTTTATGAATTCAAAAATTAGAAATTAAAATATTAAAACTTAAAAAATGAAAGGTTATATAATTTTTAAAACTTCAAAAATTAAAAAATTCCAAAATTCAAGAATTCCGAAATTCCAAAATTTAAAAATTCAAGAACTCAAGAATTCAAGAAAGAAAAATTCAAAAATCAAATAATTCAAATATTAAAAAATTCAAAACTTAAAAAATTAAAGAAATTGAAAAAACAAAAAATATTCAATAATCAAAAATTCAAAAATTCAATAATTTCATAATTCCATAATTGAAAATTTCCAAAGCTCAAATATTAAAAAATTCATGAATTATTAAAATTCCAACTTTCAAAAATTAAAAAAATTACAAAATTCAAGAACTCAAAAATTCACAATTTCAAAATTTCAAAAAATTCAAAATTTCGAAACTTCAGAACTACAAAATAAAAAATTCAGTAAATTCATAATCCCTTATAAAAATTCAAAAATTCAAAATTTAAAAATTGAAGAATTCATAAACTTCAAAAATACAAAAAGCCATAATTCAACAATTAAAATTCAAAAATTCCAAAATTCAGAAATTTAAAAATTGAGAAATTAAAAAACACAAAATTCAAAAATTCAAATTTTCGAAAATTAAAATAGTAAAAAATTCAAAATTCAAAAATTCAAAATTGCAGAAATTCCGAAATACAAAAATTAAAAAATTCAAAAATTCAGAAATTAAAAAATTAAAAAATTCAATAACTCAAAAATTAAAAAATTAAAAAATTCAAAATTAGAAAATTCGAAACCCCTAAAATTCTAAAATTAAAAAATTCAGAAAATCACAACCCATAATTCAAAAATTAAAAATCCCAAAACTATTAAACTTAAAAATAAAAAATTTAAGAAATTAAAAAATTAAAAAATTTAGGAATTAAAAAAGAAAAAAAATTAATAATTGAAATATTCAAAAATTCAAAAATTAAATATTCAGAAATTCAGAAATTTAAAATTGTAATAATTAAAAAATTGAAAAATTCAAGATTAAAAAATTCAAATGTCACGAAATCAAATATCCAAAATATTAAATACTTAAAAATTAAAAAATTAAAGAATTATAAAATTAAAAATTTCTAAAATTCAAAAATTAAAAAATTCGTAAGTTCACTTTTCAAAAATTCTGAAATTAAAAACCGAAAAATTCAAGAATTGAAAAATTCGAAATTCCAAAATTGAAAAATTGAAAAATTTAAATATTAATAATTCTAACATTCAAAAATTCAAAAACTCAAAAACTCAAAAATTAAAACATTCAAAATTTTAATATTTCATAGCATCAAAATTTCAAAAATTCAAAAATAAAAAATTCAAAATTAAAAAATTTAAAAATTCAATACTTCCACAATTCCACAATTATAAAATTAAAAAATTCCAAATCTATAAAATAAATAATTATCAAAAATTCAAGAAACTATAAAATTAAAAAGGCAATATTAAAAAATTAAAGAATTCTGAAATTCAAAATTTCAAAAATTCATAAATTTAAAAATTCAAAAAAAATTTTGAATTTCAAATTTTCGAAAATTCAATAATTAAAAAATTCCCTAATTCAAAAATTCAAAATTTCAAAAATTCAATATTTAAAAATTAAAAAATTTAAATTTCATAAATCTAAAAATTCAAAAACACAAAAAGTAAAAAATTTCAAGAAATTAAATATTAAAATATTCTAAGTTAAAAAATTGAAAAATTCATAAACTCAAAAAATCAGAAACTCCAAATCTATAAAAATTCAAAATTCCAAAAATTCAAAATTAGAAAAACTAAAAATGAAGAGATTAAAAATTCAATAATCCAAAAATTAAGAAATTAATAAATTTAGAAATTCAGAAATTCATAAAATCTATGATTAAAAAATTAAAAAATTTCAAAATTTTAAAATTTAGAAACACTAAAATTAATAAATTAAAAAATTTCAAAATTTCATAAATTAAAATATTACAAAATTTAATAAAGCAAAAATTAAAAAATTCATACTTAAAAAATTAAAAAAATTAAAAAATAAAAAATTATAAAATAAAAATTGAAATATTTCTAATATTCATAAATTCAAATTTTTGAAATTCACAAATGCAAAGATTTTAAAATTAAAAATTCGAAAACCAAAAATTCAAAAATTTAAAAGTTTAAAAATTTAAAATTAAAAAATATCAAAATTTCAAATTTCACCAATACAAAAATTAAAAAATAAAATATTAAAAATTAAAAAATTTAAAAATTAAATATTTATAATATTTTAAAATTAAAAAATTAAAAAATTCAGGAATTCAAAAATTCAAATTTTAAAAAATTCAGAAATTGAAAAGACTAGAAATTCAAGAATTCAAATATTCAAAAACTAAAAATGCCGTAATTCAAAAATTAAAAAATTCAAGAACTCAAGAATTCAAGAAAACAATAATTGAAAAATTAATAATTCAAATGTTCAAAAAGTAAAAAAACTTAAGAAATTAAAAAATTATAAAAAATTCAATAATTCAAAATTTCAAAAATTAAAAAATTCAATAATTCCATAATTGATAATTTCCTACTCAAATATTCAAAAATTTAAATATTCATAAATTAATAAAATTTCAAAAATTCAAAAATTCAGAAAGTGGAAAACTTAAAAATTCAAAATTTCAAAATTTCAATACTTCAAAACAAAAATTCAAAATTAAAAAATTAAAGAATTCATAAATTTCAAAAATTAAAAATGGAAAAAGCCATAATTCAAAAATTAAAAAATTCGAGAATTTAAAAGTTCCAAAATTCAGAAACGTAAAAATAAAAAAAACAAAAAATTAAAAAATTCAAAGTTTCGAAAATACAAATAGTCCAAAATTCATAAACTAAAAAATTCAAAAATTCATATTTCAGAAATTCCGAAATTCAAAAATTACAATATTCAAAAATCCAAAAACAAAAAAATGTTCAAAAAATTTAGAATTAAAAATTTAAAAAATCAAAAAATAAAAATTCAAACTTTCAAAAATTCAAAGATTCAAAAATTCAATAACTCAAAAATTAGAAAATTCAAAAATAAAAAATTCCAAAATTCAAGATTCGAAAATTTGCAACCTCGAAAAATCTAATATTCTAAAATTAAAAAATTAAAAAATTCAGAAATTCACAACCCATAATTCGAAAATTATAAAATGCAAAAATTCTAAAATTTAAGAATTAAAAAATAAAAAACTAAAAAATTTAAAAATTCAAAATTTGAAAATTTAAAAAATTCAACTTTTTAGGAATTAAGTATTTCAGTAGTGGAAAAATTAAAAATTAAAAAATTCAAAAATTAAGAGATAGAAAAGTAAAAAATTTAATAATTGAAATATTAAAAAAATCACAATTCAAATATTCAAAAACTTAAAACTATAATAATACAAAAATTTAAAAATTCAAGATTCAAAAATTCAACTTTCAAGAATCAAACATTAAAAAAATTAAATACTTAAATTTAAAAAAATTATAATTTTCAAAATTTCCAAAATTTCAAAATACGAAAGTTCTCTTGTCAAAAATTCAGAAATGAAGAAACCGAAAAATTGAAGAATTGAAAAATTCAAAACTCCAAAATTGAAAAATTATAACAATTAAAAATTAAAAATTTCAAAATTAAATATTAAGGAATTCAAAAATTCGAAATTTAAAAATTTCAAAAGTTAAAAGTTATTATTTCAATATTTAAAAATATCAAAATTTCAAAATTTCAAAAATTCGAAAATAAAAAATTCAAAATTTTAAAAATTAAAAAATTCAATAATTCCATTATTCCACAATTAAAATATTGAAAAATTAAAAAATTCAAAGAAATTTAAAATTCATAAATTTAAAAATTCAAAAAACTATAAAATTAAAAAGGCAAGAATTCAAAAATTCAAAATTTTGAAAAATTAGAAAATTAAAAAATTCAAAATTTTGAATAATCGAAAAATTCAAAATTTTGAAAAAGTAAAAATTTAAAATTTTGAAAAATTAAAAAATTCAAAACTTTGAAAAATTACAAAATTTCAAAATTTTGAAAAATAAAAAATTCAAAACTTTAGAAAATTATAAATTTAAAAATTTTGAAAAATACAAAATTTTGAAAAATTAAAAAATTCGAAACTGTGAAAAATTAAAAAATTAAAAATTTTGAAAAATTCATAATTCTGAAAATATAAATAATTAAAAAAATTTGAAAAATTCAAAAATTGAAAATTTTGAAAAATTCAAAATTTCAAAAATTCAAATTCCGGAAATTTAAAGATTTTAAAGATCCAAAATTTGAAAATTTTGAAAAATTCAAATATTCAAAAATTCAAAACTTTGAAAAAATAAAAAATTCAAAACTTTGAAAAATGAAAAAAAAACAAAAATTTTGGAATATTCAAAAATTCAAAATTTTGAAAAATACAAAATTTTGAATAATTAAACTTTTCGAAATTTTGAAAAATTAAAATCTCGAAATTTTGAAAATTCAAAATTTCAAAATTTTGAAAATTAAAAATTAAAAATTCGAAATTTTGAAAAATTATAAAATCAAGATTTGAAAAATTCAAAAATTCAAAATGGTTGAAATTTCCTAAATTCCAAATTTTGAAAAATTAAAAATTCAAAACAATGAAAATTTTAGAAATTCAAAATTATGGAAAATTAAAAAATTCAAGATTTTGAAAAAAATTTCAAAAATTTAAAGTCAAAATTTTGAAAAACTCTAAAGTTTAAAACTGAAAAATTGAAAAATTCAAAATTTTAAAAAATTCAAAAATTCAAAATTTTGAAAAATAAAAAATTTTGAATAATGTAAAAAATTCGAAATTTTAAAAAATTCAAAAATTCAAAATTTTCAAAAAATCCAAAAATTCAAAACTTTGAAAAATTAAAAATTTCAAAACTTTGAAAATTTTTTTTTAAATTTGAAAATTCTAAAATTCAAATTTTGTAAAATTGAAAAGTTCAAAATTTGAAAAATTAAAAAATTCCAAAATTCGAAATAATGAAATAGCCAAATATTCAAAATTTTGAAATATTCAAAAATTCCAAATTTTGAAAAATTCAAAAATTAAAAAATTTGAAATTTTGAAAAATTAAAGAATTCAATTTTTTTAAAAATAAAAAATTCAAAATTTTAAATTAAAAAATTCTCAAAAATTGAAAAGTTCAAAATTTTGAAAAATTAGAAGTTTTAAAATTTTGAAAAATCAAATAATTCAAAATTTTGAAATTTTCAAAAATTCAAAGTTTTAAAAATTCAAAAATTCAAAATTTCAAAATTTTGAAAAAATAAAATTTCAGTATTTTTAAAAATTCATAACTTCAAAATTTTCAAAAATACCAAGAATTCAAAATTTTGAAATTTCAAAATTATGAAAAATTCAAAAATTTAAAACTTTGAAAAATTAAAAATCTAAAAGCTTTGAAAAATTCAAAAATTCATGAATTTTTAAAATTCAAAATTCAAAATTTGAAAATTCAAAAATAAATATTTTGAAAAATTATAAAATTTAATATTTTGAAAATTTAAAAAATTCTAAAGTTTGAATAATACAACAATTTAAATTTCGGAAAATTCAAAAATAAAACTTTTGGATATTTCAAAATGTCAAAATTTTGAAAAAGTAAAAAATTCAAACTTTTTAATTATTAGAAGATTCAAAATTTTGAAAAATTCAATATTTGGAAAAATTTGAAAAATAAGAAATTCAAATTTTAAAAATTGAAAAATCAAATATTCAAAATTTTGAAAAATTCAAAATTTCCAAATTTTAAAAAAGAAAAAAATTCAAGATTTTGAAAGATTCAAAATTTTAAAGAATTCAAAAATTCATAATTATGAAAACTTAAAAAATTCCAAATTTTGAAAAATTCAAAATTGTGAAAAATTAAAAATTCCAAATTTTGAAGAATTCAAATTTCAAAATTTTCAAATTTCAAAAATACAAAATTTTGAAAATTAAAAATTCAAAACTTAAGATTTCAAAATTTTAAAATTTTGGAAATTTAAAAAAATTCATAAAATTCGAAATTTTGCAAAATTAAAAAATTCTCAATTTTGAAAAATTATATATTAAAAAATGT
>Ga0123355_10005254_pt1 | contig 18916 bp, 11 predicted proteins | sample TergutEmb28metaG_3_FD_89872 | JGI IMG/M metagenome (GOLD analysis project Ga0123355, IMG submission 89872) | Embiratermes neotenicus P1 segment gut microbial communities from Petit-Saut dam, French Guiana - Emb289 P1 | ecosystem: Host-associated > Arthropoda: Insects > Digestive system > Gut ... | reverse complement strand
TCCACCTTGGCTGCCTTGCCGTTCTCAAAAAAGAAGATAAGATGCCCGGCAAAGTCCTTGGTCACCGCCATGTAAACGGCGTTCTCTCCTTCTTCCATCCCCAGCTTAGCGGGAATAAAGTCGCCCATGACGCTCGCTTTGCCGTCGGCAAAATCGCTGGCATATGCCTTGTAAACCTGCTGCTTGTCGGTAAAAAACAAGAGCTGAGCAGCATTGGTTGCGGCCACTTCGCGAATAACGATGTCGCCTTCCTTCATCTTCTGCTCCCCGCTCATCCGCAGAGATTGCGGGGTGATCTTCTTAAAATAGCCGTCCCGGGTAAAGAAGAGGTGCACAGGGTAATCCGGAACCTCATCTTCTATTTCTACATCGTCCTGATCCTCCGGATAGTATAGCAGTGTCTTGCGGGACTGGCCGTATTTTTTTGCGGCCTGTTCCAGCTCACTTTTGATTATACCCTTGATTTTTTTGGCGCTGCTGAGCACTTCTTCCAGCTGTGCTATCTGGGCTTTTAGGTCGTCCAGTTCTTCCAGGCGCTTTAAGATATGCTCCTTGTTCAGCCCGCGCAGGCGGATTTCGGCCACGTAATCGGCTTGTGTCTGGTCGATTCCAAACCCTATCATCAGGTTGGGAACGACTTCCCTTTCATGGTCGGTCTCCCGGACGATCTTAACGGCTTTGTCGATATCCAGCAAGATTTTGGAAAGCCCTAGCAGCAGGTGGAGCTTTTCCTTTTTCTTGCTCAAGTCGTGAAAGACCCTTCTGCGCACGCACTGCTCGCGGAAGGCAATCCATTCCTCCAGCAGCGCCCGCACCCCCAGGACCATAGGCGCGCCGCCCACCAGTACGTTGAAGTTGCAGGAAAAGCTGTCTTCCAGCGGGGTAAAGCGAAACAGCTTTTGCATTAGCTTGTCGGGATCGACTCCCCGGCGCAGATCGATGGTCAGCTTGAGGCCGGAAAGGTCGGTTTCGTCGCGCATGTCCGAAATTTCCTTAATCTTGCCGGATTTTATCAGGTCAACCACCTTGTCGATAATGGCTTCCGCGGTGGTAGTTGGCGGTATCTCTGTGACGTCTATGCAGGAGTTTTCCCGGTCGTAGGTATAGCGGCAGCGTACTTTGACGCTTCCCCTGCCAGTTTCGACAATCCGCTTTATCTCATCTTCCCGGTAGACCAGGTAGCCCCCGCCCGAAAAGTCAGGGGCTTTGAGCGTGCTTAGCAGGTCGTGCCCGGGATTTTTGAGCAAAGCGACAGCTGTTTCGCAGATTTCTTGCAGATTGAAAGAGCAGATGGAGGAAGCCATTCCCACCGCAATGCCCATGTTCGAGTTAACCAGAATAGACGGAAAAGTCACCGGCAGGAGAGTGGGTTCCTTCATAGTGCTGTCGTAGTTATCGACAAAATCCACCGTGTCGCTTTCAATGTCGTCAAAAAGTTCTCTGGCGATTGGGGCCAGCTTAGCTTCGGTGTAGCGGGCGGCGGCGCAGGCCATATCCCGGGAGTAGGCTTTGCCAAAATTGCCTTTGGAGTCCACATACGGGTGAAGGAGGGCTTCGTTCCCGCGGGTCATGCGAACCATCGTCTCGTATATGGTTTGGTCGCCGTGGGGGTTGAGCCGCATGGTCTGTCCGACAATATTGGCAGATTTGGTGCGCCCCCCGGTGAGCAAGCCCATCTTGTACATGGTGTACAGCAGCTTGCGGTGGGAAGGCTTAAAGCCGTCGATCTCGGGAATAGCGCGCGAAACGATTACGCTCATGGCGTAGGGCATGTAATTTTTCTCAAGGATTTCGGTTATCGGCTGGTCCAGCACAAGCCCAGCGTTTTCGATTACGGCATCGGTCTTTGTTTTGGGCGATTCTTTTTTGGCCGGCAATTTACTTCTTCACTCCTTTGGTCGTAGATAATGCTTATTTGGTTCGTAAATTTACAACAACGATTTCTTAGCTTATACGACTTTCTACAAATTCTTTCAATTTTTTCGCTTCGTCTTCTTTATAACCGCTATACCGAATAGATATTGTGCTGCCATCCGCCAGTGAAAAGTCCATGTAATCTTTTTTATTTAGCAAAGGGCTGTCTATAGAAACTGAAACAATATCTTTGAATAACAGAGTTATTTCTTTTTTTCCTAAACTGGTACCTGCAAAGCCTTTTTCTAATATAATGGCCCTATCCTCATAAACAAACACATCTTCACTTTGTTCGCCAAGCCCGCCATCAAACTTAAAAAATACACCTGCGGGCACTTTGCTGAATACCTCGCTACGGATTTTAGTGAAAACATCATTTTCTGCTCTTATAGCTCCTACGATTCCAGCGGCTGTGTGATTTTTAAGAGAGTCGATTAAAGCTGACGTTTCCTCTAGATTGAATTGCGTGGAGCTTAGTCCAAAAGGCGAAATGCAGTCATCACAAATGACGCCCTCTACAAGTTTGTAATTCAAGCTAAACACGCCCTGTTTTTTATTGCAATTCACACAAAATTTCTTCATAAATAAATGCTCCTAAAATATAACTTTTCTGTGTTAGCAGGATGCCGGGGAGGGCGCCCGCAATTAACTCACATCGGCCACATCCAGGTAATCAGGCCCCACGGTGGCTATATAATCTTTTCTCCCGGCCAGGTTGTCCCCCAGCAGGATATCGAACATCTCGGCGGTTGCGGCGGCGTCTGCCGGCGACACCTTGATTAGTCGGCGGGTTTCAGGGTTCATGGTGGTAAGCCACATCATTTCCGGCTCGTTTTCCCCAAGCCCCTTCGAGCGCTGGATGGTATACTTCTGCCCCTCAAGCTGTGCGAGGAAGCGGTTTTTTTCCGCCTCCGAGTAAGCAAAGTAAGTCTGGTTCTTTGCGGTTATTTCGTACAGCGGGCTTTCGGCGATGTAAACGCAGCCATTTTCGATGAGCGTCGGGGTAAGCCTGTACAGCATGGTCAGGATAAGCGTGCGAATCTGAAAGCCGTCCACATCTGCGTCGGTGCAGATGACCACCTTGTTCCATCTCAGGTTGTTCAGGTCAAAGGTAGTTAAATCTTTGCTTGCTTTATTCTTTACTTCTACCCCGCAGCCCAGCACCTTAATTATATCGGTGATAATTTCATTTTTGAAGATTTTGTCATACTCCGCCTTGAGGCAGTTGAGGATTTTCCCCCGCACCGGTATGATAGCCTGGAACTCGCTGTCCCGGCTGAGTTTGCAGGCACCCAGCGCGGAGTCTCCCTCCACGATATAGATTTCCCGTTTGGCAAGATCTTTGCTCCGGCAGTCCACAAACTTTTGCACACGGTTCACAACGTCTATCCCGCCGGCCAGCTTCTTTTTGAGGTTGAGGCGGGTCTTTTCGGCGTTTTCCCGACTGCGCTTGTTAATCAGCACCTGTTCGGCGATTTTGGCCGCTTCCTCCGGACGCTCAAGGAAGTAGACTTCCAGCGACTTGCGCAAAAAGTCGGTCATCGCCTCGTAAATGAATTTATTCGAGATCGCCTTCTTCGTCTGGTTAGCGTAGGAGGTCACGGTCGAAAAGGATGACGAAAATAGAACCAGGCAATCTTCCACATCCTGGAATGTTATCTTACTTTCGTTTTTCAGATACTTGCCCGTCTGCTTTATCAGGCTGTCGATCTGGCCGGTAAATGCCACTTTGACCGCCCTGTCAGGGGAGCCGCCGTGCTCTAAAAAGCTGGAGTTGTGACTGTATTCCAACAGCTTTACCTGGTTGCTGAAGCAAAAGGCCACGCTGAGCTTGACCTTGTAGTCGGGCTTGTCTTCCCTGTCCCGGCCTATACGCTCGGCCTGCCAGAACTGCACTGGGGTGAGAATATTCTCCCCCACATATTCCTTGACGTAATCGGTGATGCCGTCGGCATAAAAGAAGCTGTGCTCTTCGTAAACCGCGCCTTCCCGCTCAATCCGCAAGAGAAAAGTCAATCCCTTGTTGACCACCGCCTGCCGCCGGAGAACTTCGGTGTAGTAAGAATCGGGGATGGCAATGTCGGTGAAGACCTGTATATCCGGCTTCCATTTGATGGTTGTGCCGGTTTTTTTGCCCGATACCGGCTGTTTGACCATATCGCCGACAATTTCCCCATGCCTGAAGTTGAGGTTATACTTTTGGCTTTCCCGCAGTATCTCCACATCCATATACTCGGATGCGTACTGGGTGGCGCAAAGGCCCAAGCCGTTCAGGCCAAGGGAAAACCCGTAGTCCTCGGCCTCGAATTTTCCGCCCGCGTACAGCTCGCAGAAGATTAGCTCCCAGTTAAATTTTTGCTCGTTCTGGTTCCAGTCCACCGGTATTCCTCGGCCAAAATCCTGGATTTGAATCGAGTGATCCAAAAACTTGGTGATGATGATCTTATCGCCAAAGCCCAACCGGGCTTCGTCCACTGAGTTTGAGAGTATCTCAAAAATCGAGTGCTGACAGCCTTCCAGCCCATCGGATCCAAATATGACCCCGGGGCGCTTGCGCACCCGGTCGGCGCCCTTTAACGCGGATATCGATTCATTTGTATACTGTGTGCTTTTGCGTTTCGCGTTCATAAAAAATATCGCTTCTCCTAACTGTTAAACTTCCAAATCTCAAACAATGCGCAACATGACCGGCTGGCGTTCCCTGTAAAAGGTGAAGTATTCATATCCCATATCGGCGAGCATTTCCATAGCGCAATTTATTCCCGCCCCCACATAATCTACTTGGTGGGCGTCGGAGCCTATTGTGATAAACCGGCCGCCCAGCTCTTTATAGCGCTCAATAACCCATTTGGGTGGCAAAGTTTCATTGATCGGCCCGCGTAGCCCAGCGGTGTTCAACTCCAATGCCTTTCCCGACTCAACCAAAACACGCAGCAGCTCATCAATATGCTCACGGTAGGGCTCAATCGGAATAGCAACGTTGCTATTCCTCATGGCGCAGCGCAGCGGATATGTTATATGCGCCAGGCTGTCAAATTTGCCCCAGTGAACCAGTTCAAGCAAATCCTCAAAATACTCAGTTAACAGCTTGTCCAGCTCGCTATCGGAAAGCGCGGCGTAATCGGTATAAGCAAACGCTTCACCCTTCCGGGAACAGTGGCAGGCCCCAAGGATGAAGTCGTAGGGGTAAAGGCTTAAGATATATTCGGCTATCTCATACATGCCGCACGCTACGCCGAGTTCGGCGCCGAGGGCCAAAGTCATCCTATGGCGGAAGGCCGCGCCCGCCTTTGCCGTATCCACAACGCTTTGAATCATCCGGGTTCTGTATCCGAATTCCTCAAATCCCAGGCACTCAACATGGTCGGTTACCGCCAGGCCTATCAGCCCTTTTTCCTCGGCTTGCTCGGCCAAATACATCAACGAATGTACTCCGTCCGGCGAGTTGACCGAATGTATGTGGCTGTCAAATAAATTGTGATACAATGTTACACCGCCTTGAGCTTTTGTTGTTTACTATATTATGGTCACATGATATAATGTCCACAGAAAGGCGTGGCCATTATACTTTATGCGCAACACCTCGCCCCTTACGGGGCATACGGCTCTTGATGCGCAATAATATAATGCAAACATGATATTATTACTGAAAAGTGGTCGTTATCCCACATAGCCCGTACCCATGTTTATAATAACACAACTGCAATTTTAGGGCAAGTCAACCATATACCTTTGAGAGGAGTTTGGGTATGCACAACATTATCCGCCTGACCTGCGCCATCAATAAAGTTACCTGCGCTAACCCGACCGATTGTCTGGAAGAGTGCAGGGCACTGCTGTCCGGGGGCGCAATAGGCAATTTTGATATCGCGATATTTCCCATGCTCAGCTTGTGCTCCCCCAGCTGTGGGAATATGTTCGCCTCCCCCACTTTGCTCGATCATTGCGCCAGCTCACTCGGCGCAATGCAGGCAGCCACGACAAATCTGGAAGGCTATGTTATCGTTGGCTTTGTCATGGATGACTGCGGCAAGCCGGTTTCCGCTATGGCCGTGCTGCACAGGGGAAAGCTGGTTGGGCTTATCCCCACAATGGACAACCCTGCCATGCTGGCCTGCGAGAGATATTCCAATTACCTTTTGCCCGCCAACACCGTGTTTTCCTGCGGTGGGCTTCGCTTTTGTATTCTAAGCTGCGATCTGTCCGACCTGACCTTGCGTGCTGTGGAAATCTCAAAAACCGGGTGCGACCTCATTCTTGTTCCCGCCTACTCCCCCGCTTTTGCCGGACAGGAAGGTGAAGTGACAAACCTGCTGGCCTGCCTCAGCCGCTCGTTGGGTATTGCCATCGCGGTGATAAACGGCGGGGTGGGCGATACGTCTTCTCCCTATGTCTACCGGGGATTCTCAAGTATTTTCGAGTGCGGCGCCGAGCTGGCCTACATGCAGACCGGCTTTGAAAGCGCCAGCTGCACGGTGGATATCGATGCCGATATTATAAGGGCCTGCAAAAAAACAGATGCTTGCTCCGCGCCTTTTCACAGTATCCCCGCAAGCAGAGGCAAGGCGAGTCTATTGCGCCCGCTTGAGCGCAATCCGTTCCTGCCGGTTTATGGAAGGGAAGCCTACCTCACCGATGTTTTTGAACTTCAGGCACGCTCCCTTGCCTCAAGGATGGAAAATATCAGTGTGGACAAACTGGTGTTAGGGATCTCCGGCGGGCTGGATTCCACCGCCGCTTTACTGGCCTGTGTCAGGGCGGTGGATATCTTAGGACTGCCGCGGGGAAATATTTTGGGCGTTACCATGCCGGGGCTGGGCACAAGCAACCAAACCTATCACAACGCGTTGCAACTGATGGAAAGGCTTGGCGTATCCGTAAAAGATATCTCCATTCGGCAAGCGGTAACGCAGCATTTCGAGGATATCGGCCACGGCGGGCAGATGGATGTCGTGTACGAAAACGCCCAGGCCAGAGAGCGCACACAGGTGCTTTTCGACCTCGCCAATGCCGTTTCCGGCATCGTTGTAGGCTCCGGGGATTTAAGCGAGGCGGCGCTGGGCTTCTGCACTTTCGGCGGCGACCATTTGGCAGGTTACAACGTGAATATCTGCCTGAGCAAAACTGTCCTGCGCGAACTTGTATGGCATGTGGCCCGCACACGGCTGGTTGAAGAAGTTGAGTCAATCGTGTCCTCCATTTTGGACACCCCGGTCTCCCCTGAGCTGCTGCCGCCCGAGGACGGGCAGATCGCTCAAAGAACCGAGGATATCCTTGGCCCCTACGAGCTGCACGACTTCTTTATCTATTACTTTGTGCGCTACAACATGCGCCCTTACAAAATTCTTTACTACGCCTGCCAGGCTTTCGACGATATAGATCCAACGCTCATTCGGGAAACGCTGATACTTTTCATCAAGCGGTTTTGTCAGTCACAGTTCAAGCGCTCCTGCGCGCCTGACAGCGCCAGCATAACCCAAGTGAATTTAAACAGCGTAAATTTTACCATGCCCTCCGATTTAAACCCAAAGTTTTTGCTGCGGGATTTGGGAATTTAGAACTTTACGATAACATATTGACAAAGGGGGGGAACTTTAATCTATGAAAGCAGTTATTGCGGTTGTTGGGCTTGACAGAGTGGGAATTTTGGCTAAGATATCCGGTGTTTGCTTTGAGAATAGCGTCAATGTCATCGATGTAAACCAAACGGTAATGCAAAACTATTTCGCCATGACCATGCTGGTGGATATCTCCGCTCTTAACGGCGGTTTCGGCGATTTCGTCCAGACGGTGACGGAGGCGGGTAGTTTGATCGGGGTGAAGGTGCATGTAATGCACGAGGACATTTTTAATTCCATGCACAGAATATAAGGTGTGAGGGGAATAGCGCATGACCATGCCAAGTATGCACGACATAATGGAAACAATCAACATGATACAGGAAGAGCATTTGGATATACGCACCATAACCATGGGGCTTTCCCTGCTTGAGTGCGCGGACAGCGATATCGAGCGCTCATGCGATAAAGTTTACGAAAAAATAGCCCGATTAGCTGCACGCCTTGTCTCCACCGGCGAGGAGATCGAGCACAAATACGGCATACCCATAATCAACAAACGGATATCGGTTACCCCCATCGCCATGTTGGTTGCGGCCAGCGGGGGCGATCCGGCAAAGTATGCCAAAACCCTTGACAGAGCAGCCAGAGCTGTGGGGGTAAATTTTATCGGTGGATATTCTTCTTTAGTGCAAAAGGGATTTTCCCGGGGAGACCGCGAGCTGATTGAGAGCATCCCAAGGGCGCTTTCCGAAACAGAATATGTTTGCTCTTCGGTGAACATCGGCTCGACCGCAGCAGGCATAAACTTGGACGCCGTGGCCCTCATGGGAAAAATCATAAAGCAGTGCGCAATTTTAACGGCCGACAAGAACTGCATCGGCGCGGCCAAGCTGGTGGTGTTTTGCAACGCGCCCGAAGATAACCCCTTCATGGCCGGGGCCTTCCACGGGCCGGGTGAACCGGATTGCGTCATAAACGTTGGGGTTTCCGGGCCGGGGGTGGTGCGCGCCGCAATCGCTAGAAGCGAAGGGCGGCTCAACGTCACCGAACTGGCCGATCTCATCAAAAAAACCGCGTTCAAAATCACGCGGATGGGCCAACTGGTGGGCTCTGAAGCCGCTAAGGCACTCGGCGTGCAGTTTGGGATAGTCGATCTTTCCCTTGCGCCCACACCAGCAGCGAACGACAGCGTAGCCCACATTCTTGAAGAAATCGGCCTGGAAAAATGCGGGGCCCACGGCAGCACCCTGGCTCTCGCCCTGCTCAACGACGCCGTCAAAAAGGGGGGCGTAATGGCTTCATCTAAAGTCGGCGGGCTTTCGGGGGCCTTTATCCCGGTGAGCGAGGACGCCGGCATGATTGACGCCGCCCGTTGCGGCGCTTTGAGCATCGAAAAGCTGGAGGCCATGACCGCCGTCTGCTCGGTGGGCCTGGATATGGTCATCATTCCCGGAAGCACACCGGATGAAGTAATTTCGGCCATTATCGGCGACGAAGCCGCAATCGGCATGATAAACAGCAAAACCACTGCCGTCCGCCTGATCCCCGCCATCGGAAAAGATGTGGGGGACGAGCTGGTATTTGGCGGGCTGTTGGGCAGCGGTCCCGTCATGCCGGTTAACCGCTACTCCCCTGCCGCCTTAATTGGTCGGGGCGGACAGGTTCCCGCACCGCTTCAGAGCTTGAGGAATTAGCAGCTTAATTGCCGGCCGAACATATTGTGGCTCCTTCGCGCGAATACTAGGCAAAAAAGGAGGTCTGCAATATGCAGCAACAGCAAAACCATGATACCGCCCTGCTTCAAAAAGTTTACCACAGCGCCTCGATCGGCGAGCGCGCAACCAGGATTATACACGAAAAATCCCAAGGCAGCGGGATGAGCGCCAAACTGGACGAATTTATCCATGAGTACGCCGCCATCAAACAAGAGGCGGCCCATCAACTTTCAGCCCACGGGGAGGCTCCAAAAGAACCCGGCGCTCTGGAAAACACTGTCCAATGGATGGGCGTACAGCTTGGTACTCTTATGGATAAAACCCCATCCCATATGGCGGGAATGCTCATGCAGGACAGCACAAAGGAAATGATAAAGAGCATCGAGGATATCAAGCAAAATTACAACACCGACACAAATGTCAGAAAGCTGGCCGGGCGGCTGGTGCGGGTAGAAAACGACAGTCTCGATGCTATGAAAACCTTTCTCAGTTAAAATTTTTAACCGCTGCTTCCTTATAGCGCAGATTGATTTTCGTTGGATCCCTCAACCTTACTTTGCTGTAAAATAATTCTTTCTTTCCTGCCAATAATCTGTTATAATAACTAAAGTCACTTTGAGAAAAACAGCAAAGGAGAGGCTTAAACGTGCCGAAAATTCAGGAAATAAAAGCGCTTGAAGTTTTAGATTCCCGGGGGAACCCAACTTTGGAGGTAGAAGTTGTCACGCAGTGCGGCGCTTACGGGCGGGCCATCGTGCCCTCTGGCGCTTCAACCGGCGAGTTCGAGGCGGTTGAGCTAAGGGACGGCGACAAGGCGCGTTACGGCGGTAAGGGCGTTTTAAAGGCAATCGCCAATCTGAACGACGTCATTGCCCCTGCGCTTATAGGTGTTTACGATGTAACAGACCAAGCTGCTATCGACAAAAAGATGATCGAGCTGGACGGCACTGAGAACAAATCTAAACTCGGCGCCAACACTATTTTAGGCGTTTCGATGGCGGTGGCCTGCGCGGCCGCCGATTATCACGGGCTTCCGCTATATCAATACTTGGGCGGCTTTAACGCCAAGCAGCTGCCCACCCCCATGATGAATATCCTCAATGGCGGCTCCCACGCTGACAACTCGGTGGACTTCCAGGAGTTTATGATTATGCCCACCGGGGCTCCGTCCTTTAAGGAATGCATCCGAATAGGGACGGAAATTTTCCACGCCCTGAAAAAAGTACTCAAAGACAAAGGGCACATCACAAGCGTGGGCGACGAAGGCGGTTTCGCGCCCAACTTAAACTCCAACCGCGAAGCCCTTGAAGTTGTCGTAGAGGCGATAAAGGCCGCCGGATACAAGCCGGGCGAGGAGATTAAAATCGCTCTGGACGTGGCCGCCTCCGAGTTCTACAACAAAGATACCAAGCAATACGACCTGACCGGTGAAGATCGCAGCCTAACCGTGGACGAGTTAATCGACCTGTACGAGGAATTCTGCGATGAATTCCCCATCATCTCCATTGAGGATGGCTTGGATGAAAACGACTGGGACGGCTACAAAAAGCTGACTGAGCGTTTGGGATGCAAGGTTCAGCTGGTGGGCGACGACTTCTTTGTCACCAACACCACGCGGCTACGCAGGGGAATTGACGAGGGCATGTGCAACTCCATACTCATCAAGGTTAATCAGATAGGCACTTTGACCGAAACCTTCGACTGCATCGAAATGGCCAAGCGCGCGGGCTACACCACGGTAATTTCCCACCGCTCAGGGGAATCTGAGGATGTTATAATTGCAGATATATCGGTGGCGGTCAACTCCGGGCAGATCAAAACCGGCTCGATGAGCCGCACCGACCGCACAGCCAAGTACAACCGGCTGCTTAAGATTGAAAGTCAGCTGGGCAACTGCGCTGTTTACGGCGGGGCGAAATCTTTTTACAATCTAAGTAAGTAAGAGCAATAGCAGAAACGGGCAATGCGAAATTTTCTTCGTTTTGCCTGTTTTTTATGTCTCCAACGTGAAAAGGAATCGCCCGGCAGAGATTATAATTTCTCTGCCGGACTCTTAAGTATGATTTTGTAGCCGTATTACGGATCAATTGTTTCCGGCAAAGTTACAGGCAGCTCGTATTCCGGGTCGATGGTTTCCGGTAGTGTTACGGGGGCCTCATATTCCGGATCAATCGTTTCAGGCAGTGTAACCGGCTGCTCGTATTCCGGTTCAATGGTTTCTGGCAATGTAACCGGCCGCTCATATTCTTGAGATCCAGAATCTTCTGCTGCGGGCGGTTCATTGTCTCTATTAAACAATCCATCCAGTCCACCAAAGCCAAATACAATTATCCCGATGATTACAGCAGCAGTTAGCACACAGACTAACAATACTTTTAAAAGTTTCATAGCTATTCTCCTTGCATTTTCTATTTCCCTAACTATTTATTATAACTCTGTTTTTGCGGAAAACATTACTATACCGGCAAAGGAAAAATTGCAAATTCTGCTTATTATCAAAGGACTTTAGCAATCAACTGGATTGTATTGAAATACTGCCCGTTTTCTGCTTCCACCATGGGGATATCCTCCGCAGCCTCGGGAATATACCCGGCAAGCCATTCATCCCACGCCTGTTTGTGGCAGGTCATTTCACAGATGTTTGCAATCTCGATTCCATCTGCCTTGCTCCATAAATCTTTCCACCAATCAAGAGAGCGTATAGTTCTTGCAATCTCCGGCTCACTCCACCATGGTTTCATTTCATCGGGGACATTTTCCCCAAACTCATATTTCAAGCCGGGAACCGCTACCGCGATATATCCGCCTCTTTTCACAAAGGGAATAAGTGATGGGAGCATTTCTGGCGTGTCGCCGAAATAATGATAGGCATCCACGCTAAACAGCAGGTCAAAATATTCGTTGGCGAAAGGAAATCCCTTGGTCGCGTCAACAGAGATTGGGATGGCATTATCTTCAATACCGACAGACTTGAAGCGCTCATAGTTTTCGCTTGGCGAAATCCAAAGGTCAGCCGCGAAAACTTCCGCGCCGTATTTCTGCACCAGCATGAGCGTGGAAAGCCCGCACCCGCAACCGAGGTCAAGTATGCGCATACCTGCCTTAATGTTAAGGTGTGAAGCCATTTCTTCGGATATTCTCATAGCGTTTGGCCCCATCATGTTAGTTTTCAAAAAGTCTAGGCCGCCTGGCGTGGAAATAAATTGGTTTGTAAATGTATGCATGGCACCTTCCTTTTACAGTAAATGTAGGCATCGCGCCGCCCTCAATCTGAAAAAGGGACGGCGCGGTTTGTTTCAGTCGTTCCGTTTTTTCACACAACTTAACGCCATTAAAATTAATCTAGGCGCCTCGGCCGGAACATCCCTCTTTCACTATTATTGTTTTCGCCTGTATCCCCGTGGATCATATAGGCTCTGTCCAGCACGGCCTCGCTGTTATAGGTCACGCGGACACGGTACCTGAAGATGATTGTCTGCGCCGATTGGGTGGTGTGGTTAAAGCTCACGTAGAGATTCTGATTTTCCTGCCGTACCTGGAAGTTATAGCGCTGCTCGTTTCTGCGGGTAGTGGTAGTGAAGCTCCTGTCAAAGCTGTAGAGTCTGCTGTTTGAGGGTATCCAGTCGCTGATATCATACCATCCCATTGGGGCGTCTCTGGTCAGGCGGATGGTCAACGTCACCTCGTATGTGTTGTCGTCAACTGGGGCGATGGATTTATCTATGCTCATGTTGTCCGATGGGTAGATTCCTATTTCGTCCGGCTCTCCGATATAGTGAGCGGTCGCGGAGAGGCCCTCGGAGAAACTCAGTATCTCGAAGCTCTCAAGAGCGCTTCGGGAGAGCACTACCGTGTGTACCTGCCCGGACATGTTGCGCATACTAAATCTGCCCGGCACCGAGCCCAACTGAATATTATGCGTCTGGCCGTTTACCGAGTAGCTGAGTGAAGCCGGGGTGATAACCCTGTCGTAATTGCTGACGTAAATCATACGCTCAAAAACTGTTCTGGATCGCCACCTGAAGCCGCCGGAATAGAGGGACAGTGCATCCGCGTCGGGGTGTTGCAGCAGCGAGGCCGCAATCCAGGCGGCGGCTGCGTCGCGCTCCCATGTGAGGGTTTGAGGCCGGACCGCGTATCTAGCGGCGACATGAGGCGCGCCGTACCTCTCGTAGAGCTCAAGCGCGAGCTCGGTTTCGCCGATGACAGCAAGCGCCGCTATATAGTACGCCCTAATATCCCGCCGAGTGCTCGCCTCGAAGTACTCAAGGATAGCCTCGGCGTCCATCTCACCGATTACGGCCAATCCTAGGTGGCTCGCGGCGATCTCTTTGGGGTCGGTCAAACGCTCAAGCTGACGGTTGAAGTAATCGGTCATACGGCGCAGGTTGAACTGTTCTCGCGCCACCAGCAGCGAATACATGGTAATCAGCGGCTCCGAATCGCTGTATCTGCGCGGGCCGATTCCGCCGTCCCAGTTTTGCATGTCGGCAACATTTTCACGAACATTGGCGATATGCGAAGGCAGCGGCTGCCCCGGCATCGAATAGCGCAGCGCCTCCCTTGCAATCACCCGGGCGAGCCTATGGCTGGTCTGCATACCGTGGTGACCGAAGAGGGAGCTTATGCTTCTCATAAACGGCAGTGTTTCCCTGTCGTAGAACGTGATTGTAACGGGGAATCTCATGGCGTCTATGTCAATGGGCTGCGAGAGGTCGAGCGGGCGGTTTACTACCAGCTCAAGGTTGGATACGATGACGTTTACCGGCAGCTCGACGGTATCGGAAAATCCGCCGTACTGCGAACGGGCAGTCACCGTGTAATTGCCTACCGGCAACTTACCGAAGTTAAATTCCATCGGCTGGTGCGCAAACCCCACCGCTGTTTGGGTCATGTAGAAATCGTCGCCGGTGACGGTTACTGTGTAGTGGATTTCGCTGTCCGAGCTGAGCAGAATACCGTGGCCCTGCACCAACATTGCGAAGTCGTCGCCCTCGATATACATGGGCGTGAGTACCGGCCTTGTAAAGAACGGAAGCGTCGAGATGATATTCGTCCTCGACTGGCCGCCGGAAAGGTCGTGCCCTACTTGCAGGGCGGTAATCCGCCATGAAGTTGTGTTGTCCGGCAGGGTAAAGGTTATGGTGGCGTTCCCCTGCGCGTTGGTGGTGGTTGGGAAGAAAAACGCCGTATCCCTGAAGTCGGAGCGGAAGCTGTCGTAAAACTCCAGGCCTCCTCCGCCACCCTTGCCTCCGTCCCCAAGGAAGGGACCCTCCTCAACCTCGTTGCGGTAGGTAGTAAAATACTGCCGCACACTGTTGTTGAGGAACCGGACGTTAGAATGGAGCCCGTTGAGTACGTCAACATGCTGCTCGCTGAGCGCGAAGATGGCTTCGTCCACCACCGCGATGCAGAGATTGCCCGCGACGCCGTTGCCCCTCTGGTCGGTTACGCTTACGCTGAGCGTAACGCTATCCCCCGGGCGGTAGCTTGGCCTGTCGGGGGTAACTTCTACGTTAAGCCCCATGCTGGCGGTGTTTGCGAATATCTCAAAATGCCTGACCGAGCGGGTACCCATCCCATCAAAGTAGACCGCCACAAGGTTAAACGACATCCCGTGCGCCATCGTGTAAGTCAGGTAGAAGCTGTCGCCGTGGACAAGCGTATAACTAACCACTCCGTCCTGAACTATGCTGTACATAATCGTTCCGTCTGTGGGAACCGGCATACTGTCGTGGAGCAGTGTAAAGCGCGCGGTGTCCCCCACATCCATGAACAACACTCCATAATTCCGGGGGGTATAGATAGCGCCGGTGGTTAGGTTTTCGACCTCAAATGAGTGGCCGCGGATAATCACGGGCTCTCTGGCAGTCGCATCCCCCCAATCCTCGCGGAAACGCTCGGGGCTGGGATGGAAAGCCATCGCGGTGCGGTTGTTGCCCACGCTGTCGGTGAATCTTATCCGCGCCCGGCAGAAAACGTCCCTGTCAAAGTTGATCTCCATACCTTCCCCAAGATAAATCAGGTCGGTAACAACTGCCTCGCCGTTCTCGGTGTTCACCAAAACCAGCTTTTCCCCGGTATTCGGGTCTTCGATAGTCCTGACCCGGGGGTTAAACGTGACGATGTAGTCGAGGCTGTAATCGTTGGAGAAGTGAATCCTGTAGCCGAAGGAGGGGTCGTGTATATAGCGGTGGCGGATGTTTCTGGTGTCGTGGTAGTCCCACCGCAGGGAGATTTCAATATTCTCCACGTCCACCGGCGCCCCCCTTGCGATTTGCAGAAGCCGGTTGTTGTCAATCGAGGAAAGCCACCTCGCCTGATACACCTCATCCCTCAATGCCTGTGTTGTGATGTCCAACTCAAATGTGCGTATGGTCAGTGCGAGGTTTCTTCCATCCGGCTGGCGGGCCAGTTCGGTCTCCACAAGGATATCGGAGGGGAACACAATGTAGGTGCCAACGTGGGTGATATCTTCGCCGTCGGCCGCGATTCTCACCCTGAAGCGGTTGGTGGTCGGCGAAGCGCCGCCGCCCGTGCCCTCCCATGCGGGAAAGCTGAACGTAATGTTTCCATACGCGTTTGTCTGCTGCGTCCCGATAGCAACCCAGCCGTCGCGGCCAAAGTAGGAAAGCTCAACCGGGAAGTTGGGCAGCGGGGTCCCATCGTAAAACGCGGCGGTAGCGGTGACGGTAACGTCGTCCGTGGGGCCGTAAAACTCCTCGTGCACGGTGGACGAAAGCACAAAGGCGGGCGTAGTAAACTCTCTCACGCTCATATACGCGCTATCGAGAAAGTGAGTGTTGTAAACCGTGCGGATTGTACCATCCTCGTCCTCTACTTCCACAGGGAAGAGAAGGGAAGCGGTGAGGTTGTACTGTGTGCTCCTCACACGCTCCAGCTCAACCTCGCCGTAAAAGGTGCCGTTCGGGCTGATTGCAATTTCCTGGGTTATATCCAGTCCACCGGAGTCAAACGTTACGGTGACGGTCTCGGGCATGTCGCGCACATTGTTTCTGAATGGGCGCACAAATCCCCAGAAGTGTATGACGTCGTCCGGCCTGTACAGGGTGCGGTCAGTGAACAGGTAGGAGTAAAAGCGCTCCTGGTGGTGAGCGTACCGCCACTGCGAGACGCCTATGTCGTAGTAAACAAAGTTGCCGTTCGGGTCAAATATCCTGAATGCGGCGGACGTCTCCGGAGCAAGATTTAATAGCAAAGTGCCGTCGGCGGCGGTAACTCCCGCGGGCTCGTTACTGTTGCCAAAATAAAAGCTGTAACCGGCAGCCGGGCCCTCGCCGGATATATTGAGCCAGATCAGCGTATCGCGCACACTCGACTGCATGTAAACGGAGTAAGGCGTAACCAGATACGCGGCGCGCTCCTGCACTTCGTTTCCGTTATATGGCTGCGTAAAATTCGCGGCGACTATGTATGTGCCTATTCCCGGATGCGGCAGGGTGAAGCGGTTCTCTCCGCCCCTTACAAGAAATACGTTGGAGTCCACTATTTCCAAATGGCTGAGCGGAACGTCATAGTTGAGGTATATATACCCCTGCTCGTAGTATTTTTCCATGCTGGGGATGCGGTATATCTCCACCAAAACCGGAATGTTTTCACGCAAGTTGCTTCCGTGAAAGACTAATGTCATATCCCGGTCTTCATTCAGTATATAGCTGCGGTTGCTGACGAAATCGACGCGTGGGCGGGCGGGCGTCGCCGGGGGCTGCCGAGGGGGATCCACCCTGAACGAAAACTCCTGTGCTTCGGCGAACTGCCTTCCGTTCATGCTGGTATACCCGGTGCCGATCGAGATGGTGTAGTTCATTTGTTGGCTCCAACCGTCCATCGGAATTATTGTAACGGTCCGGCGGTCATATTCCAGGGTGAAGTGGGTGCGCGGCGCAATCCGCAAATTCTCCTCCAGCGAGAAGATATCCACCTGCTCGTTGAATGTAAGCGTTAATCGGCTCCCTGTGCGTAATTGCTGTAAATTGGCACCCTCGCCTGCTCTAAGCGAAACCGTGAGCGGCTGGCCGTTTAGCACTACTCTGTAACTGTGAATCCCGTCATCCACCGGCATCCGGAAATCAAATGTATAGGAGATGTCGCGCACACTTTCAAGCTCGAGTATTGCGTGCTCCCTGCCGTCAAGCCGGATTGTGAAATCGGTAGGCGGCGCTATGGTTATTGCTTCCTGTAATTCTTCCACACTCAGGTTTCTAAAACCGGAAATAAAAATCTCCCCAGTTTCCATAAAGGTTGGCCTTATCTCAGCCCTGATATCCAGGTCATTATCATTAACACGGTGCGCCTGCAACATCAACGGTATGAATATAACAAAAAACAGCAGAATTGCCGCGCCTAAAATCCACGGCGTTTTCCAATAAGGCTTATTTATGCGAAACGCCGCCGTGATTTTCTTCACCCACGGCGTTTCCTTAAAAGGCTTAGACAGCCGCATTGCCTTCTTAACTTTGTCCAGCAAAAGCGCCGCCTGCAAAGAAATCTTTTCGAATATTTTCCCGCTGGCGCTTTTCTGTTGAGCACCGTCCTCAACTTTTTTCCAGGCTACTTCCCCGCTTTCCGTCAAGGCTTGGTCGGCCGCACCCTCAATATTTTGCGGTTCGCTTTCTGGAGCCGGATTTTCCGCGCCGACTTCTTCAATAGCGTTGTTCAAAACATCTTCGCCGGGATTTGGGTCTGCCGGGGGTAGGTTTGTTCGGCTGTCCATAACTCTTACCTCATTTCCTCAATTTGGCGCCATTACAAGCGGGTATAACATTAAAACCTGCACTGTATCGTTATAGTTACATCTGATGGATGACATGTTGCTGAACACAAACGCCGCCCCGTCCGCGACGGAAATCTCATGCATATGCCTTTGGATGTTAAACAGCTCCCTTATGAACAAGTCTCTCCAAAGTTGGTATTCCTCGGGGCTGCCGATAACTTTCATCTCAAGGTAGACAACTTGTTCCCCGCCGGACAGCTCTTTTGCCGCAAGCTGTCTGTAAAAAATTTCGGCGAGGATTTCTACTGCGTCTTCGCCGGGAACACCGGATACACTATACCCCATCCTCTCAAAGTAGCACGCAAACCCCTCCGAAGGCTGTGGCAGCATAGGGTATTGGCTGCTGTCCCACACCCGCCCCTGTAGCATTTCTTCGGTGTTCATAAGAAAGAACGCATGGTAGATTCCGTCGTTCGGGTGCAGCGGACGCCCCCATGTAGCGTCAACAAAATGCCAGGAGCTGTCCAGACGGACCGCATTCCACGCATGGTAAATTCCCCGCTGGCTCTGTCCGATAAGAATCACGCTATCCAGCCCGGCGAGGTTGGCGAGATAATAAAAGCCGCTTGCGTATCCCATACAGGTCGCCGCTCCCTCTACCAAAATTCCGTAGAGGTTTGAGTTGTTCACGTTCGTTTCGCAGCGGCTGTATTCCACAACGGCCAACGCGCGAAAAATGGCAAGGGCTTTTGTGAAGTCGTCGGCGCCCCTCACCGGCGCGAGAATCTCATGTGCGCGCACCTCAATTTCGCTTCTCTGCCGCGTGATTTCCTCTATGGGGATAGCGAGCGTCAGTCGTATTCCTCTCACACTTTCATCATCGCATATCGAGAGTATTGCCCAATAATAAACCGGATTCTCAGTTAAAAAAGTATCGATTATGTTCAATATGACGCTATCCTGCAAATCGCCGCCAACTTGCAGAATATTAT
>Ga0123355_10005253_pt1 | contig 18916 bp, 19 predicted proteins | sample TergutEmb28metaG_3_FD_89872 | JGI IMG/M metagenome (GOLD analysis project Ga0123355, IMG submission 89872) | Embiratermes neotenicus P1 segment gut microbial communities from Petit-Saut dam, French Guiana - Emb289 P1 | ecosystem: Host-associated > Arthropoda: Insects > Digestive system > Gut ... | reverse complement strand
GCGTCCGCTGTATGTAATCGGATGTTCCGATTTGGCTGCTTTGATTTTTATTTGATTTGCTTTTTTAAGTAAGTAACCGAAGTCCCGGGAGCTTCGGCGGGTTGCCGCTTCATATGAAAGGTGTGCACATGGGCATCAACATTCGGTCGGCCGTGTCCGAATGCGTCTGCCCGCTTTCATAATAGTGCGGCGGGTGGTACGGGTGTTGCGTGATGGTACGGTGAAGCATGGTGTTGCGGTGGTACAAGGCGCAACCGTTATACAGCGGCTTCGGCACGGAGCGGTGCGGTCAGTTTCAGGGCGAACCCCTTCCTGCGTAATAAATCGCAGTCTGAAACCATTTCGCCCTTCGTCGAAAACCGGCCTGAAGCCGCCGGTTCTCGCCTCGCGCTCAATTGTTTCAGACTGCGATTATTACCTGATGGCAAACAACGTCCTTTGGCATGGAAGCGACCGTTAATTTCTCGGTTGCAGGGCAAGTATACTTCAACTCTCATGCACAAATAACATGAACCGTTCCAGGAATTTTTCCCGGAAATTTTCCGGAATCGTGCAGCCGCAAAAATGACATTGAGCGCACCGCTCACAATGCATAGCAAATTTCCCGTACCGAAACGCAAACTGCAATACAATTTTTTTTGTGTTCTCATTTTTTGTATTGTATGTTATATTGACTCGCAAGGAGTTTGCCGAATTTTGAAAAAGGGGTTGTAGGCATGAACATAAATTTGCACGGAAGCACCGGCACACAAAACGACAATAACTTTCGATTGAACCGCGAATCCCCGCTTAGGGCAAGGCGAAACCGCATGAACGGGCGGCGCGATTTTGTTGCCGAGCGTTTGTCGGCGCAGGCGCGCGAAAATCAAATTCGCGAATCTGAAAACGAACGAATTGCAAAAATCAACGAAAAATTGCAAACGCTCTGCGACCGCGTAACTGAGTTGAACGCCGAAATTGAGCGGGTCGCAATGCGTACCGGCGACGCCAAGCGCGAAGAGGAGTTTCGCAGACGCACGGGCGGGCCGGTTAAGCCACCCGTGCCGAGCGACGAAGCCGAAGCGATTGTTTTCTTCGGCACAAACGATATGCCGGTACCGGTAATCGAAGAAGATGACGACGAGTTTGATTACTTAAATAAAGGAATGGAACTCTTACGGGAGTTGACAGAGGAGCGCGATTCGCTTGATGCGGCAATAGACGGGCTTTCGGGGCAGCTTATGCGAATCCGCATGAACCGCACCGAGCGCGAAATGCTTACAATGGAGCGCGAATTTTTGCTTATGCAGCAGGAGCTTGAGGCTAAAATGTTCGAGCGCGAGCGTGAGGCCGAGGAAAAGCGCAGTGAAAATGTAAATCTTGACGACAAAGACGAAGAGGAGCTTCAAGCCGAGGCCAATCGCTCAAAAATGCGGGCATTTGCGGGTATGAGCGCGAGTATGCAGAGTGTCGGCTCATTAACGCGAACACGTGCGTCGTTGTATTCGGCGTCAAACCGCCTCATGTCTGACGCAAGGACTCATCATACAATCCGGCGCATTGCAAACGAGAACAGCATCGCGGCGGCACAAAGTCACGATGTTCAAAGGGTTGCCGCGTTCCGCGCCGCGCGGGAAGAAGCAAACCGGGGGCTGTTACACGGGCTGCACGGAACGCACGTGTTGGACTTCCGATTTAAAGACGCACCGACCTCGGCTTTTCATTCGCTCCGTCAGTTTATGTCCGGCGGCTTTTCAGGCGGCAGCCGTGTGACAGCCTCTTTAGTCCGCGCTGTCAACGATGTCCGCATAGCAGTTGAGCTTTCGGGCGTACCTACAGGGGACAACGCGATACTTGAAATGACGCAGAGAAACTTCAATAACCACGTATCTCGCGTACAGGCATCTTTAGCCGAACAAAAAGCCCGCATAGCGGCAGAGTCAGATGCGGTAAGGGCAGAAGTGCTTCGCATGTTCGGGGGCGCGGATGACACTCCGCCCGCATCAACCGACTCCGCTCCTTCGGTGCAGAATACGCCTTCGGTGCAAAATGCACCTTCGTTGGATGCTTTCCGCGAAGGTCAGCGTCCGATAAGCGAAAGATTAACCGGCGGAAGGCGACCGCAAGGAAACATCCCTCCGGAATCGATTTCACCCAACTTGCTTTCGAACCAAAATACGCTTTCACAGAACAGTTTTCGCGGGCGTCAAATTGCCCGCCTTAACGCCGGAATTGCCGGAGTTGATTCCGGTATACGCCGTCAAATTGCCGAACTTTACCGCAACGGTCAAGAGTTGCAGGAGTCACAAATTCGCATAAACCGCGAAATGTCCCGCGTCGAACGCGAAAACGAACGCCGGGAATTTAACGAAAATCAGAGCGAAGCTCTGTCATATTAGACCTGCGAAAAAGGCCGGGATGAAAAGCGCGTTGAACCGCGCGGCTTTCATCCCGGTCTTTTTTTTGTACCGGAAAACTGCTCCGGCTTCGAGGGAATGTGCGGCAACTCACATGTGTCCCCGGCGTTCAGTGCGCGCTTGGCGCGCTGTGCTTGTAAAAAAACGTCCTTCGTATTAGAATGAAAATGTCGAAGGAGGTCGAATCATGGAATTGCCCGAAAGCGTAATCATATTTTTAATTGTGGCAGCGATTGTTTTAATTGCCGGGCTTTTTTTGCAAATTTTTCGCATGTCGCGAAAAAATCAGGAAGAGATGCAAAAAATGCGCGACGAACTTATTTATCAAATAACCAGCGAGCATCGTTTTTTGCGCGACGAGCTTGACGGGCGGCTTGACCGCCTGCGCGACAGCATGATGACGGTGTTTGAATCGGGCCGCGAATCAAACCAACGCACAATTTCCGCGCTTTCGAAGGAAATCAACGAAACTCTGCATAATTTCCTTCGCCACACAAACGAAAGCCTTGCAAGCATACGCACTTCGAACGAGAAAAAGCTCGACGAAATGCGTCATGTTGTTAATGAAAAATTGGAAAAAACCCTCGAAACGCGCCTGCAAAAATCCTTCGAAACAGTAAGTATGCAGCTCGAAAGCGTGAATCGCGGGCTTGGCGAAATGAAAACCGTTGCGCAGTCGGTCGGGTCGCTGAACCGCATTTTGGCGGGGTCGAAATCGCGCGGGATTTTGGGCGAAGTTCAGCTTGCGCACATTATTGAGGACATGCTGCCGCCGCAACTTTACGACAAGGAGGTTTCAACAAAAGTCGGCGCGACAAGCCGCGTTGAGTACGCTGTCAAACTGCCCGGCGCGGAAGACGGACGACATGTTTATCTGCCGGTTGATTCGAAATTCCCGCTTGAAACCTACGAGCGGCTTCTTGATTGCTACGAAATCGGCGACCCGGAGGAAATCGAACCGGCTCGCAAGGCATTGCTTGCCCGCATAAAAGTTTTCGCAAAAGATATTCGCGACAAATATATTTCGCCGCCGGAAACGACGCATTTTGCCGTAATGTTTCTCCCGACCGAGGGGTTATATGCGGAAATTGCGCGTGAGGCGGCATTTTTTGAGGCTTTGCGCCAAGACGGCATAATAATTACCGGCCCCACAACGTTTTCCGCAATGTTGAATTCGTTGCAGTTGGGCTTCAAAACGTTGCAATTGCAAAAAGGCGCGGCGGACATCGAAAAAACCCTCGGCGCGGTCAAAAAAGAATTTACGACGTTCGAAACGTCGCTGAAAAAGGCGCAACAAAAAATTACTCAGGCCGGCAGCGAGCTTGACTATCTCGTGGGAACGCGCACAAACGCTATAAATCGCAGCTTGCGCGATGTTCAAACATATACCGGCACGGAAAACGTGTTGGGAATCGCAGAAACCGAATAGGACGCCTCGGAAAACGTACCGCTATACACGTTCAGCCAAACGCTTCATTTCAGTTGCCAAAAATTTTATCGGATTGCCGCACAATCCGAGCACATCAGCCAGCCGGTTCATTTCATCCGCCGCATGAAAATAATTTTGTGAAACAGCGGTTGCATCTGCTGCATTATTTGCAAGCTGAATTGCGCAATTTATTTTGTCGCACACGGCAGCCGCCGCGCGATTGTTATCGTCATCAAGTGCGCCGGCATTGTTCATCTTTTCAACCTCGCCGCGAGTGTAGAAAAGCAAAATGTTCCCTTGAAACGCGCAGTTTTGCATATGTTGTTGCGGCGTGTACTCTTTGACCGTCGCGACGCCTTTAGGCAAAGCGTCAACAAATTCGACGGCATCCGTAAGGGCGTCCTTGAACTCCGCCAACTTCGCAAACATTTCCTTGTCCTGCGGATTGTGCGTTATGTCCATATCCGCCGCGAATGAAATGATGTTCAATTGAAACACGCAATCATCAAGACGAAGCGCAGTTTTTTCGTCGAAGGGAATCTGCTCCAATCGCGTCGCAAAATGCGTCAACTCGTTTTTGATGTTATCGTACCCCGAAACAGAAGCTGTTGCGGACTTTGCAACCTGCACCACCTGCCGAATTTTATCGTCGTATGATTTTTTAATATCCTCAAAAATCAGAGCGGATAATTCGTTGAAAAATTCTGTGACTTTATCTGCTTTCAAGTGTGCCGCAACAGCTAAAGCATAAAATTTTTCGCGCATCAAATCGGAATCTTGGGTCGGTTGCGCTCTCGAAACCGTTAATCCCACATTAAACGCAAGCAAATTGGATTCAAACGCGCTGTCCGTGAGTATCTGCAATATTGCAAAGCGGTTGGTAATTTCGTCCGGCCTTTCCGCAATGGCCGTAATGCGTTCAAGTGCGGCCTGCACTCTGTTTGCCAAATTGTCTGTTCTGTCGGCAATTACGCTTCGAAAGGGTTCGCCTTCCTTCCGCGCGTGGTTGGCGGTTTCCCTCGCCTTAACGATAAAATCGTTAAGCTCTCGAATAATTTTGTCGGTGGATTTTGAATAAGTCATCTTGCCTCGCTCCTTCACTGTTTTTTTTTCGATGGCGGTGAGGCTGTATTTGCGATATTCGCCCGGCGTGACGCCCATGTACGCCTTAAAACTGCGCGAAAAACCTTCGCGGGAATCGTAGCCGAATTTTATTGCAACATCCGTAACGGCGGCGTTCGTTTCAAGAAGCTCCCGGCCGGCCAGGGTCAGCTTCCTCTTGGTTACATATTCCATCACGCTCTCCCCGACCGTTTCACGAAACAGTCGTTGGTAATGAAATTTTGAAAAATGAACGCTGCCTGCAATATGTTCCACCGTCAGTTTTTCGGAAATTTGACTTTCGATAATTTCCAACGAACGGAGTACGGGGTTTTCCATCGCCTCACCTCATCACAACCGCAGTATAAAATTATTTCGAAGCCCGTGTGTGACAGATAATGCGGAAAACAAAAAATCCGAACCCCTCGTCAATCAATATTGACTTATGGTTCGGATTATTTGCTTTGCGGATGACAGGACTTGAACCTGCACATCCCTGAGGACACAAGAACCTGAATCTTGCGCGTCTGCCAGTTCCGCCACATCCGCATGACGGATATTCTAATATAGGGGTTTTAACGTGTCAAGCGCGTGAAAAAAGTGTAGAATGCAGTGAACGCACTTTATGAAGCGAACACGGGCTGTGCCGTGTAAACGGTTCGCTTTTAACGGTGCGTTCACCGGACTTCTTGCAAAACTGTAATTTTCGTTTCGATGTTGCGGGCAAAACGCCTCGCTTCTTGCGGTTTTGCTTTGCAAAACGCGCTGACGCTCGGCAAGCCGCGCACCCTCTCACCGAAAATTTTGAAATTATGCAAGAAGTCCGCAATAAAAAACAGACAGGAGCGATGCAAAATGAAACTCGGAGTATTAACCGTGCCGCTTTACGGGCGAAGCACAGAAGAAGCGTTTGCGTATTTATCAAAACTCGGGGTGCAGTCGGTGGAAATCGGAACGGGCGGATTTCCGGGCAACACGCATCTTAATCCCGACGAAATGCTTGCTGATGAATCAAAAATCGAGGCGTTTAAAAACCTGCTCGCAAAATACAATTTAACTGTCAGCGCGTTCAGTTGCCACGGAAATCCGGTTCATCCGAATCGCGAAATCGCAGAAAAAGACCACGCCGATTTTGAAAAAACATGCCGGCTTGCCGAAAAATTCGGAATCGACACAGTGATAACATTCAGCGGTTGCCCCGGCGATTTCGCGGGCGCGAAATATCCCAACTGGGTAACATGCGCGTGGCCCAACGATTTTTTGGATATTCTCAAATATCAATGGGACGAGGTTCTTGTGCCGTACTGGAAAAAAGCCGCCGCATTTGCACAAAGTCACGGCGTTAAAAAAATCGCGCTCGAAATGCACCCCGGATTTTGCGTGTACAATACGCGCACGCTTTTGCAGCTTCGCGAAGCGGTAGGGCCGGCAATCGGCGCGAATTTCGACCCCAGCCATTTATTTTGGCAGGGCATTCATCCCACAGAGGCAATCAAGGCTCTCAAAGGCGCGGTTTATCACTTCCATGCAAAAGATACCCGCATCGACAACTTCAATACTGCCGTAAACGGCGCGCTTGAAACAACAAGCTACACCGACGCTTTAAACCGCAGTTGGACTTTCCGCACGGTCGGCTACGGCAACGGCGAAATCGAGTGGCGCGCAATAATTTCAACCCTTCGTGCAATCGGCTACGACGGCGCGATTTCAATCGAACACGAAGACGCCCTCATGTCCGTCGAAGAGGGACTCGAAAAAGCCGTGGAATTTTTAAAGCCCATACTTATGTACGAAACCCCGGCGGAGGCTTGGTGGGTTTAGGGCGTGTTGCCACAGCCGCCAACCGGAATCATAACGACGAATCTCGCGCCCATGGGAGAGTGTTGGGCACTCTCCGTCGCTAAAGCATTTTCGCCGTTTCCGTAAATATTTTCGGCGGTTACGCTGCCGCCCAATTTTTTGATAATGTCCCGGCAAATCGCCAAACCGAGTCCGGAGTTTCCGTTCACGCCTTTATAAAATCTTTCGAAAATGTGCGGGAGGTCTTCTTTTCGAATGCCGTCGCCGTCGTCCTCAATTGTTATTTTAACGTTGCCGCAAAATTCAATGTACGCAACCCGCACCTTCGTTTCGGCATGGCGAATGCAATTGGACAAAATATTATCAATTGCCCGTTGCAACTTTTCTTCATCAGACTTCATATTTATTTCGCGGGAAGGAAAATCAAGCACGATTTCCTTCCCGCTTTTATTTGCCAAAAATTTAATTCGTTCCGCGCTGTCGTACAGCATATTTTTTAAATCGAAAGATGTGATGTTCGGCACATCAAGCCCGCTGTCCATCCGCGATACATATAAAAGCTGTTGCACCAATGTTTCCATTCTCACGCATTCCGACAGAATAACCGGTGCGGCTTCGTCTTTGTTAATAACGTCGGTTAAAATTCCTTCGGCGTATCCTTGGATGGACATAAGAGGCGTTCTTAACTCATGGGACACATTTTGGAAAAACATTTTTCGATTATTCTCGTAAGAATTAAGCATACCCGACATATTATTCATGCTTTGCGCAAGATAATTAAATTCGCGATAATCGAAGCCTTCAACTTTTTCCGTAAAATTTCCGCTTCCGATTACTTCCGCGTGGTTACACAGCCGCAAAATCGCTTTTTGCACATTCGACGATATTAAAACAGCCGCCAAAACGCTTAAAATTCCGGAAACAATCAGCAACGCCCGCAAAGTGCTGTTGATTCTTCGCATAAACATAACCGCCGATGTTATGTCGGTGTACAGCAAAACGGAAAATACCGGCTCGTCGGTGGCGGTGTAAGCCGTTAAATAATAGGTATTCTCCGCGTCCGACACGCGAATCATTAAGCCGTCTTCAAACAGATGCCTGTTCGCAATAAAATAATCCGCCAAAAAAATAATTTCCGACGATTTTTCTTCTTCCGGCAAAAAATTATTAAGCGACACTGTTTCGTTATTTTCGCTGATGATGATAATGTCGGTGTTCATCATAAGTTGCCGCAGCGACCCGACCTGCCTCATTTGCAGCAAAATAACTTCCGGCTCACCAAGGGGATGCAGAGTGAATCGCGCAGTTGACCCCTCGATATTCGAAAGGCTTCGATTAAGCTCGCGGCTTGCTTCCGTGCTTATGAAATTATTTGTCAAAATATTAAAAAGCAAAAATACAATCAGCAAAATAACAAACAACATACCCACGAAATTTCGAATTAAAATTACTTTGAAACTTCTCATTCCGCTTCCCCTTCATTGGGGGAGAGTGTTGAAAAATGCCGTGAGCTGCGACGAGTTCGCAGAAAACCGGCGGATTCAGGCTGGTTTTCGAGAACGAGCGTATGCGAACGGACAATTTTTCAACACTCTCCAAGACTCTTTCCTGCGGCGCGCCCTATTTTAAAACCGAACCCCCACACCGTATTTATTGATACATTGCTGTTCGCCAATTTTCGGCGCAATCGTTTTACGGTATCGTCGGTGGCGCGGCTTTCCACGGCAATGGCGTATCCCCATATATTGTTCAGAAGTTCCTCGCGGGATACCGCCTTGTGCTTATTTTCAATCAAATATATCAGCAAATTAAATTCCGTTTTTGTAAGATTTAAAATTTCATCGCGGCAGTGAACCGTCATTCCGCCGGGCGAGATTGTTAAATCTTCATATATAACAGCCCCGGTATTTTCTTTCGACTCGCGGGTATCAAGCTCAACTCTGCGCAAAATCGCCTTGACTCGCATGGTAAGCATCACCGGGCTGAACGGCTTTGTAAAATAATCGTCGCTGCCGAGTGATATGCCCGAAATATAATCGTCTTCCGTATCTTTTGCCGTAAGCATAATAATCGGCACGCCGGATTTAGCCCTCAGCTTCGTACATATTATTAAGCCGCTTGTTCCCGGCATTGTGATGTCCAATATCACCAAGTCGCACGCCTTTTCATCAAACGCCTTCAAAAGCAAATCGCCGGTTTCGAATGCCTCGACCCGGTAACCTTCCTTTTCCAAAAAGGCTTTAACCAAATTGCGAATATTTACTTCGTCGTCGGCTATATATATCAATTTTTGCACATTATCACCCCGCAAAACTATACCATGCTTTGTGCAATTGCCGCAAAGTTGCCGCAGATTTTCGGATATTTTTCCGTAATTGAAAGTGCAGAATATACAGGATAGAATACACGACATACCGAAGGGAGATGTTTTTATGAATGACGAAAGAAATTGCGCCGAGCACATGGAGGATATGTACGACTTGCCGAGTGTTCCCCCTGACGCATCTCGTGCAAAAAAGAAAAATCCGAATTTAAGAACAGCGGCAACAATTGTTTGCGCGATGATTCTTATGCTCGGCAGCGGTTATGCGGGAGCGCGACTTGCATTGTCGCAAATTCATGCACCTGATTTTTCGATGACCCCGCTTGCATATGAATCCCCGCAACACGCGACTGATTCGCAACATGCGGCAAATTCGCAACACATGTCTGATTCCCAACACGCGGCAAATTCCGAAGCGGCGCACAGCTTTGATTCTCTGCGCACTTCCGCTTCCGCGATGTCGCTGCCGGAGCTTTTTGACGGGGCAAACCCCGCCGTTGTTGCAATTTCCACGGAAATAACAGGGCGAAACGCTTTCGGCATGACAGTTACGCGCCCGTCGGCGGGTTCGGGATTTTTGATTTCGAACGACGGATTCATCGTCACGAACGAACATGTAATCGAAAACGCCCGCAGCATCATGGTTCTTATGTACGACGGTCGCGAACTTCCCGCAACCGTAATCGGCAGCGATATCGACAGCGACATCGCAATAATTAAAATCGACGGCACGAACTTTCCGTTTCTCACGTTCGGCGATTCCGACGCCGTACGGGTCGGTGAACAGGTTGCCGCTATCGGCAATCCCTTGGGCGAACTCGCAAATTCAATGACAGTGGGCTACATAAGCGCACTTAATCGCGACATTTATATTGAAGGAACGTCACGCAACAAAATTCAAACCGACGCCGCAATAAACAGAGGAAATTCCGGCGGGCCGCTGCTGAATCTTCACGGCGAAGTTGTGGGCGTAATCAGCGCGAAATCCACCGGCCTCGACGTAGAAGGCTTAGGCTTCGCGATTCCCGCAAATCAGGCGCAAGACGTTGCAAACCAACTCATTCGATACGGATTTGTGCGCGGTCGCGCGATTTTGGGCGTAAGCATAAATATTCAGCCCGGCGCGCATCAGGTTCAAATTGCGACAGTAAACGCCGGCAGCGCGGCAGAACGCGCCGGAATGTTGGTCGGCGACGTAATTTTATCCGCAAACGGCGAACCCGTTTTAACTTTCGCACAGTTGCGCGCAATTCTTGATACACTCACCCCCGGCGAGTCCGCAGAATTTCGTGTGCGTCGCAACGGCGAGGAACTCACGTTGACCGTTATTTTAGACGAATACCGACCCGCAGGATTGTAAATCGCCTCCTCCTTTTTTCCCCTTTTCAAAACCTATCGGCAACCAACCGGCTGCCGATAGGTTTTTTCAATTTTTTTTCCGATAAAATCGCGGGGCTTTGCCCCGCACCCCGCAAGGGGACTTCGCCCCTTGACCCTTTCATAAAATCGCGCGAATGCGCGATTTTTAATAATTTTTGCCCCGCTTTTTTTAAAAAGCGGGTGGGGTTCGGGGCGAAGCCCCGAGGTTATATTTTAACGAAAAATAATTTGACAAGCGCGTGAAACTCCTGTAAACTTTACCAAAGCATCGGGCGCGATGTTTTTTTAGTGTTGGTTTTATGGTTGACTTTATGAAAAGAGAGTGAGGGATACTGATGCGTGCAAGAATTACACTGGCATGTACGGAATGCAAACAGAGGAATTACAACACAATGAAAGAGAAAAAGAACCACCCCGACCGTATGGAAACAAAAAAATATTGCCGCTTCTGCAATAAACACACGCCGCACAGAGAAACAAAGTAAGAGGCAAAGTAGGAGGCTCGTAAAATGGACGACAAAAAGAAGAAAAAATCCGACGGCGGCGAAAATGCCGTAAAAGGCGTTATGCAAACGTATCGTGCCGAATTTCGCAAAATTGTTTGGCCGTCGCGACAAACGCTTTTTAAGCATACCGTAACGGTAATAGCTGTTTCGCTGCTTTTCGGCGCGTACATTATGATTAACGACGGCGTTATGGGCTTGCTTTTCAGCGCGTTTGTTGATAACGTACTGTAATGGGTACTGACATGAAGGAATCCAGACACGAACTGCTGCCGGACTCGCTTTGGTACGTAGTTCACACCTATTCGGGTTATGAAAACAAGGTTAAAGCGAACCTCGAAAAAATCATTGAAAACCGCAATATGGAAGAGTTTTTCGAGCAAATCGTTGTTCCCGTGCAGGACACTATCGAAATAAAAAACAATGTGCGTAAATCGGTGCAGAAAAAAATCTACCCCGGTTATGTTTTGCTGAAAATGATTATGACCGACGACACGTGGTACGTTGTGCGTAATACGCGCGGCGTAACGAGCTTTGTCGGCCCCGCGTCAAAGCCGGTGCCGCTTACCGGCGAAGAAATTATTTCAATGGGTATCGAAATCCCCGATTTCGAAATGGATTTCGACGTCGGCGAACTTGTGCGGATTATAACCGGCCCGTTTGAAGGCTCGGTGGGCAATATCAAGGATATCAACCACCAAAAGAAAACCGTTTCGATTACGTTAAGTGTTTTCGGGCGGGAAACTCAGGTTGAAGTTGACTATCACGTTTTGCAAAAAATGTAGCGTCGAAGTCGCGTTTCAACCGGCTGCACATCAAAAGAAACAAACGAGCCGTAAAGGCTTGTGCGTTTAAATAAGTGGGAGGGCGATTTTCGCCCGCCAATACCACAAGGAGGACAAACATGGCAAAAAAAATTACGGCTTATGTGAAATTGCAAATTGAAGCCGGCAAAGCATCGCCCGCGCCCCCGGTAGGGCCTGCGTTGGGTCAGCACGGTCTTAACATGATGGGCTTTTGTAAAGAGTTCAACGAGCGCACAAAAAACGACGCGGGCATGATAATTCCCGTGGTTGTAACGGTTTACGCCGACAAGAGCTTCTCGTTTATCACAAAAACGCCCCCCGCCGCTGTTCTTATAAAGAAAGCGGTCAAGCTCGACAAGGCCAGCGGAACAGCCGGTCCGAAGGAGAAAATTGCCACAATTTCCAAGGCAGACGTGCAAAAAATTGCGGAGCTTAAAATGGTTGACCTCAACGCCGCAAATATCGACACCGCAATGAGCATGATTGCCGGCACAGCTCGCAGCATGGGCATTGTAGTGGAAGGGGGCGGCGCATAATGAAACGCGGAAAAAAATACACGGATGCGGCAAAACTCGTTGATGCCGAAAAATTATATGATGTGAACGAGGCAGTTGAGCTTGTGCAAAAAACCTCGGTAACGAAGTTTGACTCGATGGTTGAAGCGCACATTCGCCTCGGCGTGGACTCGCGCCACGCCGACCAACAGGTTCGCGGCGCAGTTGTTCTGCCGCACGGAACGGGGCGCAGTGTTCGCGTTCTCGTTTTCGCAAAAGGCGACAAAGCTACCGAAGCAGAAGCCGCCGGCGCGGATTTCGTTGGCGCGGAAGAGCTTGTTGCAAAAATTCAGGGCGAAAACTGGTTCGAGTTTGACGTTGTTGTTGCAACGCCCGACATGATGGCGGTTGTAGGGCGAATCGGGCGCGTTCTCGGGCCGAAAGGTCTTATGCCCAACCCCAAAGCCGGCACCGTTACCGCCGATGTTACAAAAGCAATTAACGACATCAAAGCCGGTAAAATCGAATATCGCCTCGACAAAACTAACATTATTCACGTGCCTGTCGGCAAAGTGTCTTTCGGCACGGAAAAACTCGCCGAAAACTTCCAAACCCTTATGACAGCGGTAATCAAAGCCAAACCCTCCGCCGCAAAAGGCACTTACTTGCGCAGCATCACGCTTGCAAGCACAATGGGTCCCGGCGTGAAGGTTAATCCGCTCAAAGTGAACGAATAACATCGGGAACTTTCCGGCGGCATTCCCCCAATGTCGTTCCGGTTTCCCTGTTATATTATCTATCCGTCGAGTGATGTCCGGAGACTGATATTTTCGGATGTCACAACGCCCGAATGGCGGAATTGGTAGACGCAAAGGACTTAAAATCCTTCGGAGGCAACTCCGTGCCGGTTCGAGTCCGGCTTCGGGCAAGATAAAACAAGGCTTTGCAGAAATCTGCAAGCCTTGTTTTTTTGCGCGCCGGTGAATGTGAACATGGGGTGTTTCTGCTTTGAGTGCAGTTGTATAGCGAATCAATTTGATTTGCGTACCGTTGGCGTTAAATGCATTGTGGTGAGCGACCGGTGTTTTTCGCAGAAAAACACATCAAGCGAACCGTTTACGATGCATAGCCAACGGGATGCTTCCTAATTTGATTCACTATAGCGAACGCCCTTGAGAACCGTAAAAGCGAGGCGGGAAAACGTGGGCAATGGCGGACGCACTTCACCTGCACCCTTCAACGCATCTTCCGAAGCCTGAACGGGCCTCGCAGGTGTGTTTGCTATACCGAAAGTGGCGTTGTCGGGGTTGCCGAAATTGGCCTTGTGGTTTAAAATTGTTTGTCGAATAATATCGAAAAAAGGGGATGCTTATGAAATTCAAAACGGGCTTGGAAAAGATGGAATCCTATTTGGATGAAAAGAAGCCAAACGGCAAATACATGACGACGTTTAGCCGCCATGGTTTTACATATGCAAAGCCTATAAAACTCACAGATTGGATAAAACTCATTGATGAGCAAACTAAAAAAAAGACAGAAATGTATAAATCAGTAAACATCTTAACACCGCTTCACCCGGAAGACGAAATCGGAACTGTCGATACAAGCTCACCCGACTCTGTATACGCCACCCCTGCTTTGCCATATAATAATAGCAACGGAGGTGAAGAATACGTGGATTTACAAAAATACATTGACCGTTTAGATCAAGACCGCCGCGAATCGGAAAAGCGTGTACAGGACGGCATGACTACGTTAAAAAGCGAGTTGCGTGAAGACCGCCAACAGATGGAGCAACGCATAGAATCAAGCCGGCAACAGATGGAGCAACGTATGGAATCGCGGATGCAAGGCATCGACGAGCGAATGGAGCAACTTGAGCAACGCACGGAACAGCGCGAGCAACGCATGGATAAACGTTTCAGCGAATCTATGGCTCGCCTCGACAAGGTTGCGGATGAATCTGCGGCTCAGTTCGACAAAGTTATGGGGGAGGTAAGCAGTTATAAAAGATGGGTCTTCGGTATTGGACTTACCACCATGTTGAGCATTGCAGCTATGGTTGTCGCGGTTATCATAGGACTTGTCGCACTACTGTCAGGGCTTGAGGTGATATGAAATGAATCCTGTATATTCTGTTGTAATTCCCATGTTTAACGAGGAAGAAGTTATTGCCGAAACCTATGCCCGCCTAACGAGAGTGATGCAAGAAATGGCCGAGCCTTACGAGCTTGTTTTCGTAAACGACGGAAGCCGCGACAAAACGGCGGAAATTATCGCGGCATTTTGCGCCGACGACGGCGCGGTACGACTGGTGGATTTTTCGCGCAATTTTGGGCATATGCCCGCGATTTCTGCCGGCATGGAGTATGCGCGCGGCGATGCAATTTTTATTATCGACGCCGATTTACAAGACCCTCCCGAAATTTTTCCGCAAATGGCGAAAAAATGGCGCGAGGGTTTTCATGTTGTGTACGGCCAGCGCGAAAAGCGCGAGGGCGAATCGCTTTTCAAAAAAGTTTCGGCGAAAATTTTTTACCGATTCATTCGGCGCATGACATCGGTGGACATGCCTGTTGATACGGGCGAGTTTCGTCTTATCGACCGCAAAGTTTGCGACGCCGTAAACGCTCTGCCGGAAAAAAGCCGCTATATTCGCGGATTGGTGAGTTGGGTCGGCTTTCGTCAAACCGCCGTTCTTTATGTGCGGCAAGAACGCTTTGCCGGTCAAACAAAATATCCCCTGCGCAAAATGATTGCCTTCGCAATGGACGCGGTGGCATCCTTTTCGTACAGGCCGCTCAAACTTGCAACAACTCTCGGGCTTCTCATTTCGCTGACGGGGTTCGTTTATCTCGCAATTATCCTCTACCAGGCACTCTTCACATGCACGACGGTTCCGGGGTGGGCGTCAACCACCGGCATTGTTGTGTTCACCCAAGGCATTGTTTTGATGATTTTGGGACTTATCGGCGAATACATCGGCCGCATTTACGACGAAATAAAAAACCGCCCGACGTATATTGTTCGCGAGGTTATTGAAAAAAAATCGGAGGTATAACATGTCAACTCTCCCCCGTTTATCCGACCCGACCTACCGCATCGAAGCCGAACTCGGCGCGGGCGGCGGCGGAGTTGTGTACAAGGCGTGGCACACGCGCCTTGAGAAGTACGTCGTTTTGAAAGAGCTGAAAAGCGGCTCGCGAAGCGCGATTGAAACCCGGCGCAACGAAGTTGAAGCGTTAAAGCATGTGAAAAGTGAGTTCATCCCGCAGGTTTTCGATTTTCTCACGGAGGGCGAACGGATTTTTACCGTGATGGAATTTATCGAAGGCGAAAGTCTTGACAGGTTGCTTGAACGCGGAGAAAAATTTTCGCAGCCTCAGGTTGTAAAATGGTACGGGCAACTTGTTTCCGCGCTTACGGCGATTCATGCGGGCGATGTTTGCCACCGCGACATCAAGCCCGCGAATATTATGTTAATGCCGAACGGAAATGTTTGCCTCATCGACTTCAACGCCGCGCTTGTAAGCGGAAACGATGCCCAACTCATCAGCCGAAGTTTGGGCTACGCTTCGCCCGAGCAGTACGAAATTTACGAGTTTTACAAAAAAGCCGGTACACCTTCGCCGATTAACTTGGGAACGTCGGGTCTGCGAGAACCCCCGGGCGATAACTCCGAAACGGAAATCGAAACCGAACTGCTCGGACAATTTTTCAACACTCTTCTCAACGAACCGGCGGCGGCGGAAACAGCAACCGAACTCGAAACCGAACTCGCGGCAACGGAACTTTTGGGCAACCCCGACTTTTCCGAACAATTGAAGCATCCCGCGCCCGCTTCGCCGGCACCCGGCATGAGCGCGATAAATTGGAAGCGTTCCGATATATACAGCCTCGGCGCAACAATGTACCACTTGCTTTCGGGCAAATATCCGCCGGAACGCGCCGCCGAAGTTATTCCCGTATCGAAGGTCGGGCGGTTCAGCGAAGGCATTGTTTATGTAATTGAGCAGTCCATGAAAAAAAATCCCGCCGAACGTTTTGCTTCGGCAGAAATTTTATCCGACGCGGTGAGCAACATACATAAGCACGACACTCGTTGGAAAATTGCGCAATCAAAAAAAATTGCGGCGGCCGTGATTTTGCCGCTTTTATTTGCGTTGTGCGCGGCAATTACCGTTGCCGGGTACAGTCTTATGGCGCAGGAGCGCGAAGAACGCTTTTACATCGCGGTGTTTAATATCCGCGAAAGCCTCGAACCGCTGGACGATTTTGACGCCGCTCGTGAAATCTTTTTCGACAGAATCGACCCGTTTTATGAAATGTCGGTGCGTTTGTGGAACGACGGCGATATTCTTGCCACGCGCGAATTTATCGAAGCGAATCTCGGAAACATCGCGCAATTTCAGTCCGTGCCGGAGGCGGCGCGTGCATTCGGCAACATTTATTTTATTTTGGGCAATACGTATTATTTTCAGCTTGGCGAGCCGAATTATCACGCGGCGCGGGGAAATTTCGAAATCGCGCTGCAATTTCTTACCGACAACCCGCTTCTTTATCGCGATTACGCAATCACGCTTGCGCGAACCGGCGACATTGAATACGCCGAGCGCATGGTTGAAATTGCGCGCGGGCTTAACATTGAAGCGGATTCGCTTAATTTGCTTCACGGCGAAATCAGCTTTGCGCGACGCGAATTCGACAACGCGCTTTACAGTTTTGCGCAGGTGATTTATTCAACCGGCGACGACAATCTGCGTTATCGCGCCTTTCACACGTCGGACGAAATTTACAGGATTCTCGGACACCCGGAACGTTCCGCCGAAATGCTTGCCGGTGCGCTGAATCGAATCCCGCTGAATCGCGTCCCCGAAATGACCGAGCGACTCGCCGAAGCATATGTACGAATCGGCAATTATGACGCCGCAACCGAACTTTTCGAACAGCTTGCGGCGGCGGGCGCACCGCAATTTAACCTTATGTACAGCTTGGCGCAATTGCTTCAAAATGCCGGGGATTTCGACCGCGCCGCCGACGTTTTGGCGCAAATGGCAGACTTCTTCCCGCGCGACTATCGCATACCGATGCGCAAAACATTCTTTGAGGCGGAACGGCAAGCGCACCTCCCCAACGAGGAGCGCGACTACGCATTAACGATGCAACTTTACATCGCCGCCGTTACGATGTACCGCGAAAATTTGCGCCCCGGCGCAGCAGACCCCGAAATGCAACAACTCAGCGCGATGATTGAGCAGCTTCGCGTTGGCGGGTGGTTTTCCGAAAGATAATTCGCGGGACTCCGTCCCGCACCCTGCAAGGGGGCAACGCCCCCTTGACCCCATCGAAAATCGCGCTTCGCGCGATTTTGGGAAGAATATGGAGCGTGTTGCTCGCGCAGCAGTTTTCCGCACCGAAGCAAAAACTAAATCGGAGAGGATGAGAGAGATGGATTTCACACCCGGAGAAATGCTTTTTTACGGCGGAATTGCCGGAATGGTTGTTGTGGGCGTTATCGCGCTTGCGGTAATTTTGATAATGGCGGGCAGCAGAAAGCGTTTGCGCCGCAAGTTGAATGAAGAGTATGGCGGGAATTTGAAATGAAAAAATTTGCAATTTTGCGGCAGGGATTGGAGCTTCTTCCGGATAACGCGGAAATTCTCGCGGAACTTGAACGCCTCAGCGTAAGCGCGAACGGGCAGGGCGGTGCGCACTCGTGCGAACCTCGGGTTTGAACGCACAAAGGAAAATGATATAATCGCATTTGAAGGGAGGCGGTTTTAATGCCGACTATGAGCATTCCTGATTCTCTCCGATTACCGATGGAGGATATTCTTAACGAGCGAGAAATAAGTATTGCGGCGGCGGATAATTTTCTTAAAAAATTCGCGTTTGCAATCGTGCAACGTAAAAACGCATTGGGGATTTATGATGAAACAGAGTATCTTTCGTCGATTCCGGGCATGAAGGAGAGCATTATCGAGGGGATGAGCACACCTCTTTCCGAATGCCTTGACTATGAATAAAAAAAACCACGCCAAACAGAACGCGGCGCACCTCAGATGCACATGCATCTGTCCGGTTCTGTCTGTCGTGGTTTTTTTGAGAATTGCAAATTTATTCGGACGTCCGATAGAGGGAATAAAGCTCCATGTGCCGCCGGCCGGCTAATGCACAAGAAAGCGAACTTATGTCCCGAATTGCCCATATTATAATCGAACACATGTTTTGTGCCAAGTCTTTTTGGAACAATTGCGCAAAAAAGCGATTTTATGTTAAAACATATGTAGCGAACGCACTTGCGTTCGCTACATATAGAGGCGAAACAAAGGCGTTTTTGTCTTGCTCGCCATGAAAAAAATTTGAGGGAGCGATTTGAAATGAAAAAAATTTTTTGCGCAGCAATTTTAACGGTAATGCTTGCGTTTGCCGGATTTGCAGCATGTACGCCGGCAGAACGTCCGCTTACCGCCGTGGAGCTTTTAAACCTCGGCGAGCGATTTCTGCTCGATTTAAATTTCGAGCAGGCATTGATACAGTTCACCCGTTTGATTGAAATTTAACCGATGAACCCGCGCGGATACACCGGTTCGGCGGCGGCGTTGGTCGGGCTTGGTCGCACGGATGATGCAATTGCGATTTTGCGGCAGGGATTGGAGCTTCTGCCGGATAACGCGGAAATTC
>Ga0123355_10005252_pt1 | contig 18918 bp, 18 predicted proteins | sample TergutEmb28metaG_3_FD_89872 | JGI IMG/M metagenome (GOLD analysis project Ga0123355, IMG submission 89872) | Embiratermes neotenicus P1 segment gut microbial communities from Petit-Saut dam, French Guiana - Emb289 P1 | ecosystem: Host-associated > Arthropoda: Insects > Digestive system > Gut ... | reverse complement strand
CTATAATTGCATAAATTAGAAAAAGGAGACACGATTAAAATCGTATCTCCAGCAACTGCTCACGTAGCAGTTTAACATCTTATTATTTCTTGATGCTATCCCGTGTACGCTGCCAAACGTAAATAATCACGGGGTGGTTTTTTTGTTCTTTTTCAAACATACGTTTGAAAACGGCTTGCGCTAATGCAGTTGCAAAAGCTAAGATAATTGAAGTGAGCAAACCAAACATAAAATCTACCATAATACAACACCTCCTAACTCCGTAAATACTACCGGATTTTGGTAGATGCTACCCCGCTACGTTTGTTTACCGCAGCTGCTTATATTAATTATACCACGATTTTTTCACCATAAAGCCCCAAAGCCATTTGAGATGCAAATTTTCCAACATTATACGAAATTTAATGCAAATAACGCTTACCAAAGCCCTTTAATCCACTCTCTGGTAGCGTTATTTGCATGAAGTGATATTTTTCACTAATTAAATCGATGAACTAACAGTAAATTAAGCACGCCAGCGAACAATACTAAAAACAGCTAATGACTACTACACGTAAAATTTATCCATTATAGGAATACTTATAACTGTTACTGTCTAGTGCGATAGATAATCCATTTCTATGTGATTTTATAAATCTGTCCATTTAAACGTAGAGATTTTTATTCTAGACGAGAAGGTGGATTGCGTAAACACTGGGACAGTGCGGTAGTAATTCACCGGGGCGTGTTTTCTAAGGAATCAAGTTTTGGATAGATATTTGAAACCAGGCTATAATGTTCAAATTGCCGTTCAAGCTGAGTATATTCTGTGGAGTGACTTAGGGATAGGTTATAATCATCAATAATTGGTGTGTCTCTCTTTGAATGATGATCTCAGCAACACGACCTCTATCATCAATAACGAAAAAAGGTGAGTTTTGAGATGCATAATAAGTAATATCTGGAATTCCACCCAATGTATAGAAGCCATATTCCAATACCACTATTGTTGAATCACTAAAATGCCTTTCAGCATAGTGTCTTATCACTTCTTTCATGGTTGCTATTTCTTCATCATTCGGTTCTGGAAATAATTCTAAAAGTTGTGCTTCTTCCATATTTGTCATAGCAAAATCATTTATACCGTACAAAGGATCAAAGCTTAAGTTTGAAAAGAAGAGCCGCTTCCCTGTAATTGCGTCGAATTCAAGCATGAATAGTAGATCCCAAGTATCAAAATCTTCCATCAAATAAGCTACTTTACCTACCCAAATATGCTGTGAGATGTAATGATCATATTCATATGTCAACTGTAAATATTTGCCATTAAATTCATCACCAAAAAGTTCTGAAATATAATGTGTAGCAAACACTGCTATTTCTTCAAACAAAAGTAATTCATTTTCTGCTGATAAAAAATGAGGCGATGATTCACCTTCAAAAACTATAAGATCATCAAGAAGCAACTTTTCAGAGATATCATTATTATCTGAACAACTGACTAAGATTGCTATGGTTAGTGTGGCGAAAAACATTACTATTTTTTTCATTCCTATTTCTCCAATATGTTTTAAAATGTAAAAGTCCATATCACAATATTTATTACCCATCACAACAAAATCTCTTTCGGTTCTAAACGCAAGATATAAGCAATTGGAAGAATCGTTGAAATTGATATCGTTACAATTTGGACAGTAACAAAAAATGCTATAATTGATCCATCTAACGATACATCATAAGCAGCCATCATTTCTTCTAATGTCATTGGACTTTGGTTAAAAAACAATTGATCCCAATTGAAATCTTCAGCAAGTCCAACAAAGGGATTTTCTTGTTCTTGTTGAAGCAAATTTTGTTCCAACATATTCCTTGAAAAATTATCAGATAGTAAATGACCTGTAAAAAAAGCTAAAAATATAGCTATAATCGAAACTGAGAATGTTTCGATTAAAATTTGACAAATAATTTTTTGTTTACTTTCTCCTAAAGCGCGATAAATCCCTATTTCACTTCGACGATCGATTAAAAATAGTGTTATCATTAAGGTTAATGAAAAAATGGTTGCGATTGATGCGCCAATAAAAACTAGATTCGAAATATCTAGCATATTATCCATTGCTCTTAAAATAGGAGCAAATGAACCTGAATTGTCGACAACATACCAATATTCAGGAAGGACTTCGCTGGCTGCCTGAGAAAAAGCAGAAAAGTCTCGTGGATCGTTAAGTAAAAAAATTGGTTCGAAAACCAGAACATCATCAGAAAGATTAAACGCTCGCATTGATTCAGGCATATGTGAGTAATAATATGTTGCTATTTCTAATTGTAGTCGCAAAGGAATATACATTTGATTGTAGAAATTATTCAAATCAATAGTTAGCCACCATGCTGTCTCGTGATCCATATGGATCATTGCTTGATTGATATCAAATGTACCAATTACCTCCAATTCAATCTCTTGATGAGCTAATCTAAAGGTATCTAAATGCCAATAATTAGGACTGGAGACCTCTGATTCCGCCATTGCAGTTGAGTCATACAAATTGTTCTCTAAACTAATCATCGACCCTACTTCTAAATCATTGACTTCTGCGAAAAGGCTAGAAACAACAACAACTAAAGCGCCATTATCTATCTCATACTGATTTATAAATCTCCCATCAACTAAAGAAATAAGCTCCTGCTGTAAGTCTACCGGATACGGATTGTTAATACCTTTTGTTAGAAACATATTCATATAGACGCCTTCTGTTCCATCCCATCCGAGATTTTGGGATAGTACGTCATTCCCAATTTCAATGACATCAGAAGGAAAATAATTTGGATTGAGACCAGATAATACAACCCACTGTAGAGTTTCAGTGTTTCCATACAGAGCATGTCTGCCACTAATGTCGTAATCCCTCACATAAGAAAGAGAAGCGACGGCTTCAATCATATCTAGGGTTGGAAACTCGAAACTTGCTGTCTCTCCATCAAAATATCCCTCTGCTCTAAATTCCCATTCAAGTGACGCAATATGTGGCAACTGCACTCGCAAATTTGATTCTGTCTGATGAATTGAGTTGCGAACCACTATAGCAATTGACAAAAGTGAACCCAGCAAGAAAATCAACAAGAATAGCACGAGAGTTTTACCTATATTTCTAGTAATGTTTAACTTTGCGCGCTTTAAAAAAGTCATCTCCTTCAACCTCCAATTGTTTTAATGCTTAAAAGGAATGATTACAGTTGAACACAAAGAATCATTCCTTTTATATAATGATAAACATTGAATTACAGAATATACTCTAGCATTGATGAATCATTGTTAGAGCTGCAATTGCACCCCAAACACTTCTAGAATTGTGTGTAATCGGTCTGCGCCCATTAGTAACCGCACCAGATCTTGATGTTACTATGGTTCCTGCAAGTAGTTCCCCATGGATCTGACTTCCAGTTGTATGCATATAGAATGGAGTTCTGAAATTCACCCTAAAAGCCTGTGTCCCAGACGGTGCTCCTGTTATACATAATGGAGCAATTTCAATTGGTTGTGCATGAGCAACTTCAACCGGGATTGCAAGTGCAGATAAAATACCGAGAAATGCTAATAATAATAAATCTATGATTGATCCCCTACTATGTATAAATATATATTTATAGCTATATCTATATGTCTCTAATATATCATATATCTCTAATTTATGTCAATTATTTTTTTAATTTCCTTAAATAAAATTCGTTTCACTCTTTTACTTAGTGTTTATCGATTTTTCTCAAATTATGTTAGTTTTCGCTAATCATGTCACATTAAGAAGAAAAAACAATTGGCTTTTATTATTTTTGATACTCCAATGCACACACTTGCACGTGTAGCCTGAACCTGAAGCGGTTGAGTATATGATAGATGTTGATTAGTAATAGAGCAGTAGTAGCATGAGAGCTTACATTGTTCTCCGGCTTTAATTTCGCTACAGCCCCATTTCAATAATCAAAAAGAGTAATGCCCACGTAGAATATCGTTAACGCTAACAGCTACAACTGAATATAATAAAATGTAAATAAAATTATAAAAATAAAGAGGGGTTTAAAATGAAATTTACATTAAAAGGTTCCATCCCAGCGTTAGTTACTCCGTTCCACGATGACTTCTCCATCAACTTCGACAAACTAGGCGAGTTAATCGAATTCCAAATTGAGAATGGTTCAGCGGCGATTTTAATTTTAGGCACAACCGGCGAAGCGCCAACCATCGACTACGACGAGCAAATTGAAATCGTCAAATATACCGTGGCAAAAGCTGCTGGTAGAATCCATGTTATGGTTGGTAGCGGTAGTAATGACACAGCGAAATCCATCAAGATAAGCCAAGAATTTGAAAAGTTAGGCGCAGATTCCCTACTTTTGATTACACCTTATTACAACAGAACCAACGACTCAGGAATGAAAAAGCATTTCGAAGCAATCGCTGATTCAGTTAATACACCGATTATTCTATACACAGTGCCAGTTCGCACAGGTTGTAATATTGCTCCCCATGTCGTAGAGCAATTAGCGCAGCATCCTAATATCGTTGGTATAAAAGATGCAACTGGGGATTTTAGTTATTCTACAAAGATTAGCCGCTATCTATCAGATGAATTTGTCATGTATAGCGGCAATGATGATACAATAATTCCCCTGTTATCAATCGGGGCGTCTGGTGTCATCAGTGTTTGGGCTAATTTTGACCCGAAGGCTATCAGTCAAATGGTTGAAGCCTACGCAGAGGGTCGACATAAGGAAGCATTAGCTCTGCAACAGGAAAATCTTGACTTTATTAACGCCTTGTTTACTGAAACAAGCCCGATCCCGCTTCGTTATGCCATGAATAAAGCTGGCTTTGGCGTTGGTCCTGCCCGTTTGCCACTTGATGAGTTGTCGGATAGCGGAAAGGCTGTGATTGATACATTACTTGAGGCAGGTGAGTAAATATGAACGCACTAGTAGTTGGTAACGGTCTCATGGGAACGGTAGCATATAAAGAGCTAGTTAATCGGGGCGATTCGGTAACCATCGTCTCAAATTTAAACCGCCCCCTGACGAGAAGATTTCCTATGGATAGAAGTTTTGATATTTTAATCGACTTTTCACACCCAGACGGCATAGAAAGTATCGTGGCCTTCAGCCGAGCTGAGGATCTTCCAGCTGTGATTGGAACAACTGGTTATAGCGATAAAAAATTCGAACTCGTGAGCGACCTCGGAAAAGTTGTTCCTGTTTTATACAGTGGTAACTTCAGTCTTGGGGTTATTCTTATGGAGCGCCTTGTTAAAGAAACTGCTAGAGTTCTAGGTTCAGATTTTAACATTGAAATTATTGAAAAACACCATCAAAATAAAATTGATGCCCCGTCGGGAACGGCAAAAATGTTGCAAAAAGCAGCCAATGAGCATCTGAATAATAATGTTATTTATGGACAAGCAAATAATATACATAAGGAAAAAGAAATCGCTGTGCAAAGCATCCGTACTGGATCAATCGTTGGCGAGCATGAAATTCGATTTACTGGTGCGGATGAGGTATTATCTATTAAGCACGAAGCATTATCGAAATCAATCTTTGCTAAAGGAGCAATTAAAGCCAGTGAGTGGTTGATTGGACAAGAGATTGGGCTATATAGCATGGAAGATGTGTTGTTTGGAGATTAATATTTAAAAGAAAAAAGTCGACTTTCGTTTCTGTTCAGTGCCTAGATTTACCCTTTCGGTGACCAGATTGAGGTCTCACCTAAGCTTGCTTAGGTCATTGCTAAAGTGCTATTCCCTCAAGCTTGCGCGGCTTTCACCTTACAGCGTGTGATTTTAGTGAGGGATAAAGCCCAACTCCACGAGGAAGGAGTGGTTAGTTGGACTTATGCCCTTGGGTGAAAAAAAACATCCATCACTAAAATCACACAGAAATGTGGAGGTTATCTTTGGCACTGAGTAGTAACCAACTTTCATGTGAAAATGTTTTAATTATTCAAAAGGAGTTGCTTTACATTGAACAAAAAGTGTTATAATATATGTCTAGTTGGCGCAACTGGTTTAGTAGGTCAAACATTTTTAAAAGTTTTAGAAGAAGTTGATTTCCCAATTCATCAGCTAAAGTTACTCGCTTCTGCCAGAAGTGCTGGTAAGATTATTACCTTTAAAGATCAAGAACTAATAGTCCGTGAGCTAACTGCTGATTCTTTCGACGGTTATCAACTAGCTTTTTTCTCAGCTGGTGGTAGGATCTCAAAAAAGTACGCTCCGATCGCTCGGGATAAAGGGCTGGTTGTGATTGATAACTCTAGTGCATGGAGAATGAATCCTGAGATTGGATTGGTCGTTCCAGAAGTAAATTTTGCTGATTCCCAGCTCAACAAAATTATTGCCAATCCAAACTGTTCGACAATTCAATCGGTGATTCCCCTTGCTGCATTAAAACCGTTTGGTTTAAAGAGTGTTACGTATTCAACCTATCAAGCGGTTAGTGGCAGTGGCGCCGCAGGGCTTGCTGATTTAAAACGAACGCTTGCTGGTGCGAACCCAGAATTTTACCCACATAATATTAGCCAGACATGTATTCCGGAAATTGATGTGTTTTTAGACAATGGCTACACTAAGGAAGAAATGAAGATGGTAAATGAAACCCGCAAGATTCTTCATCTTCCTGATTTACCAGTTTGCGCGACTTGCGTTCGTGTGCCAGTAATGAACTCTCATGCAGTAAGTGTACGTGTCGAATTAAATCAGGAATTTAAACTTACTGATATTACCCGTGCCTTTAATGCACATGAAAGTATCGTTGTTGCAAATGATGGTGCAAATCACCTCTATCCTACTTCGACTATGGCTGAAGGCTCTGCTTTTGTATTTGTTGGACGTATTCGCCGCGACTTATCAGCACCCAACAGCTTACTATTCTACTGCGTAGCTGATAATGTTCGCAAAGGGGCTGCAACTAACGCCGTTCAGATCGCGCTGAAAATGATCAAAGAAAATTTACTTTAATAGCTGGTTAAATGTTTTTAGTTATATAGGGGCATATTAAAAGAAGCTACATAAGCATTATATAAGGAGATAATTAGATGACAGATTTTAAAAAATTCAGAATGGACTTACACCAAATTCCGGAATTAGGTTTTGAAGAGTACAAAACGCAGTCTTATATTTTAGCTGCCACCGCAAAGCTCGACTGCACAGTCCAAACTGTTGACACAGGAGTTATTTTATATTTTAATAATAATGCTCGTCGCACAATTGCCTTCCGTGCCGATATGGATGGCTTGCAAATTCAGGAGGAAACAGGGTTAGATTTTGCATCAACTCATCCGGGAAAGATGCACGCCTGCGGACACGACGGTCATATGGCTATTCTTCTAGGGCTAGCACACTGGTTAAGTGAAAATGGTAAAACAGTTGATAAAAATGTCGTTTTGGTGTTTCAACCTTCGGAGGAGAGAAATGCTGGGGCTAATAGGGTTATTGATTCTGGAATTTTGCAAGGGCTTAATGTAGACGCAATTTTCGGTCTTCATCTGTGGCCAGGTATGGAGAAAAACTCAATCTGGACAAGAAAAAATGAATTGATGGCAAAGTCTAGTGAGGTAAACATTGAAATTGCTGGTCGCGCCGTCCATGTGGCAAATAGTGCAGCAGGTGGTGATGCTTTACATGTTGCGAGTAAGCTGCTAGTTGATGCTTATTCCATGGCAGCTCAGTTGCCAGATGATGTATTTCGCTTATTAAAATTCGGGGAAATGCAGTCTGGAGCAGTGCGAAATGTGATTCCAGATCATGCTAAAATTTGTGGAACACTTCGTTCTTACGATCCTGAGGTTCATCAATATTTACAAAATGAATTAGCGCAAATTGCTAGGTCTTGTGATACTGAGTGCGCCACAACTACGACAATTTCTTATAATCATGGTTATGAGGCTCTTGTTAATGATTCTGAGCTAGTTGCTATCGTAAAAAACTTCATTCCCACGATTCGCGAGTTGGAAAAACCAGTTTTACAGGCTGAAGATTTTGGACTTTACCGCCAAATATGTCCAACCCTCTTTTTCTTTTTAGGAGTTGGTGAGGTTGCCCCACTTCATAACGAGAAGTTTGACTTTGATATGGCAGTTCTTGAAGTAGGATTTGATTTGTTTGTTGAAATTATTAAAAAATTATAGAAGAGGTCTTCTTGCCCTTTTGAATTATCCTCTTGTGCGGGAAAGTGGTGGTTTGTGGATAGAATTTTGGGTTGAGCACTGGAGTGGTGTCTTGTGATTATCCTCTTATCTGGGTAAATGGTGATTTGTGGATAGAATTTTGGGTAGAGCACTGGTGGGGCTTGGTGGGTGTTTTGCAATTATCCTCTTATGTGGGGAAGTGGTGGTTTGTGGATAGAATTTTGGGTTGAGCGCTGGTGAGATGTCTTGTGATTATCCTCTTATCTGGGAAAGTGGTGGTTTGTGGATAAAATTTCGGGTTGAGCACTGGTGGAGTGCCTTTCAATTATCCTCTTATGCGGGGAAATGGTGGTTTGTGGATAAAATTTTGGGTAGAGTACTGGTGGGGTGCCTTGCAATTATCCTCTTATGTGAGGAAATGGTGGTTTGTGGATAAAATTTCGTGTTGAGCACTGGTGTGGTGTCTTGCGATTATCAACTCGCATGCAAACATATCATTTACCGAGTGATTTTTCACCAATGCACCTATCTGTACCTATTTATTTTTATTGGTTTATGCTATCATGTTCAAAGGATATTTTAGACTAGGAAGTGATGAGCTATGAAAAACATGAAAATTCAATTAAATAAGTACTTAATGGAGCAACAAAAGATTATCGAGGAACTCAAAAAGTTGCCCCCAGGACAACTCATCAAAAGAAAATCTTTTTATTATCACTATATAACCAGAGAAGAACAAATAGGTATTACAAAAAATCCTGAGCTCATACGTAAGCTTGCACGAAAAAAATATCTCTTAGTTAGAAAAGCACAACTAGAAAGCAATTTTTCAAAGCCGCTATGCAAATTCGACTACTCTACCTCAAAAGATATTATCGCCTCTCTACCAAACGCTTACAAAGATCTGCCAGAATCCTACTTCTATCACCCAGATATCGAAGCATGGATAGCAGCAGATCCTAAGAAAAATTCAATCAATCCAGATCATGCAGAATACGACTCAAGCGGCAACATCCAATTCAGATCATTAGCGGAACGCATCATCGCAGAGGTGCTAGTGGAGTACAGTCTACCTTTCCACTACGATGTTGTTATCAAAATCGATGGTAAAATAGTGTCGCCTGATTTCATAATTAAGAATCCTTTCACTGGAGTAACCTATATATGGGAACACTTCGGGGCATTTGACAAAGATAACTATGCAGATTCCATGAATAAAAAAATGAATCGCTACATGAAAAACGGTCTCACACCATTTGATAACCTTATTTCAACATACAAATACCACATTCAAGATACCCGACGCATCTGCGATTTAATTGAACAAATAATCTTATAATCAAACATTTTCGCAGTAAATAGATTGGCTCAGTTTATATAGTATGCGTTTCAGATTTGTACATAATGTATATATGTATGATTGATGATATTGTGATATTGTGATTTATTGAAATTATTAAAAAATTATAGAAATTTTCCTTCATTTTGTTTTTTCACTTGAATTTGAGCCTTGATTATGGTAAAATAGCTAACTGTTAGTATATTAAAGGATTCCTCAACGAAATCCTTGAGTAATACTTCTTGCTCACATGCCAAAATGGAAGTGGGCCGTAAAGGGTATCACTACAAAGGTACGCTTAAGACCATAAGGAGGTGTAAAACATGAGAAAGTACGAAGTAATGTACATCATTCGTCCCGATGTTGAGAAGGAAGCGCGTAAAGAATTAATCGATTTCACGTCTGAGATCTTCACAAAAATGGGTGGTAAAATTTTAGAGGTGAAAGAAATTGGTGATCGTAAATTAGCTTATGAGATCAACGACTTCACGAAGGGCTACTACGTTTTACTAAACGTTGAAGCAACAAGCGAGGCATGCGATGAATTTGATCGTCTTATTAAAATCAATGAAAAAGTCATGAGGCATATCGTTGTGCGCATTGATGAAGTAAAGCCGCCAAAAATCAAGCCTGATACTCGTCCAGATAAGAAGTCAAAGCCAAAAACTGACGACACTAGGAATAAGCGGGAGCGGGATTAGTTATACCTATCTCACTCAAAGGGAATGTATATTCCCTAAACTAAAATATCGGAGGTTGACAAACTATGATTAATAGAGTAGTACTTGTAGGTCGTTTAACACGTGACCCAGAATTAAGGTATACAGCAAATAATATTGCGAATTTGCGATTTACAGTAGCTGTTAATCGTCAATTCACGAATCAAAGTGGCGAACGGCAAGCAGATTTCATCGGCTGCGTTGCATGGCGCTCACAAGCAGAAAATATGGCTAGATTTTTAAGAAAAGGTTCATTAATTGGTGTTGAAGGACGCATTGAGACTGGGAGTTATCAAGCTCAGGATGGTCAGATGCGCTATACAACTGATGTTATTGCTGATAGCGTGCAGTTCTTAGAACCGCGTGGAGCAGCGGGAAGCCATGGAGCACAACCTGGATTTGGCGGAAGCGATAATTTTAATCAATTCCCTAGTGGTGGTGCATCTGGGCAGCAATCCAATCCGTTCCCTTCTGGGAATAACAGTGGCAATCCTAATCCGTTCCCTTCTGGGGGCAATAGCGGCAATCCTAATCCGTTCCCGTCTGGGGCTAATAGCGGTAATGCTAATCCGTTCCCGTCTGGAGCTAATAGCGGTAATACCAACCCATTCCCTTCTGGGGATAACAGTGGCAATACCAACCCATTCCCTTCTGGTAGTAGTAGCAATGATAACAATAATCCGTTCCCATCTAATACCACTACTAGCCCATCTAATACTACTAGTAACAACAACGTACCTGATTTCAACTCTACCATTGATATTTCTGATGATGATTTACCATTCTAAACTAATAATAGGAGGGCAAAAAGGTGGCTCAATATAACCGAGGTCGTCGTCGTCGTAAAGTATGTCATTTCGCATCAAATAAAATTGCTGTTGTAGACTACAAAGACGCCGAATTACTAAAAAGATTTATCTCAGATCGTGGTAAAATTTTACCAAGACGTGTTACTGGAACTAGCTCTAAATACCAACGTAAATTAACGGTGGCAATTAAGAGAGCACGTCATATGGCGCTATTACCGTTCATAGCTGAGTAAAAATATACAAAAATACAAAAAGCCGAAAGCGATATGCTCCGGCTTTTTTGTATTTTTTGTGGATAAACTATTTCTCAAAAATTCGAAATATATCATAATACTGACCCATACTGATAAATTTTTGATAAAACAAATCATCTATATGCAAAGAAAAATACATCGATTCGGAGTAGAGCTTCACCGCAAGTGCTGAAATCGCTGCTACTTTCAACTGATCAATTACCGACCTATTAAAATATGCCAATGTGACATGAGGCGTAAGTGGATAAGCAAGCGGCGAAATCTCCTGAAAAACTTGCTTTAATTCCATTAACGCTCGGTACTCCTTCTCACTTGCTGGAATAAGTACTAACACAATACTTGTATTAACCATATTGAGCAAATAGGCTGACTTCATTTTAATCAGATTATGTGAGAAATTATATGCTCTAAACGCATCTTTAATAGCCAGTTCATTTTTAAACATTTCGGCAGCAATCTGGGATAAATCATTCCCACTAACTAAATCATGTAGTGTAACATGATAAGTTTCTGCTCCGATTTGCTCAGCGAAGCAGCCCCCAAACTCTTGATATAATTTTTTTGCAATGCATTCAACCTGTTTCTGCTCACTTGGGGTTATTTTGAAGACGACCGTATCGCCAAAAAACGAGCGAAATGTATCGTCATGATTTACTTTTTTAACAACTCGTTGCTCATCTGGGACAAAACACTTTTTTGTGTCGAATAATGTGGATGGTCGATAACTACTTACTCGATTCAAAAATTCTTGATAAGTTTCCACTTCAATACCTCTTAAGCTAAGTCATATAACTTACTATACTTCTCAGTCAAATAATCTACATAATAATCAACATTAAATTCTTCACCAAATGATTTTTTCATCAGTTGATTTGGCGTATAGGTTTTCCCATATTGATGAATTTTCTCTGTTAGCCAGCCTTTTATCGCCTCAAAATCTTGTGCCCTAATTAATGCTTCCACATCAAGATCTTTCTTCATATGAGCAGCAATCTGGGCAGAGTACGCCGATCCTAATGCGTATGTTGGAAAGTATCCAAACGCAGCCCATGACCAGTGGATATCTTGTAAGACACCCAGCGCATTTGTCGGTGGAGTGATACCTAGATATTCCTCATATTTCTGATTCCAAATGTTAGGCAGATCATTAACATCTACATCTTCTGTAAAGATCATTCTCTCGATTTCATACCTGATAATGATATGGAGATTGTATGTTAGTTCATCTGACTCGACTCTAATTAATGATGGCTTTACCTCATTCATTGCTTCATAAAACTGGTGTGCTGTAATAGTTTGCAGTTCTTCCGGTAGTAATTTTAACAAATCTTCATGCATCACTTCCCAAAATGCCCCACTTCGTCCTAGATAATTCTCATAAAAACGTGATTGGCTTTCATGAAGCCCCATTGATGCTCCTGTTCCTAAAACCGTATGAGCAATATCATCAGCAACATTTTGCTCATAGATAGCATGCCCAGATTCATGCATAACGCTATAAAATGATGATAGGAAATCATCTTCAAGGTATCGCGTTGTAAAGCGTACATCATATTTACTACTTCCACCACAGAAAGGATGAGTTGACTCAGCTATGTGTCCCCTTTCTAAATTAAATCCTAATGTTTCAGCAATTAGTTTAGTAATTGCTTTTTGTGATTCTAAGTCGACATGAGCATTTACAAAACTCTTGTCAATTTTTTTGTTACTCTCCTTAATTTTCTTAAGCAATGGAACGACTGATTCTTTTAGTTTATTAAAAAATACATCGTATACTTCCATATTCATTCCCGTTTCATAGTCTGCTAGTAAAATATCATAAGGATTTTCGCCATTTGACCGATATTCAATGATTTTCTTTTGCAATTCGATTAAACGTTTTAAATAAGGAGCAAACTTGCCAAAGTCATCCTCACCTCGCGCCTGCGCCCAAATTGCGGCTGATTCTTCGCCAAGCTCTCTCATTTCTTTAACAATCTCAGCTGGAATTTTGGTGTTATCATCATATTCCTTTTTTGCAATACGATACTCTCCTTTTAATATATCATCAAATGTATCAATATGAGGTTCTAATTCTTCAAGAAAATTGCTCATCTTATCAGATGTTATCATATTGAAAATCTCTAAGCCAAAGAATCCTGAGCGCTTAGCACGTGCCTCAACACTTCCTGGTGGCGCAACTGTTTCGCCATCGAAGCTAAGTGTCGCCATTGCTTCGTTATACATGTTGATTCTTCCCAGATACTCTTTGAATTCTTTTACTGTGTTTTCGATTGCCATTTTTATTCCTCCAATTTAAACTAATCTCAATTATTATATCAGATAAATAACAGTCCGTCCATGCTATTTAGCGGAAATAAAAAAACTACAATTTTCATTGTAGCACACGCAAACATAAAAAAAATGGCATCCCGGGAGAGATTCGAACTCCCGACCGACGGCTTAGAAGGCCGTTGCTCTATCCAGCTGAGCTACCGAGACATATGCCAATTATATTATTTAGATTTCCAGCTCCTAATTAGAACCGTTGTCCTTATAGTGCTCGCTCCAGCTGAGCTACCGAGACACTTTAAGGGTTGTGTAAATCACAACTCCTAGTATTATACAGAATTTTCTTCTATTTGTAAACCCCTTTTTGCAAATTTTTTCATCCATTGTGATCTTCTTGTTCAGAAATATTTTGTTCAAGAATTTTTTCAATAAATGCAGTCATCATCTGATTCAGAATTTCAATATTATACGCATTAAACTTCCGATCAAATTGTGAATGCAACCTACTTAAATAATACCCTAAAATTGGCATTTTATGCAATGCCACTACACCAACACTATTTTTAAAAATCAACTGATCCGATGGGTACACATATTTTTTTGCGTTTTTAATCAGCGCTTCGCCTTCGACAACTTCTACTAAAATTTCATTAAACTTCGATTCTCTAAAAGCCTTTTTCGTAATAAACATCAAATGCTGACCATGGGCAACACAGTCAAAATTAATCAAAGGCTTAAATTTAATTACTTCATGGTAATACCTTTTAAAAACTCTAGAGCCTCCAAATCCTTTTTCCTCATCATCGAAGAACACGAAACATACCTTGCCCCGCTTCTCCCACGGCAAATCTTCTAACAGCGATAAAAGCAATGCAACTCCTGATGTATTGTCATTCGCATTTTTCCTATTAGCAAAACCCTTCATCATTTGAAAGCTCCACCAGATTAATAGCACAAAAACAAGCAAAGGAACTTCAAACCATAAAAATGGAATCATTTCACCTAGACGACCAATATCGCCAAAGATAACAGTTACTACAATTTGTAATAACCACAATATTGTGATAATCGGAAGATAGATAAATACTTGACTAAGCAAGTATGCTGGTATATTACCAACAATTGTAACAAACGGAAGAATCGCACTAGGTGCGGTATCGTAATGAGCGCTTAAAATAATCTCCGCCTCCTCTGGATCGCCAATAATTAAATTTCTACCCCGACCCATTCGATAGCGTTGCTCTCGCATTTTATAGCCATGCTCACCAGCATGCATGCTCATCCACTCAATAAATAACTGTTTTTGCTTAAATGATTTCCGTACTTGATAATAGTCTAATAACTCTTTTATATTCGCCCTCATAACAACCTAGACCTTCCTCAAGCAACAAATTTCCACAATACATTGTATCACAGTCAGTGGTTAAATGTAAAGGTAGGTTTTATCTTCCCCAACCGTTCCAATTTACAAAAGCCTTTGTCTAAATAGAAAATACCATCAAACTTTTGAATTCCCGCAGTTCTAAGTCATTCCGAAAAGTCTTTCACCTCAATAAGTGGATAATTTCGCGAGCCGTCGGTAACGCAAGAGGTGGAAGTTTAACCACGAAAAGGATTTTACCTCAATAAGTGGATAGTTTCGCGAGCCGTCGGTAACGCAAGAGGTGGAAATTTAACCACGAAAAGGCTTTTACCTCAATAAGTGGATAGCTTTGCAAGCCATCGGTAACGCAAGAGGCGGAAGTTTAACCACAAAAAGGCTTTTACGTCAAAAAGTGGATAGTTTCGCGAGCCGTCGGTAACGCAAGAGGTGGAAGTTTAACCACGAAAAGGCTTTTACCTCAATAAGTGGATAGTTTCGCGAGCCGTCGGTAACGCAAGAGACGGAAGTTTAACCACGAAAAGGCTTTTACGTTAATAAGTGGATAGTTTCGCAAGCCATTGGTCTCGCAAGGGGTGGAAGTTTAACCACGAAAAGGCTTTTACTTCAATAAGTGGATAATTTTGCAAGCCATTGGTCTCGCAAGGGGCGATAGTTTAACCACAAAAAGGTTTTGCCACAAAAAGTGGATAGTTTCGCGAGCCGTCGGTAACGCAAGAGGTGGAAGTTTAACCACAAAAAGGCTTTTACCTCAATAAGTGGATAGCTTTGCAAGCCATTGGTCTCGCAAGGGGCGATTGTTTAACCACAAAAAGGTTTTGCCACAAAAAGTGGATAGTTTTGCAAGCCATTGGTCTCGTAAGGGGCGATTGTTTAACAACAAAAAGGTTTTGCCACAAAAAGTGGATAGTTTTGCAAGCCATTGGTCTCAAAAGGGGCGATGGTTTAACCACGAAAAGGCTTTTACGTCAATAAGTGGATAGTTTTGCAAGCCATAGGTCTCACAAGGGGCGATAGTTTAACCACAAAAAGGTTTTTGCCACAAAAAGTGGATAGTTGTCGAGTCGAAAGCCGCGTAAAGGTAGGTTTCATCTTTCAACTCTTTCCAGCAATTTTCTCAATAAACGCTACCATCAACAAATTCAACTCCGCAATATTATCCACATTAAACTCCCGATCAAATCGCGAATGCAGCCTACTCAAATAATACCCCACCACAGGCATCTTATTCAACGCCGCTACTCCAACGCTTTTTTTAAAAACTAATTGATCCGATGGATAGACATATTTTTTTGCTTCTTTTATCAACGCTTTGCCCGCAGTTACTTCAGCTAAAATCTCATAAAACCTCGATTCTTTAAACTCTTTTCTCGTAATAAACATCAAATGCTGACCATGGGCAACACAATCAAAGTTAATCACGGGCTTAGACCTGATTTTTTCATGGTAAGACTTATTGAAAAACTTAGATCCCACTAACCCCTTTTCCTCCTCATCGAAAAATACAAAACACACAATGCTGCGCCTTTCACGAGGCAGATCTTCTAGTAATGATAAAAGTACTGCCACCCCTGATGTATTATCATTTGCGTTTTTACGGTTGGCAAAACCCATAATCATTTGAAAAAACCACAAAAACAAGACTATTAGCGCCCATAAAGAAATTTCAGACCAAAAAAATGGCATCATCTCACTCCAAATTCCAAGATCTCCAAAAAAAGCACTTACTGCCCGTTGCAACAACCATAATACTAAAATAATCGGAAAAAAAATAAATATTTGACCAAGGATATACATCGGAATACTTCCAACGATTATCGACATTGGAAACAAAGCATTTGGCGGCGTATCATAATGAGCTGTCAAAATGATTTCTGCAGTTTCAGGATTTCCAACAATTAAATTTCTGCCTCGACCTTTCTTATAGTGCTGTTCATCTAATTTATAATCATGCTCATCCAGATGTTTTTTCAACCATTTGATAAATTTCTGCTTTTGCTTAAATGACTTCCGCACTTGATAATTATCTAATAGTTCTTTTATACTTGTTCTCATAATTCCCAAACCATCTCTTCCCAAACCAACACATTTCTACATTATTGTATCACAGTGAATTATTAAAAGCAAAGAAAAAGACTGTAGCAAAACGATCTGAATCATCCAAATCATTTCGCCACAGCTTTATTTTTTACACTTTATCTTCAGTTACTTTCATAACTATTATTCATCCAGCCGCTTACACAAATAATCCAAGATCGCCTCAGCTGAACCAAAGTTTGTTGCCAATGGTACATTGTAAACATCACATAAACGCAAAAGTGCATTAACATCTGGTTCATGCGCTTGTGCTGTTAATGGGTCACGAAAAAAGATAATCCCTTGGACTTCTCGAGATGGAATTAATGCACCAATCTCCTGATCCCCGCCAAGTGGTCCTGAATGGAATTTCTGAACTGTGAGCGATGTCTCTTCCATAATTCTTGAACTCGTCGTCCCCGTTCCACAAAGCTTAAACTTTGCAAACCGAGCCTCGTTCTCCTTGACAAATGCAATCAACGAATCTTTCATATTGTCGTGGGCAATTAATGCCACTTTCATGCTCTAACCTCCTGAGTTAACAAGGATCAATCCTCTTTATTGCGCACAAGCACAACATCACATTTTGCATAGTTAATAATATTCGACGAAACACTACCAAGCAAAAGACGATTTAAATTAGATTTATCACTTCTACCACAAATAATTAAATCAATATCATAGCCAAGGGCAATCACTTCTGCAATGGCAACCCCTGGTGAAGAACTATATGTTTGAACAATCTCTACATCTTTTATTCCCGCTGCAATTGCTGCCTTTTTTATATGCTCGAGTTCCTCATCCATTGAATAAGAGTGATCCCCTATAATATGAGGAGTTGATAGCATTCCTACTGAAATCATAGAATTGTAAACAATCTTATTTTTCTTAACATGGCAAAGCGTTAAGCTTGCCCCAAAAGCCAGCGCATACTTAAACGCCTGCTCACTAACCAACTTTGTACACGGACCGTAATCCAAAGCAACTAATATATTTTTATACACGCTAAAACCTCCAGTCTAGAAGTTAGAGATCAGAGGTTAGAAGTTAGAATCTGATCTCTTTCTTTTATCTTATTCTTTTATTGAACTCTAGGTTCTGAGTTCTATTTAAAAAAGTATACCACAAAACCAAGCGATCTTCAATAAGGTTCATTCCCGAGCTGAAAATACAAATTAACCCTCCTTGGCGATGTGTGATCAACTGGCAATCCATTTCTTGCATCAACTGGTACGATCACAACATCTCCTGGTTCTCTAAACCAACTCCTCCCACTACCACTTAGGGCGGCTTCCATCACATCTGCCCAGATCAGTTTAGCAATCACTGCATCATCTGTCAATTTCACATTATCATCGTATCCAATCCAAACTGTTGTAACTAAATCAGGTGTATAACCGATCATCCACGAATCCGTATCTGTCGAACCCGTCTTCCCAGCATAGCGCTGAGACAGCCGTGGCAGTATCGACAAACCAGTTGCCGCAAGATGATTATTATTTACCAAGTTAAACATCCCTGTCATCATCTCATTTAGAATAAAAGTATCCGTCATCCCCACAATTTGATCATTATCAACATTCACGCGCCGATTATCAACAAGCATTACTTCCTCATTTTTAATTTGCGTTACAAAACGATGCTCAACGGCGCGTCCTTCATTGGCTAAAATTCCATACGCTTCAGTTATCTCCATCATATTAACATTACTGACACCAAGCGCTGCCGATGGAACTTCATCAATCTCGGCAGTTATTCCAAAACGGGAAACCATCGCTGGCAAAACATCCATTCCCAAAAAATCATGAGTCTTAACAGCATAAATGTTATCAGAAACTGCTAACGCATTAGCCATCGAAATCTCCTCAAAAGCATACTGATTCAGATAATTCCCTGGCGTATATGAAAGCTCACCATTAT
>Ga0123355_10005251_pt1 | contig 18922 bp, 12 predicted proteins | sample TergutEmb28metaG_3_FD_89872 | JGI IMG/M metagenome (GOLD analysis project Ga0123355, IMG submission 89872) | Embiratermes neotenicus P1 segment gut microbial communities from Petit-Saut dam, French Guiana - Emb289 P1 | ecosystem: Host-associated > Arthropoda: Insects > Digestive system > Gut ... | reverse complement strand
TTAAGAACACATAACACCATTTCAGTGCATCTCTAAGCTTATCAAAGATTATATATATATATATATACCAATCTCAAGCTTTTTTTATATAAGTTTACCCTAAAACAATAACTCTGTAACAAGAAATCAGTCTTACCTTAAATTTGTTGGGAATATTTCTGTAATAAGGCAGTCAAGGGCTGCATTACCACAGCTGATAACACTGCTGAACACAGCTGACACTATAAGATTTTGTTTTGTATTGGTAACAAAGTACATACCACTTGCACAAAGGCCAGAAGAAAATGTACTGAAAACTGAAACAAGAAACAGTTACCATAAAAGATTACATTGTTATGAACATCAACAGCCAGCAGAGTACAAATATATCTTTGTCTAATGAGAGATCTAAAAGCATGCAGAAATTTAGGTTTCTGAAGAATGATACAATATAATACTTCTCTGTTACATATTACATCACCCTGACATGCTGCCATAAATTCCTGTGTGCCACAGAATAATAAGAAAAATTCCATTGGAAACTAAATAATGCTTAAATCCAAACAACACAGACCTTTCTAAAGCTATCCACTTATTAAATTTTTACAAGTTAGAAATTAGGATTTGGAGAGGGAGATTAATTTTGTCCCAGTACGTGGTAAAACATGGCCTCAGCTTGTGAATGTATGCTAGTTTGCACAGCTGATGTGCCTTCAGTCCTAACCCTTGAGCAGGCTGTGGAGAATCAGCTGTCATTAGTCATGAGGTGAAAGTGAACTAATTGTCGCTTCACTTGTAACATATTCTATTCAGTTGAACAGGTCCTAGGAATACAAGGATGGAGGAGATGAGCTGGGGATAGAGAAGAAAGGTGTCTTTTGAAGGAGGCCAGGGCCCAGAAGAGGCTGCAGTGCCACATATGGATGGAAGGAGATGCTATGGAATGGAAATGAATGTGGAAATGACTAAGAATCTCAAGGCAGCCATCCCCAGAACAGATAATATATCAAAAAGAACTGGAAAATGTGGAGTATTTGGGTAGCACAATAACAAATGTGTGTAGCACAATATATATTATCAGGAAGCTGCACAATAATTAGATCCTTTCATATCTGTATAAACAAAGAAAAATATCTCATACTACACCTTTATAATTTCACAGAACATGAAGATGTGCATCTGAAGTTCCCTATTAAGGAAGTGATCATCTCTATGGCTGGTAGTATATTTAAACAATCATAACAATAATATATGGTACACGTTCCAAACGCAACACACAGTTCTGAGTTATCATATGGTTAATCATAGTTCAGTTTTCTTACATTGGTACTATATCTGTGCTAAACGTGTCCTTTGAATGAAACTGATTGCTCATTTGTTTTATTTCCTTTTCATTAAAACTTTTTTCTTCACTCTTACGTTATTTTCTTTGTAAATGAAGTTCTCAACAACATACTGGGAGCAGCAAGGGTTGCACTGTGTCAGTAATTTAGGATATTATGCAACAATTTCATGATTTATACATATCACTCGGCACTGTCAGAGTAACAAAATCAAAGAGGAGACTATGCATGTCGCTTTGATATGGGAGACAAGAAATATATGTAGAGTTTTGATGCATAAATCACTTGGGGTACTGAAGAGATGAGAGGAGAAGAATATTAATATTGATCTCAGAGAAATAAATTGTGAGGTCAGGAGGGTCATAACCAGTGGGTGGATTTGATGCTGGCAGTACTGAGCCTTTAGATTCTACTTCCAGAGACAGTGTTACATAGATATCTTACAAATGTATTATATTTACCGAGAAAGAATTTCCTGCCAAGCCTATCCATGAAAAGCACAGCAAGAATGTTGCTTGGAAATGCAGCTGCCACTGTAATAAGGGATTCCATGAACACATCACTCTGAATTTTATCACTGCACAATTTCTCCTCAGATTCTAAACCAGCCTTTACAACATATGCTGTTACTTCACACACAGTTGTTTCTTGTCCTTTATGTGCTTCAGAATACTCGTTAAAACGATTGAACAACTCAGGAAACCACATCATAAGTCCATAATACCTGAAGCAACAATGAGAATAATTTGTATTAGTGAATGGTAACAATGTATATCAGCTCTGTACATCTGTTTAATGAGAATGAATTACATAGCAAGACTATCAATGTGCCATCATTCAAGGCCCCAGTAATCTGTTCTTGGTCATAAAGATAGGGTAATAAACCAGCAGAGCAATTGGCTGGAACTGCCATGCATTACATTACACAAAATCAAGTTAGTGTGTGATGTGTGCTACAGAATTTAATTAAAAGGGAAGATTTATTTGGAATTCTTTTGTGATTTGGTTTTTATTGACTATATCACACACACAATAGTTAGTTATATTTAGTGTAATGTGTATTATTTGACATTCTTCATAAATCATGGTAAAGTGAAAAATCTCTTCTGTTGCAGGCCAAATATCCAAGCTGTAGCCAATAACTACAATACAGATACCACTGAGGTAGTTCCAGGACTATAAGTTGCATGTAGATTTTAGAGGAAAAAACCTTCAGAAGATCTGATCGTGCATTTTCCAGTACTAAGCATGTCTTGTGCTCTAGAAAAGAAGTAATTTTAATAGTAAATAAATTACCCAATATGAAAAGTGAAGTTAATTGTGATAGAAATGACAGTAAACTTCAATATTGGCGAGACAAAGAGCTGTTTGCTGTTGTCCACAATGTCACTCATTATGTTACGACACTTTCCAACATCCTCAGCTTCTTTCTGTTTCTCAATTTCTTCTTCAGTTTTTGGAAATTCATCTAGTAACTCCTTCACCTGCAAGTCAACACAGATTTAAAATACAACTGTTTTCTCTCTACATACATTTTCAGTGGATGTATTTCAGTCTATATTCCATACCTCTATACTGTTTCCCACCCCAGAAGTCTTCCATCACAAATAATTTCATGTGGTAGTAGTAGGAGTTAGTAAACACAGGTAGAGAGTTACATATACAATATTTATTAACAACGTGTCACATAAGACGTGTGAGCAATGTGTTTTTAACTATATTCAACACACTCTGGAGCCTTCACCTGGTAAAGTGCACCTCCTTTTCTAGACTTTTCAATTGATATATATTTTTAACCTTGTATGCATGATACAATGCATATTTTAAATGATATATGAATCATACAATTAATCCTGTCAGTTTCCATGAAACTGATATTTCCATTTTTACATAGTTCAATACCACATCCACTTGTCTTTCAGACACTGCATATATGTAACTGTATATATGAATCAAAATAACATCCAGACATAATATCAAATAAATGTAAATTAATCCATGTTCTTAACTAAGCACAATGCCATGAAAAAATAGAGGTGAAAGGGAATATTGCTGCATGCATTCTTAACCTTGGCACTGGATGGACATGAGTGATCAGCTTTATGCCCTAGCGGCTGTACCACCAAGGATAAAGCCTTCCAGTAACCATTGAACAGTAGGCTGAGTGAGCCTCAGCACCAGTCTGGAAGGCCCTGCCAGTAATCTAATCAGTTCCATTCATCCAGCCTGGAGCATGGTCATTATACTGACTTAGCTATCCCAGCTCACAGCCATAATATAAAAGAAACAAACAAGTTGTGATTGATGATAATTACACAGACATGAATAATTGAAAAAATTGTACAAATTTACAAAAAACTGATTTGTATTGCTTAATTTATGAGGCACCTCGTATGTCAGAAGAGCTGTGTGTATTATTGTACATTATCTGTAGCAAGAATTCAACTCACTGGATATAAATCATGCTCTCTGCCTGTGTTGATGTGATATATCCTTCTGAAAACATTCAGTGCTCCTTCATGGTCACCTTGTGATAGTAAAAATTTGGGGCTCTCAGGAAGAAATATCAGTAGAATAGCCACAACAAAACTAGGTACTGAACAAACTAGAAGAAATATACGCCACGAATTGTACTTAAAAGATGATGAAAAATATCCAATACTGCTTGGAATTATTAACCATGCTAGACCTGAAAATTAGGAAAAGAAGTTCAATATAATTTACAAACACTGTTACTACAAAAAAGAAGTACATTAAAATTACCCATGTGCATATGCTGCACCATTAGGACATGTGGGAGGTAGGGAGCTAAAGCACCATGTTTTCTGAACCTCAGCACCAGATGGAGGAGAGCATCAACTTCAAACTTCAACTGTCTTACCTCTAGGAAAAACATTTTATAGGAGGTTGGATGGGTTCCAGACCCAGCTGGAATCAAAGGCAATGAGAAAAATCTCTGCCCCTGTTGGAAACCAAACCCCAGCAATATAACACAAACATAAACTCTATGTATGTCAATCTGCAATGATTCAGAGAAAAAAAATTTTCTCACACTTTTCAGATAACATATATGTGAATATTATTTTTTTACAGTTATTTTAGTTTTTAACACTATTGGTGCAACTTAGATTCTTTTTCAGAAATAGAGGAATGTAAGAAGTAAATTAAATACTCTTGTCATGATTTTTTTAACAAAATAAATAAACAACTGATAAAATTTATTTGCTGAAACTCTTCTGTTCATGACTCACATGCAACAAAAAGGTTTCCTAATGTCCAAAATGCAGCCATAAAGCTTAACATTGACCCTCGTTTAGCTTTCGGTTGGAATTCAGCAAAGTAAGACCATATAACAGGACCACTTCCACCAAGCCTAAAAAAGAAGGAAATTTGTTATCCCAAGTTTAAAAAACAATTACAAGCAAATGAAAGGCTTGATGGTGAGCAAATGTATAAGCAAAACATATACTGAGATGTCAACTCCTCAAAGTAATGATCCTGGAAGAACCCATTTATAACAGAAGGAAAATAAGGTTATACAAAGCATTTGTATGAATACCAGAGAATCTGTCATTTCACATAATTTGAGGGTTTCACAGTGTTCCTGATGAAGACAAAGTCTTCAGGATTGTAACACCATGTCGACTAGTGAAATGTGAGGCATATCAGAGAAGCTGGTTTTTTCCATATTCCTGAATATAGAAACTGCAGGGTTTACTGAAAAGTGGTAACTATTTACAAATGGATGTGGCATTATATCCCAGAATTGTTCAATGTTCTGACTCAGTTGACTGTCATTCTGAGTTATTCTCATGTCTTCAGATATGAAATCAATTTGATATCTTCACCCTTCTAGAATGTCATGCACTGCAGATTGGAAGTTAGTCACTGACGTTTCAGGAGACCCTATTAGCCCCATCTTCAAGAGTCAAGCAATCCAAGAAGACTGCTTGACATTAGGTTGACCAGAAAGGGCGGCAACTAACAACCAATCCATGCCACACAACATCCCAGAACAGCTAAGATCTCATTTGCACCATAGCAGACACTGAAAATCATGCAGTCAGTTTGTCTGTCAACCTCACCATCTGGAATGTGACAATGTGCGGCCTAGCACAGCACACTAACAAAGTTGGTTCTCTATGGCTTTAGTTTGTTATTTTATTACACTGAAAACATTTAAGACTACAATGAAATAAAGAAGGCATAAAATATGTGATTAATTTTTCTTTAGAATTTCCAAGAAAAAGTGTTTTTGTTGCAATGAATATTTAGTCAGTTATTATCCAGATATAAGTATTATTTAGATCTTCATTGGCTTCACTGTTTCTGTCTGGATACTCAGTCACACAGCCGTTATTAAAATACAGGGCAACAGTCACACCTTCATAAATGAGTGATGTGTGAATTTAATAAGTTGCTGGTCTTAAATATAAGAGTGGTGGACTAGAAACTGCATATGTAATGTGCCTATCAAAGTTCCAGAAAGGACAAGAAGATTGCAGTAATAAGAAACTACCAAAAAAATATCCAAAGTGGAAATTGCACATGAAATGATATGTGTTATTGTAATTCAAGGTAATTATGGCCTCATATTTCTGTGCCTTAATAACACACCAACTATGACAAAAACCTAACATAGCAAACAGAAAGAAAAACTAAAATTAAAGTGCTAACCCAACCAAATGAAAACTAGCCCATGTCATGTACCTTTGTCCATAACAGTTTATTAGTGACAATATGTTATATATATGTACACAGAGAAATATTATTCCATGTTTAAAACATTTTATGTATGCAGTTCTTAATAAGGGTACAAATAGTGAGCAACTCTATTTCAGAGGGTGTGAAACATCCCATTCTGCCTATTACACTTATCACACAGTGGTCTAATATAGAATATTCACAAGAAATCTACTTTGTTTTATTCTCATATAACATACTGCGTATACAATGCATGTACAATAGCTAAATATATGCATTGCATGCTGTGTATGTTACATATGCTAACATGGGACTATGATTTTCAGTTAATACAGAAACTATCAACAATTGTGCCTTGCTAGTTCATATATTTAACATTCGTTAATACATGCAGAGCAGTTCAAATATAGACTACCATGATCCTGTCATACTTACGCAGCTCCGTTGAGAAACCTGAAAAGCATGAACAGTTCGTATGTCTGACAAAAGCTTGAGGCAACTATGCAAACGGCATTCATTACTGAGATAGCAATTAACACTTTCTTGCGGCCCATGGAATCTGCCACGGAGCCCCATGCATATGCACCAGCCATCATACCTTAAACACATGACAATATTTACAATAAAGGACTCTATTAATTCTATATTGCAATTAACAATAATTTCATGCATAATATCAATGCCTAAAACTTATCCGTATTTCAGTATTAACACTTGGATTCATGTCTGTATACATAAAAAACTACTCTGTGGTTTACTGTAAAAACCCATGAGACCAATAACATACATTTACCAGGGATGAAATGTGAAGATAAATGTCAATGTGAAGGTACATATTTTGTGGGATATTGGTCATGGTGGCTGGTAAATAGTTACCATTATTTTGCAGGAGCTTTCTGCTTCCAACTTCAGAGTTTCCTTGGATGACTTAGACAATGCAAATGGGGGCAGCAAGCTCCTGTGAAACATCAGTAACTATTTTCTGATTGACATGGCATCACATCACGCACAGTTTGAATCTGTATCAACCCCACTGCAAGAACCTCAGATCTCACAAATAACAATATCCTGTACGTCAATCTGTTTGTTATTCTTGAATATTAATTACTTTTCTGTTAGTGTGCAGTTTTTGACAGAAAGTTGTGCACAGTGCCAAATACTGTTACAATTCCGACATAATCAAAATTATTTCATGACTTTCCCTTCCATACTGTAATGATGCAACATCGCAGGTTTATATGTCTCTTACCGATAAAAATTATGCAGTTGAGCCAGCCCTTTGAATGGGTGTTGAGATTCAAGTCACATTCTGCCGATGGAAGAATGAACGACATGGAGATTACATCCATCTCTTCACTTGTACTCACAAAACCACATGTAGCCAGCAGAAAATAGTGAAATTTTCCATACCCTAAAACATTTGATAGATCTTACTCCAAAGATGTTCCCATTAGGAGTGCTGGTTGTTCCCACACACTACAGGGCATGTATATGTGTGTGTGTGAGAGAGCAGGTGGTAGGTAAGTGCTGTTACAGACATGACAGTTGTATGTGTCATTCAGACCCATTTGCAAGTGCAGCATGTACTTTTTGTCTAGCAATATATTTTAATCCTGCTCTCACTGAAGGGATTGTTACAGACCTTTAACATTACAGGTTTCTAGAAACACTAGCTTTTATTTTCCATATATAGCAGATGTAAGAGTTTTAAAAATATACTCTTGCATGTAATATAAAAACTTGCCTGTAAGTTCAATTGCTTTTTCAAAACCAACTTTCTCAAAGTTGCCACCTTTATCAGCGTCACTTATTCTGGTTGTTGGTACGTATACTGCAAATATAAAAACAATATATTTATGGCCACATGAACAAAAAGCATATGTACAGTTCAGAATGGCATTAGAATAAGGAAAAATTGGCACTTCACTGTAAATATACGTTGTAGTACACTTATCATATAAATTTTATATTCACAAGTGACAGAACATAGATTGAGTCTATTTGATCTGACATGCTATTTCTATTATTATTTCTGTATTTTCTGAATGAAGAGATGACAGTATAAGAGTTACTGTTCTTACTTATATAAAAAATTGTAACAGTTACCAAAAAAATTAACTGGATATAAAATGTGATATACTTCCTCTGTAGCATCTGTTTGAAACATCAACTGCTGTGATAAATATTTAGTAAATTATGATCTAAATGTGCACAGAAATTGATGTCAGTTTCCATGTAGTGTCCACTACTGCTTTACAAATGTAAACAATATTGGAATGTATCTACAAACTGTAGTAAAATCCTCAAATATCACATCTCATGTAAATTCTTTTGGTGGTTCTCAGGTTGTTACACATAGACTGACAGACTTGGAGAAATTACCAGGTGCTCTTTCCAGCGTTTAATGGAAACATGCAAAAAAATATAATTCATGACCGAATTAGAGAATATAAGGCGTGTTCAAAAAAGACCGAACTTTTGCTCTAAAGACTTAATCGCTCATTTTACAGCATTTTAAGCACTGTCCCTTTCAAAGTAGTCCACTATACTGACGATACACCGCTCCCAACGTTTCTTTCGTTGTTGGAATGCTTCCTGGAACGCACTTTCTGTGATGGCGTTCACTTCTCTTACCGCATTTTCCTGAATCTCCCATATGGTTTGGAAACGTCATTTCAAAGTGGTTTTAAGTTTGGGAAACAGGAAAAAGTTTGCTGGGGCTAAGTCCGGAGAATAGGGTGGTTGGGGCACAACGGATGTCTGATGTTTTGCCAGATAACTGCGGATGAGCGACGCGTGAGCCGGCGCATTGTCGTGGTGCAACATCCAAGTCTGGTTTTCCCATAATTCAGGCCTCTTTCTGCGCACAGCATCCCTCAAACGCGCTAAAACTTCCTGGTACAACTGTTTGTTTACCATCTGACCACGGTACAAATTCATGCTGGACAATGCTTTGCCAATCAAAAAACACAACAAACATCACCTTGATTTTGACCGACTCATCCGTGCTTTTCTTGGTCGATGAGACGCTTTCCCCAGCCACTGCGACGATTGCACCTTGGTGTCAACATCACACTCATAAACCCAGGTCTCATCTCCTGTTATGATGTTCTTCAGAAAGTTTTCATTACCATTTGCATTGGCAAGCAGTTCCTGACTGATTTCAATACGGTTCTCATTCTGATCGTCAGTCAACAAACGCGGCACGAATTTTGCACTGACGCGACGCATCTGAAGTTTTTCAGTAAAAATTTGATGGCAAGATCCTATGCTGATGCCCACTTCGTCAGCAACTTCTCGGACAGTTAAACGACGATTATCACGAATCACAGCACGAACTCTCTCGACATGGTTGTCGTTTGTTGATGTGGAAGTTCGTCCATGCCTGGGATTTTCACCGACCGACATTCTGCCCCCTTTAAGAAGCTTAAACCACTCGTAGCACTGCGTTCGGCTCATACAGTCCTCCCCGTAGGTTAAGCAATTGAAATGTCTCTGTAAAATGTTTACCAAGTTTGCAGCAAAATTTAAAATACAAACACGCGCGTTTTTCTTCAAGCGCTTTCGTTGTCACTAATCCGACGAACAGCTCGTGCACGTGCTCAGTGCAGCGGATGTAGCTCGACAAGTAATGCTCATAGCGAAACGGGACAAATGACAGTTTGTTGTCAAAACTTGACGCTAGGTGCGCTCGTGTGCCGCAGAGCGCTTTCTGTGCTGGTTGGCGCGCTATTTAAAAAGTTCTGTCTCTTTTTGAACACGCCTCGTATGGTAGTTTGCACTGACAATATTAAAAGAGGTAACAAAATGACAGTGCGCCATGAAAAAGTCATATACAAAACCAATGGCGTGATTATGATTACATTTTTGCTAACCGCTAAATGGAAAAAACACTGACGACAGGAAGCATTTTCCCATAAATTTAAAGTCTCCTACATTTGTACTTACAATTGAGTTCAATGTCTTTGGAGCTACCATTTATTTTTCCATCTTTTACATCACCGACTGAAATAAAAACAAGGTATAATTTAAAGAAAATGCAATGAATGTTTGTTTCACACTCAAGCCAGACAAAGGTCTTTTAAGAGCAACACAAAGCTTATGTGGCATTAAAATGAAAAGCATTAACATTTCAAGCACAAAATTACTGTTGCATTCATTGGAGTTGATATTTTGAAGAGAGGTTTTCACAATGTTTAGGATTTCATTACTGTAGGGATTTTTTTTTTTTTCACATTACCATTGTCAGTACAAAATAACCAGTAAAACTATTTGAATTGTGTATATAAACATAGGTTAGGCGTTGGACGTTTGTCTGTACAATCATAGCAGTGTTTTATTGTGTTACTGACAAAAGGCTTGTAAAAAGTTTTGTATGAGAAAAATAATACTTAACCCCCCTGTTATGGAGTCAGGATAGCACATACAGTACAGCAGTTAGGCTACATGCTGGACAATCTTGGGTTCAAATCCCAGCAGGCTAAGAAATTTTTCTCTTCTCCAAATCGTCCAGACTGGTTCTGGGGGCACACCCAACCTCCTATTCAATGGGTTCCAAGAGTCCTTTCCCAGGACCCAAGCAAAAGAAATGTGAAGTTGATCACTCACCTCCAGCAAATGTCATGCAACTATAAATCTACTCCCACTACATGCCTTCATGGCATGGACAAGGACAACTTTACCCTATTATGGACTACAGCAGAACTTGCAGCTACAGCAACTGTCTAAATTAACTTCTGCAGCAACAATTTACTTAGCAGAATCATTTAGTGTTGGATTTCTCATCATTTTCTTCTCATTCCATGGAAGCATGGATTTCAATAAATTGTTCTCGGGCAGAGAGCTGCATCAAGGTGGGAAAGTTGTTGATGCAGCTGTCTGCCCAATAACATTTTATTAAATTCTGTTGCTGCGAAAGCTTAAAGAAGTATGGATTTGTTATCAACTAAATGATATTAAAATTGTGCCTGAAATAATTTGGCATGAGACTTCTATGTTATTTCACAGTCACAATTCCTTACTTGAAGCAAATCATTCTGAACTGTCCAAGTAATGGTATTCCCATGAGGAGTATCATGACAACTGCTATGGCAGTGACTTTGTATGAGCTTGGATCAGTCTGTTGTTCCATAGTTATGTTTTGGAGCCAGTGATATGCACATCTCTGGCACTTGTGCACTGAAATACTGGTGACTATAGCTGCCTCACTTTTGTTACTGTGATACAACGTAAATTCATGTATTTTATTCTGGTATAACCAACTGTGTTGTTCTACATCACAAACAACTGAAAAACGCCAGCCAACACAACACTTTAAAGTCATGTAACAATGAAGCTACACGTTTCAGTTTACACGAACCATCATCAGGCACTTCTTATTACAAGAATTAAAAAAAAATCAGTACATTTTAGCAAGCAATTGTTCTGCTAGTGAGCTCTCACTAAATATTGGCTATTTATGAAAATAATAAATATGTATCATGTTAATAGGTTTAAATAGCATCCAGATATGATGCAAATAAAATCTCTTCATATTTTTCTCAGTCTAAATTAATCCACTGTTTCAAATGACAACACTCCTCTGTGCTCCATCAAGTTTTATTGTTATTCCAGCTCCTGCTTGTACTTTAGGATGCAAATGTATAAAACGTACTTCTTTTTAAGGCAGTTTGTGTTTAATGCTGTGGATTTTAGGAATCTACTGTTATGCTTTTTTTAAAATAAAATGTATACTATTTATTTTGTTCTTACTGTAAATACTTTAAATAACACTGCCTACTTATGTTCCTGCTATGGTTGTGTAGTGCTGTATGTACGTATGTACAAACGGGACATGACATGTAACATTAAAGTATTGTGCTGGACAGTGTATTTGAGATGTTTGTGAAACTGAGGTATGCTTCAGAAGACACTTGAAACTGTTCATTTCTCTCTTTGCAGTCCCATTTGACATTTTTTACTGTCATCACTGGTACAGCACTTTGCTATTCTTTCTTCCACATTACATATTGGTCAAATTAGACTTTCCTTCACTGCTTCTTGTTTACACAGGCGATTATCATGGTTTATTACTTCCCTAGGTTCCCTGAAAATGGTTTTACTCTTTTTTCCATCAGTTGCCATCTGTTACACATTCAGTTTATATCAAGCATAATGTCAAATTTGTCCACAGTTCTAACTAGACAGAATATGACAACAAATAAAAGTATTATTTCGCACCCACAAGGCACAGCTACCCTTCAGCCCAGTGTATTTTTACTGGAATACATTGATTAATGGTCACAAAGAGCTAAGGGTCCTACTACCCTGCCAAGGTCGAAGCTAATCTCGTGAGTCCACCACTACGTTTGAATTGTTCCACATTCCTTGCTACTAGTTTCCTTGTCGGTGCATCACACTTGCTTTCAAACCTACCTCTCAACGTCAACTTCCAAGTTTATCAAACTTGAACAATGGACTGTATATTAACGAAGGTAATACGCAGTTCCTCATGCGTTCGCTAGGCGGCAGGAACGTCCGTTTAAGTCAGAAACGGCAGCAGCTAGCCCAATTTGAAGGCGCAGAGAGACTGAAGAATGCGAAAATGCAGACCTACTCTTTGTGTGTCCTATTCGGAAGGGATTCCTTAATTAAATTACAGATACGTTCTTTGTACAACGAAATAATTAGACGAGGATGTCAAGTATGCCATATGATGTAGCTAATTCGTACCATTCAACCAACAGAACGCATGTTTCAATCCACAAAGAATCGTCATCAGGGAAACGGGAAAAAGTATAAAATAATATTACATACAGCTTATTGACTATTTTTTACACATAATTAACTTCTGATACATGCCCTAATAGAGTCAAATAGTAAAAAGCTTTTTGTAAAAGTGTTGTGTATGTAATTGAAATAGAATCTTGGTTTACAGTATCTCGGGGGCAGCCTTCGCTACAAAACACTGTCTCAAAATTTAATCCTTAATGCATTTTAAATTACGAAATGTATAAAGAAACCAGACATTCGCCACTTAATGCCACAAAAGTGAAAACAAGATTTTAAAATCTGTGAGTTCGCAAATTAATATTCGACTTGCATGCGTACTTGTGTTTATATGTCAATTGGTGATCGGTGAGGAGGACCGAAACAAGTAGCATTATTGATACAAAAAATAAAGAATTGTCATGTTCGACGGCATTAAACTTAGTAATAATGAAATGTTACGATATAACGGGATGAACTCCATTATACCGGGGTGCTGATAAGTCCTTAGGCCGACCAGGAAGGAAACAAGCTCGGAGGCATGTCAGGCGACGCGCACCGCGCACGATTTAAACAACATCGAGATGCGAGCTGTCTTCCCCCCCCCCTCCCCCCCCGCAAAGCAAGGCGTCGAAGGAAATTCACACCATTCTGACAGAAACATTAGCTTGTTTCCTTCCTGGTCGGGCTAAGGACTTAGCGGCACCCCTGTAAGTGAACAACGTAAAAGTTTATGATGCAGTTACTATCACAGGCAGATCATGAAATTAAAAGTTGCCGAACTGGCATGTCATGCCAATACTTGGACGAGCAAACGGCCGCTGCAAATGTAGCTCAGTATCTTGTTAACATTAGGTACAAAATTTCTTACTCGGATGATCCTTTCGGCCCAGTTCAGTTTCTACCATTCTACGCAACGCCGAGATGTCGATGAATGGCCCGCAAGTCTTCAGTCTGAAAAGGAGGAGTTAAATAACTTTCGTTAATCTGAAACAATAAAATCTACATCCACATGATCACTCGCTGTGTCTAACGAGGTACTGCTACAAGGAAAAGCCTGTAGTATATAGCTGTAATGTAGAGATACGTCTTCCTACCAGTGTCTGAATATTTGAAATTGAGCTGGTTTATACTCAAAAAATAGCGTGTCTCAAGTGTGCTACTGTGCGTATAATCATTACATAATCACTCTTGTATCAGCCGGTAGTTATTAATCTGGACGAGATATTTCTTGCTCTGGCTGAAAAAGAAACCTTCACTATTGTTTTCTTAAAAGCCATTCAGTGGCCCCAGTCACGACCGAACTACTTGGCCCTATTCTGAGTTGCGAGACCCTATCATGAGCCACACGAACGTATGCTGAGCTACTAGTCCTTGTCTTGAGTCACAGGATCCTATTCTGAGCTGTTAGTCTCTATCCCGAGCTTCTGGAACCTATTCCGAGCTACTAGTCACTATACATGATTTCAGTACACATCTATAGACACTAGATCCAATTTTGAGCCACTAGTCTCTACCCTGAGCCAATGGATCCTATTCTGAGCTGCTAGTCCATACCTTGATTCACAGGACCATATACTGATGTACTAGGTCTTACCCTAATACTTCGAGCCCTATCCTGAACCACACATTTATATATATATATATATATATATATATATACTTTCTCTAAGGTCATCCTTAATATTGCCTGTTCATCTGTGTTTATGTCTCCTAATTCATAACAGTACGCATTTCCCACCCCCCTCCAAACGCATGTTATCGCTTTTGATTTTATTCTCCGAACTGTATTAAATGAATTATGAATTGTGCGGCTTCTCTCGTACAATGTCTGTTATCATACTCACCATTTATGTTTCTTTATACAGGCTTAAAGATATTCTCTTCAGCATAGGCGGAATCTGGAGCGAGGGCAAGGGTGGCAAATGCAACCACCTATATTTTTTCTATCTAAGAATTTTTGGCTACTGATTTTAAAAGGGACAAATAACAATTTGGTGTGAGCATGGGGGAAAAGGGTGTATGTATTTTAAGGACTGATTCAAACCAATCTTCCTCCTCTTTCTAACTTGACACCTAATACCCATGGTCGACTTTGCGCCTCTCCCCAACAGTGTTCTTATCCAAGTTACGCCTATGCTCTTCAACACACGGTTCTCAGACTCCCTCAAACTTTACTCTCCTGTTTAAGGAACAGACAAAGAATTACACTGATATGAAACGGAAAGTACAATTATTTATATGTGTGTGTATGCAGAATATATGTAACAATTTGTTTTTACACACTTTACAGAAGCCAGATTTAGTGTATTTACATGTTAATGTAAGTGGAAAATATGGCTTATTACGAATTAAAATGTTTATGTAACACTTTGATAAAAACCGAGAAAGAAACTCGATTAAGCCTTATGTAGCTAAATAGAAATTTGATTTAATTACCAATTTTAATTTTTTTCGAAACAATGAACAACATTAAGAACCACACCGAGCCTATGTCATAGGGTAGCCCCACATAAATGCAGAAAAAAGACATGTAACCCCGAAGCTGTTGATGGACATTTGCTTAATCATTGTTATGTTCTGGTAGAACATAAATTTTCCTATTGTATACTTCCTGGCATGCAACGTACCAGGAAAAATTCGCACTGAACTACGATGATAAATCTTAATGTTATGTATGAAGGAACGCTTGGTGTTAGTGGTATTAGTATGTGGAATGGGTCACAGATGTGGGTGGGTATACCTTCCCATAAGGCATAAGGCTTTTGTTATAAAATAAATTATGCACTTGCTTGTAGAATTGTTATACAACGCTTAATTCTCAGTTAAACTGCTACACACGTCTTCCCAATTTATAAAATTATCTATTAATTCTCTATTCTTTTCTGCAGAGTTTAAAATTACAGTAATCTAAAGCTTCTTGTTGAGGACGAAAGGAAAGAAAGTATTATGTAAAAACACGTTATACATTTTAAAAGTTACGCCCCGTCTGTAAGATGCATATTTCACGAACTGGTCTCTCCTAACCACCACTAAATGGTCCTCTTCATGACAAGAGCAACATAAAAGACAACCAAATTCATGAAGTAATAGATTACGAGATGTAATTAATCGATTCTTGTGACCGTAAGAAACGTGTGATACGGTGTTCATGTTTGTGTTATTACCAGCTGCGTGATGGTGTTGGTTTGTGTGAACTGTTTATTTTTATTGTTGTGAAAGGTAGAATACGTCTGCTGAGGTGGTAATTATGTTCTTGCTACTTCTGTTTAACTGCCTGGTTAGTGTTCGTGGTTAGCCGTGTACCTAACGTTTAAGGTTATGTTACTGTACCGTTTATAATTGCGTTTAAATAAGAAATGTCTACGCGTTTTATATACAATAAATGCACTGAAAATTTCTACTGAATCGCTGGATAGACAATTCATGGTGAAGTTCTTTAACATTATCGTTAATCGTGTAAGAACATTTCGTAGTCGCTGATCACATTGTAGCCTAAAGTCAATGCCTGCCCTCCTTTTTTTTTTTTTATTTTAGATCTTCCATTGCTGGAGATTCAGCGTTATGCGTATTGCATTCCCTCTTGCTATTTGTAAGGAATAAGAATATTTAAATTTTAAAAGCAAATACAATTTATATATTTAGCAGTTATGTTTACCAAACTGTGTTTAATTTCATCTTCTCAACTGGTGCATATAAAAGGAGACAGAAAGTTTACACAGAATGGTTACATTTCGAAAGCACATGTGTTGTCATGTTGATGCGCATGCGTTGTTTTCACGTTTATTTGTAAGCAGTATCTGTGTGGCTGTTGTCAAACGGATAGTTCCTTTATTCGGCTATAAGTCGTCTGAGTCAATGTCATTTCTTTTGTATTGTTTTCAGATAACTAATTATCCTTAATTATCAGTACATTTTATTGTTCTTAAAGTTCATTGTGTCTGTCAGGAATGACACTCATTTCATAAATATATCTGAAATATCGGAAGTGGAGGAAAATGTTACAAAATGTAACAAATGAATCACGTCCGTATGGTCTGCGGATTTCGAGACAGAAGTCCATTTTCAAATAAAACGCAGACTGGCGTGCAGAGGTCTTAACAGTCGATTATATTATTAATTTGATGGAGTAAGGGGTGCGTATTTACGAAATGTTACTACACAATGTCAACAAACATAATATCATTACGGAAGGTAGAATACTGATGACAATAATGCACACAGATACTGAGAAAGAATTGTGCAAACATTCGATGGTTTATCGTAGCAAAGTACATAGGCAAATGCAGAGGACTTGTATAAATATTACGTAAGTGTAAGACTGATACTGGTAAAGTTGCCAAACGTATCACCATCCACGAACTTAGAAGTGACAAAATGGACCTAGCAGGCTTTCGAAATTCATCAGATGGAGATTTTATAAGATTTGTTGTGCCATTTGCATAGATAATTAATATATCTCTTCCTAATACTGAGAGTATGGAAATGGCGCGTATATATTATAGATTAATTTCAGCCTCCAGCATGTTAAGCATAATGTGATTTGTATGTTGGGCCTTGTGCGCTGTCTGTTTTCATTGTGTGTAACACCCTGACAGGAAACCGCTTTCTGTTTAGTTTGTGTGACAGATTTGCTTCTGATGAACTGAAAGTTATCGTGAGAACAAATGCTTTGCTTCTTTGAAAATGGCAAGTACTTTCACAGCCTATTACAACTAGTACTATTCAGTTGAATAAGCCTGGTTTTGTGTTCCTTAGTTTCTGTGTCAACATTATACACAAAATTTTACAAAACATTTTATTAGGGCACTCAAATCAGAGGTGCATTACACAAGGACACTCTTTCTTTTTTTCACGGTTACAACAATGTGAAGATGTGGACACTGCTTCTGAAAAGAAGGCACGATTCATGAAATTCTTCCAATAATGCTTGCCGATGAGAAGCCTATGTAATAAGTCCAAAAATAAAACGTTTAATTGACCTTGTGCAGTAAAACGCCAAACAAGGAAATGTATGAGGGCAATTTACCTGTGTGACGACGCCGCTGAATTTACTAGATTCAGACGGTTTGTTTGCAGCTGCGCTATCATTCTGCTATAACAACCCTGTCGGAGTAGACTGTCTGTAGTGACAGATTTCTTAAATTACCACCCTTACGCCTCGTGATTTATGATTAGTGAGGAGTTATCCGTGACTAATTTTATCAGTGCTCGACACTTTGCCATTGCCCTTTATTTTATAGACCTCCCTTTAATCACGTCAATGAACACGGCAGCTTAACGCATAGACAGTCTTAATCCGCCGGGGCATCCCGTGACAGCCGCCGTGCTGAAGGACAGGATAAAAAGGACACCATGAAGTCTCCGAAGTTGAACAATAAAGCTTCCCACAAGGAAACGATCCTGAGCCTGTTACGTTCACCTCCTCGTTTTTCGGCGCATTCGCAAAATCGCTAAAAGCGACTGTTAGCTTCGTCATGTTTTTCCGTCTGTCTGCCTGCCTATCCGTCCGTCCGTCCATTCGCATGGAACAACTCGGCTCCCACTGGAAGGATTTTCATGAAATTTATTGTTTGAGTATTTTTCGAAAATCTGCCGAGAAAATACACATTTCATTAAAATATGACAATAATAATGAGTACTTTACATGAAGACCTACGTTCATTTATGATAGTATCTCGCTTAATTAATTCAGAATTAGCATTTTTTTCGGAAAAAGTATAAAGAAGATCAAAATACAATTTTATATTCCATAACTTTTTTTTCTAAAATCGTGCCGTTTATGAGATAACGTAAGAATTATAGTAGAGCCGAAGAGGCCACAGATGATATTGTGGCGCATGCGCATTTCACCTAAGGCTACAAACACATACTCAGAATATGTAATATTTTTGGCTTTTCCACTGCAACAATGGTTGCACGAAGGCGCCTCAATATTACGTTATACGTGCATGTTCTGTCTTGTTCAAGTTTCGTATTAACGGCATGTTGCCATTTTCTTCTCTGTTCTTCGTATTGCTGCATTAACGCATTCCCTTCTTCTTGTACGGATTATAGTTATCTACTTGATTTCATTACGCTACCAGCGGTAACTTTTTTTATATCGTGGAGTTCCTGGTACAAACCTGCTTTGGCCACTTCACGTTTTA
>Ga0123355_10005249_pt1 | contig 18924 bp, 10 predicted proteins | sample TergutEmb28metaG_3_FD_89872 | JGI IMG/M metagenome (GOLD analysis project Ga0123355, IMG submission 89872) | Embiratermes neotenicus P1 segment gut microbial communities from Petit-Saut dam, French Guiana - Emb289 P1 | ecosystem: Host-associated > Arthropoda: Insects > Digestive system > Gut ... | reverse complement strand
CATGTTTGTAAAAACTAATTCAAGTAATAATGTATGTGTACAAACACAAAACATTGTCAAATATTTGTATGAAGTTTTATTTTCCTGAGGTATTTATGATAAACAACGTTCAACAGTGAATGTTTTGCATAAAATATTGTCGAATATTTGTGTAAAGTTTTACTCTCCTAACCAAGATATTAATGTTGAACAACATTCTACAGTGAATAGTTTCGAATTACATATTTGCAATTTACGTTTCGGCTATCTATGTATATGTACAAATACATATTTTGGAATATTAGTGTGATTTCGAAAAAAAATAATAGATATAATGTGTGTGTATGTGTGTGATTATTTATTTTTTCCCTTGTCTGGAGTAAGATCCCTTAAAAACTTTCAATTACCAAATTCAAAGTTAACAAGCAGAACGCCATTATTTTGCAAAATGTCGTACGTCGGATTATGGGAGGGTCTTGTTTCACTACATGATGGGACAAAATGGCGTAGAACAATGAAAAGAGGCGGAGATTGTCTGGCCGCCATTTTGCATTATGAAAGACTTAGCGCTACAAAGTTAAGGATTGAATACAGATGGCTTAATATATTGCTATGAAGTTACGGCAGCCATATTGCTCAGGTTTAATTATTGAATACAGATGGCTTAATATATCGCTAGAGGAGGGGTTTAGTTCCAATCTATACAGCTATGAAGTTACGGCAGCCATATTGCTCAGGTTAAAGTTACGCATACTAACGAACAGTACAATGTACAGAGACGGAGTTTAAAACGCATTCCTAAGTTATCTGCATCATACATACTAATGTAGCTCATTCACGCCTTACGCTTCATAATAAACAAAGTCACGTGAACATAGCGTTGAGTTAGGTCAGTTGCCACTGGCCTTGGGTTACGAAATATTACGGCGGCAATTTACCTAACTCTACAGCGACAATGTACCAAACTATACGGCGGCAATGTACGAAATTTTACGGTGTCAATGTACCAAATTATACGGCGGCAATTGGCGTAAGGGACTTGGTGGCACCGTGTCAAAATTCCCAGAGAAAAGTCGAAAGCCCAAAACTCCCCACAGGTAGGGTATACTACTCACGCACACACAGCAGGACTCCTACGAATTAGTCGCATAGGCCTCAACTAATACAAAACACAAAATAAAACAAAGAAAGGAAATCCTGTGCGCATATCTGGATTCAAATCCGCAATCTTACGAAAGAAACCGATGCAGACTTACATACTAAACCGGTCAGCTACCGAGTTCGGCGTAGCCAATATGGAAATATGTTACTGAATCTGTTCTGACTCACGAATGTAATCGAGTGAAGATATGTCGAAATGGTTGAGAGACAAAAAGAGTTACACAATGAAACGTTTTGTCGTCAGTCGACTGAAATCATCCAGTAATGATGTCTGACACAGTATTGTGTCAGCTACAATTTGCATCAGAGCCACTGAAGATTATTTGAGTCAACTGTCTTTTATCATGTGAATTAGGGAAATAAAGAAAGTGCTTAGATTTGCTCCAAATACAATAGAGATTTGGTTGTTGGTAGAACGGTAGAAAGGGTAAGTGTTGTAAGTGGCGGTGAGTGTTGTTTATTTTTGATACATTAGAAGGTGAAGTTCTTGCAAAGTAAAATTCTCAGAAGGGCACAAATTGGTATAAAATCTGAGGGTAGGGAAAGAAAAATGAAGGAAGTTTAAAAAAATATATAAATAATATATTGCAGAGAAATTTTCCACAGAAAATTACATTGAAATTTTTCAATTCCATAGAGCACACTTCTGATTGTTTGCATCCTGCGGCGTAGATTAACCTGATTTCAAATACAAAATAAAATATAAAATTTTCTGCGAATAATTAGATTAAATAAGATGTTAAAATAATTTTTACAGTATGTCACTCAGCTACAGAAGTTACAGTACTGTTCACAGTACGTCATACAACTACACAAAATACAGTACTGTTCACAGTACGTCATACAGCTACACAAGTTACAGTACTGTTCACAGTACGTCACACAGCTACACAAGTTACAGTACTGTTCACAGTACGTCATACAGCTACACAAGTTACAGTACTGTTCACAGAAAGTCATACAACTACAAAAGTTACAGTACTGTTCACAGAACGTCATACAGCTACACAAGTTACAGTAGTGTTCACAGTACGTCATACGGCTACACAAGTTACAGTAATGTTCACAGAACGTCATACAGCTACACAAGTTACAGTAGTGTTCACAGTACGCCATACAGCTACACAAGTTATAGTACTGTTCACAGTACGTCACACAGCTACACAAGTTACAGTACTGTTCACAGTACGTCATACAGCTACATAAGTTGCAATACTGTTCACAGAAAGTCATACAGCTACACAAGTTACAGTAGTGTTCACAGTACGCCATACAGCTACACAAGTTACAGTAGTGTTCACAGTAGGTCATACAGCTACACAAGTTACAGTACTGTTCACAAAACGTCATAAAGCTACATAAGTTAAAATACTGTTCACAGAAAGTCATACAGCTACACAAGTTAAAGTACTGTTCACCGTACGTCATACAGCTACACAAGTTACAGTACTTTTCACAGTAAGTCATACAGATACACAAGTCACAGTACTGTTTACAGTACGTCATACAGCTACACAAGTTACAGTACTGTTCACAGAACGTCATAAAACTACAAAAGTTACAATACAGTTCACAGTTCGTCATACAGCTATACAAGTTACAGTACTGTTCACAGTACGTCTTACAGTTACACAAGTTACAGTAATGTTCACAGTACGTCATACAGCTACACAAATTACAGTACTGTTTACAGTACGTCATACAGCTACACAAGTTACAGTACAGTTCACAGAACATCATAAATCTACACAAGTTACAATACTGTTCACAGAAAGTCATACAGCTACACAAGTTACTGTACTGTTCACAGTACGTCATACAGCTACACATGTTACTGTACTGTTCACAGTAAGTCATACAGCTACACAATTTACAGTACTGTTTACAGTACGTCATACAGCTACACAAGTTACTGTACTGTTCAAAGTACGTCATACAGCCACACAAGTTACAGTACTGTTCACAGTACGTCATACAGCTGCACAAGTTACAGTACTGTTCACAATACGTCATACAGTTACACAATTTACAGTACTGTTCCCAGTATAATCTACAGTTTCACAAGTTACAGTACTGTTCCCAGTACGTCATACAGCTACACAAGTTACATTACAGTTCACAGAACGTCATACACCTACACAAGTTACAGTACTGTTCACTGTATAATCTACAGTTTCACAAGTTACAGTACTGTTCCCAGTACGTCATACAGCTACACAAGTTACATTACAGTTCACAGAACGTCATACAGCTACACAAGTTACTGTACTGTTCACTGTACTTCATATAGCTACACAAGCTTATGGGCGTCACAATATTAATCAACACATCACAAAATTACAGAAGTCAAACACCTTGTAAAATGAAATAATAATATGCAAACGGCACCACTAAATACTTAAAAAGGCTAAATGCCAAAAAGAGACAAGTGATGTACTTATAACATAATACATAGGGACGTCAGGTTAATTAAAACACAAGGGTTTCAAACAGTACGTTTTACGAGTTTGTGTCTGTAGACATAATTATACAGTAAAGAATGATCATGCTATGCGTTACATTGCTGTCTGCGGTTTGTCTGTCAGTACTGAACTGTAAACATTCTTGTCTGTGATTTTTCTGTCGGTATTAAACTTTACATATTGCTGTCTTCGGTCTGTCTGTCTGTACTGAACTGTACACATTGCTGTCTGTGGTCTGTCTGTCGGTACTGAACTATACACATCGCTGTCTGTGGTCTGTCTGTCGGTACTGAACTGTACATATTGCTATCTGCGGTCTGTTTGTCGCTACTGAACTGTACACATTTTCTTATCATTTAAACCAGTATCTGAAAATTTTACTGAACATAAAATATGTGTTTTGAGTTGTTCCTCTAGTTTGTGTATGAAATTTCTTATTTTAAAACCAATTCAGAGAGATATTATAATAAACGTACATAATTCCATATGTAATGTACCCGATATTATTATCCGATTTCAATATTTCCTGAATTTTCTTGGCATATCTTGGCAACCTACTTAAAACAAATTTTATGAAAACATGTCTACTTGCAGTAGTGTTGCTTCATGCGGACACACAAACTGACGCACTTGCAGACATAACAATGCTAATTGTCCGTTTTGGCGTTTTCCTGAACGCGCACAAAATTTTTTAATGAATTTTATTTATTTATTAATACAAATTTTAAAAATCTACACTTGCGCATGTAAGGGGACTTCTTTCTTATTCTTTTGGGGAAAACTATGTTAAATTTGAGCGTTGAGGCTATTTCAATGCATCCCTCTTCCAAAAATCGATTTTTTCTGTATCGAAAAACAGATAATCTATAAATGGCATTAGAGATAGTCACGGTTGACATTTGTCATGCTGTACATTTCTCGCATGGTTACACAATTCAATGCACTCTTGTCACACAATGTTGCTAAATCTGTCAATACACTACCTCCTGTGTAGTCTCTAGTTACGATATTTTGAAGCTCTCATTACCTATTTGTAAGCCCACTAACACATGTAACATAAATCAAGCCACACTTCACCCAACATCGTCAGCATGTCGAAATATTTAAAGATTGCTGACTGACAAACAAAACAAGTCTTGTCTGTAAGTCTGAAAAGGTTGTTGTGTTGTGAGTTGAAGGACAGGGGAAAATTGGCCATTAGGGTTATACTGCCATAAGGTTGTTGCGTTGTAAATTGAAGGACAGGGGTAATTGGCTGTTAGGGTTATACTGCCATAAAGTTGTTGTGTGGTGAGTTGAAGGACAGGGGAAATTGGCCGTTAGGTTTACACTGCCACAAGTTTGTTGTGTTGTGAGTTAACGACAAGGGTAATTGGCCGTTAAGTTTATACTGCCATAAGGTTGTTGTGTTGTGAATTGAAGAACAGGGTAATTGGCCGTTAGGGTTATACTGCCATAAGGCTGTTTTGTGGTGAGTTGAAGGACAGGAGTAATTGGCCGTTAGGGTTATACTGACATAAGGGTGTTGTGTTGTGATTTGAAGGACAGGGCATTTGGCAGTTAGGGTTACACTGCCATAAGGCTGTTGTGTGGTGAGTTGAAGGACAGGGGTAATTGGCTGTTAGGGTTATACAGCCATAAGGCTGCTGTGTCGTTAATTGAAGGACAGAGGTATTTGGCCGTTAGGGTTATACTGCCATAAGGCTGTTGTGTGGTGAGTTGAAGGACAGGGGTAATTGACCGTTAGTGTTATACTGCCAAAAGGCTGTAGTGTGGTGAGTTGAAGGGCAGGGGTAATTGGCTGTTATGGTTATACTGCCATAAGGCTGCTGTGTCGTTAATTGCAGGACAGGGGTATTTGACTGTTAGTGTTATACTGCCATAAGGTTGTTGCTTTGTGAGTTGAAGGACAGGGGTAATTGGCCGTTAGGGTTATACTGCCATAAGTTTGTGGTGTTGTGAGTTGAAGGACAGGGGTAATTGGCCGTTTGGGTTATACTGCCACAAGGTTGTGTGTTGTGAGTTGAAGGACAGGAGAAAATTGGCCGTTAGGGTTATACTGCCATAATCTTATGAAATTAATGTAGTGGGTGGAGTGGTCATTTAGCGTGATATCGATCTACGCTACGGGTTTTTGGAAAGGGTGTCGGATGCGTATTTTGGCTTTGGTTCGCGACGTGGAGGAGTTGGCCACTTAGTCTTAACTGTCATAATATCCGAATCAAAGAAACTTAACTACAAGAACTACAGGTTCATATCCCGCCGGGGGCATGGATATCTGTCTGTCTGCCTCTTGTCAGAGTTGAGAGTTTCCAGGTAGAGATCCCTGCGAGAAGAGGCCAGACTAAGAAATAAATAAAACTTAGGATCAATGAAATACTTTCGAAGCAACATCCACACATATTAACAAAGAGACTGTTATTATTAAAGAATATTGTGGATAGATATTTCTGTCCCTACCGTTTTGTACAATAACAATTTTGTAACCAACACTGTACTTTACCTTCCAAGTACCTCGCTGCCTGATATATCTGCAGTCAGCACACCGTTAACTACCACAGCAGTCCGCCACATGATGTATCTGCCCCTACCGTTCTGTAATTAACAATTTTGTAACCAACACTGTACCTTACCTCCCAAGAACCTCCCTGCTTGATATATCTGCAGTCAGCACACCGATAACCACCACAGAAGTCCGCTATGATGTGTCTGTCCCTACCGTTCTGTATAATAACAATTCTCTAACCAACATTGTAACTTACCTCCCAAGTACCTCCCCGCCTGATACATCTGACGTCAGCACACCAATATCCACCACAGCGGTCCGCTACATGATGTAATAAATCAAAATTCGTCCCACTATTCTCGCTGCTAAAATGTAAGGTTCACAGTAGAACAGGTAATAATATCCGTAAGTTGGAGTAGTGTTGTAGCTATACACTTTTTTAACTTCGGTGCTAAAATTTGGTGAAAAATCAGGGCCACACACCAGCGAATATGCCCCCACGATAGTGAGTCAATAGCAATTCTACGGTGGGCTAGGTGCGCCACATATCCAGTCTGTTGTTGCTGATAGACTGCTATTTACACTATGAACTACTGAATGAATTGACTTGCACAATGATTGAAAAATGAATTAAACTGGGGTTTTCGTTAAAAAATTCGTGACAACTTGTATATCTGTCGGTCTATCTCAAATCTCCTGTGACTTTCAGATATGATGAACCAGTTGCTTGTAGTGACACTTATATTGAGATAAAATTGTCAGTTGATCCGACATCCATAAAACTTACGGTATTCATCTGCTTCTCGACATGGAATACCAGTTTTGTCAACAAATTTTATGGTACATTTTCAAACATGTGATATTATCATTTCACGTCTCACATCCTTTCTTGCATTTGCAGTTATCTTTAACAATATATCAACAAACAAACTCCACAAAACACATCTTACCTAACACTCCGCTTATAACAGTCGGTACGAAAAACTGAATCCTCTCGGCCTGTACAGGACTGTAATGTGATTGATTTGCCTTTAACACAATAACATAATGCAGTACAGTTGAGTCTAATTAAGGTTGTAAGGAACTAAAATGCAGGACATTTTAGGAAATAACACTTCAAATTAAAAATGTGTTTAAATTTTCTCTCAAATCATGTCCCAGAAATTTCCTCATTACAAGTAATATTCAACCAAACGATACAACAAATGTAAAGTGGTTTGGTGTGACACATTAACTGTTCTTATGAGACTTCAGTGAAATATTATTTATCAAGTGAGATTTTCGAACAATCCACAAAGGTTCCAAGATAAGTTCTTCATTGCGGAGGGACAGACAGTACGTGGGATGGCATGATGAGACTAACAGTCGCATTTAGCAATTATAAAACGCCATTACAAACGTGACACAGATACACAGATATCCTGTGAAATTTCTGTATTTCATATGGCCAGAATATCTGATATCACCTTACAATATGTCCGGTCAAAACAGCTACACACACCGTCCGTCGACTGTCACAGACGTTTTGAATTAGGAAAACCCCATGTTCATATGCCAAGCTGAAGGTTAGTCATTCAGAATTTCATTGAGGAATTGACTGGTATCATTTCTCAATACGTCACTAACACTTCCTTCTGATATTACAATTTATTACAAGCTACAGAACACAAAGTGCTCTAATGAAATACGGTGTGCATAAAAAATTCTATTTTTCCCCTTAATGTGTGATCTGCAGGCAAGAGAAAAAAAAATATTTATAGCAGCACGCAATACCGTTGTTAGCTGCAGAAGTTAAAAGATTGCATACACTATGTGCATCTGGTGGTCAGATTTCTACAAGTATGTGAAAAGGCGAAAAGGAAATAGGAAAATTATTCTTGCCATCAAAAATCACAACGGAACGATAATTACGGACACTAATGAAAAAGCAAACATCTTAAATTCCTAATATGCTTCCGTCTTTTGTTGCGATCGTTACATCCCGGAAATAAAATTAGAAAACTCGGGTTAAACCTTCATTAATATCACTGAAATTATTAGAAAAAATAGCAAAATTTGGGAGAATTATATCAGTAGGGCCAGACGGAGTTTCTAGTGAAATTCTTAAAACTAGTGAGGAAGCCTCGACTCCCTACCTAGTTCGACTACCTGAAATATCATTCAACAATGGTACCATTTCCAGGGACTGGAAAATAACCACTGTGCTTTCTATTTACAAATTGGGTTATTGATCGGCCATCTCAAACTATAGAAACATAAGCTTAACTTCTGTGGTCTGCAAGCAACTGGAACACGTTATAGCAGAGTATTTGGGACAAGTCTGGGATAAGAGTGATGGGTTATACGAGAGTCAGCATGGGTTTAGACCGGGATAATTGTGTGAAAGTTAAGTCAACACCGTGTGCCAGAACATAGCGTACTGTTTGGACGAGCATAGATGCGATCATTATAGACTTTTCCAAGGCTTTCAACTTAGTTCCTCGTGATCGGCTGTTTACGAAAATGGCGGCCTTGGGTGTGGATTCGAGGGTAGTTTTTTGGGTAAGGGAATTGCTTGTAATGTCGTACAGAAAGGGTAAATGTAGGAGGGCAACAATCCAAGGAAGTCAAAGTAACCTCAGTTGCTCCGCAAGGGAGCATTTTGGGCACGATACTGTCTCTAGTGCACGTAATTGATATTTGGAGGGACATCGATCCGAGTATGAGACTATTACCTGATGACTGAATAAGTTATAGGAAAATCACAAATAAAAACTACATAGTAAAGATCCAGAAGGGCCTGAACTGTTTGGGAAATGGGCGATGGAAAATTGCACAAAAATAAATTCCAGTAGAATTAAGGCAATAATACGAGGGAAAGTCAAAAATTATCTGCACTTTCGCCATAACACATCTTTAGTTTTGTCACACTGCCTTCTGCGCATGAATGCTTAGAGCTGGTACTATTGTGGTCACGTGACCGAATTTTGACCTTGATCGCTTTGTTGCACCCGCTCTGGTTCAGGGAAAATAAATACGTGAATAGAAATTAATCTACTCTATAATGCTGGTCAATGGAATTTTAATTTCTACTATAAAAACTCTAAATCTAATTTTGACATAAAACTGGTTATGATTACATGTTTAAATACGCTGGAAACACGTCGTGTTAAATGCATGTAGTAGCACTATTTGTACTGTAGTTACTCTGTTGTAGAGAATAACGTAATCACTTGTGGTAACACTGAGTGAATTACTTTTACACAAAAACACTGTGGTAATGTTGTACTCACTTGCTGTTTACGTGTCGAGAGGAGCAGTAACACAACATGCTCACAATAACACGAAACCCTTACACCTTTGGATTTACACTTTCCACTCGATGTATTGAGGTGAAATCACAAACAGGGGATGGGGCATGACCCCGTTATATTGCTGACACTGGGGCTGTGTCTGCAAGACGAATGCCTCTGGACAAAAGAATGCAACAAAAATATGGAGGCATTCGGTGCCTTGGTGCACTTACATAAAAAATATATGTCGCTGCTCAGACAGCTTAATGTGACAATTGTTCGTCACATAATGATGTGTAAAATAGGGATGCAACCCTGATGGTTGAATTTACACTTATTTAAAATGGTCTCCTTTGTTAAGAAAAGCCATGCCCAACACACTTGAGAACAGTATGGAATAGGGACGCTAACTAAAGAATCAAATCTAGAGGAAGCTTGGCTTGGGTTTTTCAAACAAAGAACACGGCATTGCTTGAAAGTGCGTAGTGACACATTGGAAATTTCCACTGCCCTGATTGGCTAGAATTCTCACCGACCAAGCAATATTGCTGTTGCTAGGGCACGTTTGAGGCAAGATGGCCTGGTTTCAAAATATAGTAACACGAAAACTAAAATCTCCTAACTAACTATATAGTGCTATGAAAAATATGCTAACCTTACTACTAATTAATAAATTCACAAATTAAACACAAAATTCTGTCCCTAGTGTTAACACGCATCATTTTTCTGTTCTGTTGCAGTGTAAATATGGCCGCTCTGCTGGCAGTGTGCACCAAGGAGGAACAAAGAGCAGTTATCCGATTTCTCTGGTCGGAAAGTGTGCCAGGGGCTGAAATCCATCGGAGGCTTTCAACACAATACGGGGACAGTGCTCTACGCATAGAAGTGTGTATGAGTGTATCGAGAAGTTTACGAGTGGCCGGACAAACGTGACGCACGAAGAGGGAGCAGGACGTCCGTCAACCTCCACCACTGACGAGAAGATTCAGCAAGCTCGAGAGATGGTAGGGCAAACTGGGGAGTTGCCATCGATGAGGAAACATGTTCCCTACAGACTAGACATGGATCTGCCTATCAAATCACCCACGACGAGCTAGGCTTCCATAAAGTCTGTGCGAGATGGGTACCAAGAGAGCTTACAGCAGAGCACAAGCTCAAACGTGTTGAGATCTGCCAACGCTTACTCGACCGCTACAAAACGAAGGCGAACAATTTTTGAGCAGTTTAGTCACAGGAGATGAAACGTGGGTCCATCACTATAAGCCAGAATACACTCAAAAATGCATTACGAGGTCGTCGAATTTCTACGGACAAAGAAGTGCGGGAAGCGGTGCATAAATGGTTGCGCGACCAAACAGAAACCGTCTTCTTGGAGGGAATACGCAAGCTTGTGGACCGCTGGACAAATGTATCGAAAAGGAAGGAGACTATGTAGAAAAATGACGTACTTGTTCAGGCCTACATTTGAGTAAATAAGTTGGAAAAACAAGAGAGAGGACAATTTTTGAATTTCACTCCTATTTACGGACGCTCGGTATAAAAATCCAATGTGTTGCTCTCTTGGTGCACACAAAAATCCGGAAGCAAGCAGTTGAAAACACTAGGGTACAATCTCACACTAGTGTTTAATGTATCCAAAAATTTAAAGATCAAGATATATAGAACTGTAATTTTGCCTGTTGTTTATATGGGTGCCGAACTTGGTCGCTGACACTGCGGGAGGAAAGGAAGGTGAGGGTTTTTGAGAACAGGGTGTTGAGGAGAATATTTGGACCTAGGAGGGACGACGTACCGTGGGAATGGTGGAGATTACATAAGGAGGAGCTAAATGATTTTTACTCCTCACCCAATATTGTGTGGGTGATAAAATCGAGAAGAATGAGATGGCCTGGGCATGTGGTGCGTATGGGTGAGGAAAGGGGGTGTATTGGGTCTTGGTGGGGAAACCGGAGGGAAGGAGACCACTGGGGAGACCTAGGCGTATATGGGCGGATAATATTAGAACTGATTTCCAGGAGATGGGATGTGTGTATATGGACTGGATTGGGCTGGCCCAGAATAGAGAGAGGTGGCAGACACTTGTGAGTGCGGTAATGATCCTTCGGGTTCCGTGAAATTTGGGGAATTTCTAGACAAGCTGCAGACCAGGTAGATTCTCAAGAAAGACTCTGTACCATGGAGTAAGTAAGCGTATAATCTTAAGAAGTGATGTGAAATGGGTGAAACAAATAAATTAAACAGCGCTAAAAGACTGGAAGGCAATTAACTTTGAAATGCGTGTAGTCAAAAAGAAACCAGGAACACAAAATGTTTAACCTACATGTCATTGGTATATTCTGCTCTTGAATATGGGTCTGAAAAGTTGGGTTCCGTGCAGAGGACAGATAAATGTGTTGGCCCAAGTACAGCAGAAAGCTGCTCAATTTACAATTCCTACTAAGGATTCTGACTGGGAAACCTTGGCTCAGTGTAGGACAATAGCAAGATTATTAACTTTTTAAAGCGTACTAAGGGGAACGGGCTTGGAAAGCTATACGTGACAGGTTGTGAGGAGATTACTGTTTGAGTGGAGTTGATCATGTTCAGAAAAATATGGACAGGAAGCAGAGAAAGGATATCGGGATTATTCCTTTATAAATATGTTCATTAAAAACTGCAAGAAACTACCAGCTGAAGCGTTAAGGTTTTCCCTCATAAACCTAAGATTTTTAGAAACGTTTAGCAAAGCAATTATAAGCGGGCTGAAATGGAAGGAATGGAAGTGTGGCGAAAATCATGTAGAAGTGCAGTGAAGAGAAGTGAAATGTAGTGAAGTATAGTGATGTGAGGTGAAGTAGAGCGGTAGAAAATTAAAATGGAGTTAAGCCAAATGAGAGGGGAGTGAAGTGTAGTGAAGTGTAATTGGGTGAAGTTTAAATGAGAAGAATTGGAGTGTCGACAAGTGTAGTCAAGTGGAGTTAAGTGTAGTTAGGTGAAGTGTAATGAAGTGTAGTGAAGTGTAGTGAAGGCCTTAGTAACAGGGTGTCTAATATTATTAGAAAATATAGAGATGATTTTTGTGAGTATTTGTTTTATTGTGTAAATAATGTATATTTAATGTTTGTTTATGCATCCATTTTATTTTCTGTTCTGTATATTTAATTTCATCACGCCACCTGGCAATACTCGGCAACATTAAGTGAGGTTTTCTGTGCTTTGCCTCAGTTGTAAGGCAAATGCCAGGGTATAACTAAAAAAGACGGGACAGGGCCCGCACTACTACTAAATTTATTTTGTTGTTATATGTATAGATTGTGTGTAAATGTGTACTGTGTTACTGCCGCAGGGTGTCAAACCAACTGCAGTTAACAAATGTATCAACACATCGACAAAGTTTGTGTGTAAATGCGTAATGTGTTAATGGCGCAGGGTGTCAACCCAATTGCAGTTAAGAAATGTGTCAAAATATCAACATAGAGTACGTGTGTAAATATGTTCTGTGTTACTGCCGCAGGGTGTCAACCGAACTGCAGTTAACAAAAGTATCAACACATTAAAATAACGTTTGTGTGTAAATGTGTACTGTGTTGCTGCTGCAGGGTGTCAACCCAACTGCAGTTAACAAAAGTATCAACACATTAAAATAACGTTTGTGTGTAAATGTGTACTGTGTTGCTGCTGCAGGGTGTCAACCCAACTGCAGTTAACAAATGTATCAACACATCAACCTTGAATTTGTGTGTAACTGTGTACTGTGTTACTGCCGCAGGGTGTCAACCCAACTGCAGTTAACAAATGTATCAACATATTAACATACAGTTTGTGTGTAAATGTGTAAAGTGTTACTGACGTAGGGTGTCAACCCAACTACAGTTAACAAATGTAATAACATACCAACATAGAGTTTGTGTGTAAATGTGTACTGTGTTACGGCCGCAGGGTGTCAACCCAACTACAGTTAACAAATGTATCAACACATCAACATAACGTTTGTGTGTAAATGTGTACTGTGTTACTGAGGCAGGGTGACAACCAATTACAGTTAAAAAATGTATCAACACATAAACATACAGTTTGTGTGTAAATGTGTATTATGTTACTGCCGCAGTGTATCATACCAACTGCAGTTAATAAATGTATCAACACATCAACATACAGTTTGTTTGTGAATGTTTACTGTGTTACAGCTGCAGGGTGTCAACCCAACTACAGTTAACAAATGTATCTACACACCAACATAAAGTCTGTGTGTAAATGAGTACTTGTTAATGCCGCATGGTGTCAACCCACCTGCGTTTAACAAATGTATCAAAACATTAAAATACAGTTTGTGTGAAAATTTGTACTGTGTTACAGCTGCAGGGTGTCAACCTAACTGCAGTTAAGAAGTGTATCAAAACATTAAAATACAGTTTGTGTGTAAATGTGTACTGTGTTACAGACGTAGGGTGTCAACCCAACAACAGTTAACAAATGTAACAACATATTAACATAGAGATTGTGTGTAAATGTGTTCTGTGTTACTGCCGCAGGATGTCGACTTAACTACAGTTAACAAATGTATCAACACATCTACATACGTTTTGTGTGTAAATGTGTACTGTGTTACTGACGAAGTGTGACAAACCAACTATAGTTAAAAAATGTATAAAAACATCAACATACAGTTTGTGTGTAAATGTGTATTGTGTTACTGCCGCAAGGTGTCAACCCAACTGCAGTTAATAAATGTATCAACACATCAACATACAATTTGTGTATAAATGTGTACTGTGTTACAGCTGCAGGGTGTCAACCGAACTGCAGTTACAAATGTATCAACACATGAACATACAGTTTTTGTGTAAATGTTTACTGTGTTACTGCCGCAGGGTGTCAACCCCCCTGCAGTTAACAAATGTATCAACAGATCAACACGCAACACCAAATTCAAACCCATACTACCCTAGCATTTCTTTCCACAGTGCGCTTTAACGGCTGTCCAAACACAGCACCAATAAGGAGACCCATGAAAAGGATATCCACCACAAAACCTAAATCTTGTCATAGAAAAATATGCCCAGAATTATTCCGTTACGTGAATTATAGGTTATATTATGTAGAATCGTATTTATTTCTATGGTTTGATGTATATAATTTGAAAGATTCCAGGGCAATTCGTACAGGATAGAATTAGAAATTCTAACGTGAAAGCATTTTCATAGTTTTAATTCAAATTCTCTAAGACTGCCTGTTGCCAATAGCAGTGCATAGATATAAATACATGTCTGACACTGTACTGCTGTGAATATGTTCATGTTTCAAGTTAACCCCCCCTCTCTCTCACTCTCCACATAATGCTTCGCAATGGCTGATATTATTCTAAGACGGATAAAATAAACTCTCTAAATGTGTTGGAACATTACAACACTATTAACTGCCGAGCAACATCGAACAGTCTACACGTAGTTATTCATGTAGCAAGAATTGCAAAGGATAACTCATTTTCCGTCAAATTAACACTGCCGTCAATTGTCAGATTTCCAGGACGGTCAAACATTGGGGCTGTAATCTTCTTTATAGCTGAGATGTCTATATTTTTACATATAAGTATATGTGCCTAATTCTGAATTTTTTGTGTTCTACAGTGAACAGCATCATATCGTACACCAGCGATTCTGCAGTAAAAGTTAATAATTCACTAAATGTTGAAACTTCCCACCCAGTCGGTAAGTATAGAGTAAAATGCTTGACAAACATCGTCACGATGTCACCTGGACAATGTAAAGATTATCGATCACAGATCGTTTTATATAAGCCCCCGAATTAGTGTGGTTAATGTGATATATTGAGACTTTCAATGGTCCATGAAAACAGGATTGATTAACTTTCTCAACAACCACTCAATATATTACACACTTTTCGTTCTATGACAAAGTTAACTGAACCCAAATATTGACTACGATATTTTCTGGCTGACCTCAAATCTGCAGTTGTTTTTTGTGATGCTTAGCTGCACAGCGCTTATTGCTCTGTATGATTGTGTTGATGAAATAAGAAATGGCAAAGATATTTGGACTGGGCATCAGCTGTTTGATCCAGCAGGCCACCACCCACGTGACAAACTTAGAGGCCCAAAACAACCAAACACACGAAACCCATTCGGCCCGCCCCTTCAAGAAACGAAGTCTTCCGTGATAAAGGACGGCAAAGGCAGCGGTGGTAGTGGCGATGGAGGCAGCGGCGGCAGAGACGATGGAGGCCGCGGGTGTGTAGACGGCGGTGGCGGTGGCAGCAATAATAATAATGTTCAGTGAATGTAGTTGGATAATATTTTCAGCCAATAATTAAAACTTTTAATTTGTATAAATAATATATAAGCATTAGGATGAAACCTCATTGTCAATATGCTACACAAAAGCAACCTCACTGTCAATATAATACACAAAAGCAACTTCACTGTCAATATGATACACAAAAGCAACCTCACTGTCAATATGATACACAAAAGCAACCACACTGTCAATATTACACACAAAAGCAACCTCACTGACAATATGATACACAAAAGCAACCTGACTGTCAATATGATACACAAAAGTAACCTCACTGTCAATATGATACACAAAAGCAGCCTCACTGTCAACATGATACACAAAAGCAACCTCACTGTCAATATGATACACAAAAATCCCCTAATATTCAATCACAGCAAAGTGATTAACTCTGACAACAGTTCACTTCCCAACAAAACTACAAGAACAAGAGGCATTCTGTGATGCTGCTGTTTCTGTTCAGAATGTGTAGTGATGTGACTACATTCTGTGCACTTGAGAAGATTTGGGAGCTTATGACAGTCAGAGGAGGTATCAGTTACAACAATCTGTTTGTGAGAGGAATTTTGTATAAGCCATATTATATCGCAAATTAAAAAGCAGCTCTTAATATGTGCATCTCAAGAAACAAAAATCTCATACACCAACGGGTGACATGCAGTGGGTTAAGTGTATAGATTTGAGCTAACAATAATTAGAAAATAACTGGATATGTTCACTTTGTGAAAAGTTATTCATGGTTTTAAGTGCATTCTGCAGATAAATTTGTCTCAAATTAACACATACAAACAGGAAAACACTTCATTATCACCTAATATCTGGATATTGCACAATATTTATTTCCACATAATAAATATGCCCTTTATAACATAAACTATTTTTTTATTTTGCAGGGTTGGGGGATCATGTAATAAAAGGGTACAATAATAAATAACTGAAGTGTTTTGTATTCATTAAAACATACAGTTCTTATGTATTTACTACAAAAATTATGTACAAATAAGTAGGTTGTGAACAAATGCAACATACATTTATGTAGTATTTTAAGAACAACATTAACAATTACGAAAACAACACACACTGAACCTGGAATGTCATTTGGCTGGTGGCATTGTAAATGGCACCTAGTATGTCAAAGGGGACAGATATGCACACAGCGGATACCCATTAACCAAGTCCCTGCTATCAGTTCCAATGTATATATTGAACCACATTTCTGAGGAAAATATTAAAAAAATCTCTCCACACTTCCAAGAAACCACATTCATCTACCATGATTTTTGAAAACACAAAACTTCCAACCACCCCATCCCCACCTCCACATTACAGGAAAAAAGCATTGAAGAACTATGCACATGTGTACATTCTTTGCATTTCCAGGTATAATATATTTGAAGTACCAACTTTCAAACCGAAAATGGTTTTGATCTCGAGCACATCCAGCATTTTCTCCAACTTTCCTTCACATGATCCATATTCCAGAAGAAACAACACAATATTACTTGAGGCAAATAATAATTATAACATCCATTTCTCACTACTATTACCGCTGCAGCTTCTTTGCTACTCCTCCTCCTACTACTACTACTACTACTACTACTACTACTACTACTACTACTACTACAACTAATGAAATATAGAAATTTTGAACAAAATAAATTAAACTTGCTGTATGTTTACAGTCAGTGACCTTCAGTACCACAGCTGTAACTGCTGCTGGCCTGTCAGTGATCACAGCAACTGTCTGAACATCACACATAAACAGTAAATTTCTAACGAATCATTCATTGCTTGTAGATATTAAATTAATCACTGTATTCAAAACCTGTGTTGCAATTACATATTGCTGTGTGATGTTGTGGTCTTTAGAAACAGCAGTGATGTGATGCTTTAACTGATGGCTAGAAAAGGAAAGGAAAGGAAAACAATATTTTCAGTCTTCGCAGAACATTAAGCTTTGAAGTGAAATAAAACTGGCTTTTAACATACTGAACTTGTGGATTTCAAAATTGACACATATTGTGTACATACAATTAATGTACTTTTGTGCGAGTTACTAGTTAACTAACTAACTAACTAACCCATATGAACATTATTTCGTATGAGTTGAAACTCATTCCTTAAAGAGGAATTGTTTGATTGTTGACTTACAGATCGCAGCTGACTGCCTACAACAAGCAACACTTCTGTGTTTGTGCTTCTACAAAATGAAACAATTAACAGTGCTCTCTCAGCTCTATAGTTATGTAGCAGTGGAGAGAGGGTCAATAATACATAGCAAAGAAAAATGAATGTCAAATGGGGACTGACTGAATAAAATCATGAGCATATCAGTCATGATAATTAGCCATTAGACCAAACAATAGATTTACATGAAATTTTCTCACTGCATTGATTGTAGAGAACTTGCAATGCAATGGCACAAAGCAATCATACAAATTTTGAAGGTACAATCCACAAGTTTACGCAGAAAAAAATGTAAAACAAGAGACGTTTAGACAGAAGGTGCAGTTGGAGGTAATGTGGCTGAAGTGGGCTGCGTTATTCTTTATTTAGATCAATGATGCACAAATTTTCCAAAAATCTAGAAGAAATCTCAAAATTCTATAGCCAGAAATGCAACATAACTCAAAGTCCGTACTCAGGTGCAACCGTACAAAATTTTGTTACCTGTATTTCGTCTGCACTGTGTAGAGTGTTCAGACGTTATGTGAACATACAGCTTCATTATTACACAGCAAATATTGTGATATTCGTATGCTGTACTTCGTCTGCACTGTGTAGAGTGTCCAGACGTTATGTGAACCTACAGCTTCATTATTACACAGCAAATATTTTGATATTAGTATGCTGTACTTCGTCTGCAATGCGTAGAGTGTCCAGACGTTATGTGAACTTACAGCTTCATTATTACACAGCAAATATTGTGATATTGGTATGCCGTACTTCGTCTGCAATGAGTAGAGTGTCCAGACGTTATGTGAAATTACAGCTTCATTTTTATACAGCAAATATTTTGATATTGGTATGCTGTACTTCGTCTGCACTGTTTAGAGTGTCGAAACGATATGTGAACTTACAGCTTCATAGTTACGCAGCAAATATTGTGATATTGGTATGCTGTACTTCGTCTGCACTGTGTGGAATGTCCAGAAGTTACGAGAACTTAAAGCTTCATTGTTACACAGCAAATATTGTGATATTGGTATGCTGTACTTCGTCAGCACTGTGTAGAGTGTCCAGACGTTATG
>Ga0123355_10005248_pt1 | contig 18925 bp, 7 predicted proteins | sample TergutEmb28metaG_3_FD_89872 | JGI IMG/M metagenome (GOLD analysis project Ga0123355, IMG submission 89872) | Embiratermes neotenicus P1 segment gut microbial communities from Petit-Saut dam, French Guiana - Emb289 P1 | ecosystem: Host-associated > Arthropoda: Insects > Digestive system > Gut ... | reverse complement strand
TGTTGAGGGAGAGAGGAATCAACGGCTGAAGTGGAATTCGTATTTCGGTGCACGCCAATTCACAGCACCGCCATCATCGGCAGATACGCACCCGTGCCCACGTAGGCACCAACACCCCCCCCCTCCAGTACAGGAATAAATTGTGCAAATGTCACACCAAAAGCACAAGTACATAGCTCTAATATTTCAAACTTCTACTACATCATTCCAAAGAATATCAAACATCTAGTACCAACCAAATAGCAACCAGATTCAACTTAAAAACTAATGGGAATACACACTTGTTACACACTCAACACATTTTAAATGACATCCCATTTCAATGAAGACAGCCCACTGTGTCTGACCCAGAACCATTCGACACATTTCAAACATTTTTTAATGTTACTCGAACCATGCATTTCCTTACATTCAATATATTAACCAGCAAAATACACTAAGTAAAATACAATAAAACAAAAATCATACAACACACTACATGTTATGTGTCAACTCCTACATGTTTCGGCACCAAGGTGCAATCCTCAGATGGTTTAGTACAAAGGATCATAAATCCAACAAAACTTCAAGGGCTAGTCACCCTCAATTTAATCACTTTGTTACACCATGCAGCTGCATTGGTCCTACAAAGTTTCTCCTTTGTGTTCTTAAAGTTGTAAATAGCTTTTGCCTGTTGGGGATGTGAGGGCAACCAGCACCTGAAGCACATGTTGGACTTACAATCCCTCATTATTAAACTCCTTGAGAAAAGCACCTTGGTGCTGTAACATGTAGGAGTTGGCACCCAACATAAACTGTGTTTTATTGTATTTTACTTAGTGCATTTTGTTGGTGAAAATACTGAATGTGTAACAGTTAGATTTTAGAACACCCGGCAAGCCACAATGCACTAACAGGTAAGCCTACAAGGTACCAGTTTCAAATGCCAGACTGAAAAAAGAGGAGCAGAGGTACAAATCTAAAAAATATGAAAAGGAAGAACTTGAAGTATGTTATGTCAGTTAGCATAAAGCCCTGTTATACAGTACATAAAGTTTTATAATTATATGGCATGTCCTATCAAACAACATGTTACATACAGTTTTTGAATAACTTTTAGGCCTCTATAGCCTCCAATCCTTTCCCCTCTCTGCCCCAATTATTCTCACTTTTCTACATCAGATGTCAATAAAGGCCAATCCACTTTCTTCTTCACATCCTCAGCACTGCTCCAGATATATAACAGCTATCTGAACTCAATTTCAACATATTACAACACCAAAAACAGCAGAACATTACAGACAGATATACCATGCTGAAATCTGTTATTGTTGAATAATGGTGGTGGTGGTAGTGGTGGTGGTGGTGGTGGTGCTAGCAGTAGTAAGAATTACAATAGTATCAGTAACAATATCAATAACAATGATAACATGACAGCAGCTACAGCTGCCAACCATTATGACTTCAACAAACCTGAAGGTGGCAAAGTCATGTTAAACAAATGGTTTAATAGGAGGATTTATATATGCAAACTAGGTCCCTTATGGTAGCTATACAGGCTAGGTATATTAACATATGAAACTACAGGACAGATGTTCCTAATGATCTATCAACGGTAATAGACATACACAGAAAATGTGGCTCTGATAAGGAAAGATGCAACATTTATGCCAACTGTAAACTTTTAGCAACAACAGAACACAAAATGAGGCATGATAATACAGATACTACCCGACGGATGCAACAGTGACATTTCGGAAGGTTCAGCTCAAGTAGAATTTTGTGCAAGTCAGAATTGAGTATACATACAGTCAGCTATAAATATGTATATATATGGGAATCCAGCTGAAATCTATACTCCAACACAGTTTAACTTGACTGGCTGATCCATGACTGCCCCATTGTCTATTTTAACACTCAGCGTTATTCTTTTGCCACTTTTTTCTCATTGTGCTTTCATTCCCACATTCCAAAAATAAAATTTCAAGTTTAATACTTTCTTTACAGCTGTGTTAAATCTGGAACTGCATAACTTCGAATTGTGGGGGTTGGTAGTATCTGTACAACTACTCTGATTCATGAAAAAATCTTGCTGAAAAACAATTTTGTTAGCATTTCAGTACCATGCTACATACATACATACATACATACACCAGAAAATATCAGAGAAAATGAGAGAAACAAAATTTAGTGCAACCAAACACTGATAACTGATCAAATACGGAATAACAGGCCTGATATTATATGAGTTTACAGCACCAATAATATTACACACATGTTCATACAACTGTCCTTAACACTGAAAATAACAGAATTCTACACAATGAAATCTGGAAGCATACCAACGTATCATATGAAATCAAACCATGTCACATGAACAGCTGACAAATGTACTGATAATTCAATCAGCATCTGGCACAGTGCCACAGATCCTGCAAAAGAATTTGGCACTTGAAACCTGAAAGAATGCATTTTCAGTAACAATCAATGGGCAGCAATGCTAGGAACATGCAACATTATCCATTAACTTCTGAATCTTCAAGAATAACTCTTAACATCTGTACATACTCTGCCAAAACTCTTAAAATCTAAACTACATTAACTGGTCCAAACCCTGAGGAAGAGAAAATAAAATAATAAAATTAACTCGAGAGAAGATTGTGCTTACATGATTAATTAATTAATTAATTAATTAGTACACCACCATCAACTACTACTATATATTTATTGCATAATGATCAACTACATGTTTGGGTCCTACCAGACCATCTTCATTTTGTCTCTGCAACTGACAAACATCAAGGATATTCTAATGTTTACTTTCCACAGTTGAGATTCAAGCACCTATACATCACAAAAACAGGAAGCAAGGCTTCAAAATGGAGTAAATAAACAGTAATACATAATAAATGTCATATTCTAAGAGGCTTTTATGTACACCACACTGAGTAATTTGTCAGCATGTTATGTTACACATGATGCAATAAAGACATCTAACAGGTGTCATGAAGTCAACATGCAAGTACAAATACCATTAAGTATTCATACCTGAATCTTCCGTTTATGGGATGTGATTCATTTACATGTGTTGCTAGAAACACAGGCTATATAGTGTCAAATATTTGGATGAAAATAAATTATGAAATGGAAAGTACAAGGAGGCTGCTGTCATGACCTAATTTAAGATACTATCCTAGCATTGACCATAGGGCCTGAAGAAAACCAAGGAAGAAGTCTTCAGTGAGGCTACCTTGTGTCCTGCCTAAGGTTTAAACTGGACATCTCCCAACCACCTGAACCAAATGGACTGGTTTCAATATTCAATAAACACAACTGAAATTACACTTAATATTAATTATTTATCAAAATATGAATAAAAAGTACAGTGATGTATGACAACTAGATGTGAAAATGGGAACAGTTTCAACTAATAATGTGACTTGGAAGGAGGAAGAGTAACATCCACTATAATTAAAAACCAAACTGTGCAAATATCATACCCATGCTTTAGTAAGTTCTGCTGGAGCTGCTGCGGCCTCATGTACAGGTTAAACAATGATTTGGTTGCAAGTCTAGAACAATACAATTACAGTAAGTAACAATGAATATATGCGGCCTCAATGTAAAATAAAAAAATAATCTGTAATAATGAAAATGGAGTTCAAGTTTACTCCTACTTTACATACACAATCCTCAACATATTGCTGTAAATTCTAGTTAGCATAAATGAGTAAATGCTTCTCCCGTACAGGAGGAATTCAAAAGGTGTTACACTTATTCATGAAGCCTTCAAGATATTTCTTCTCTCAGATGAATGTTAGCAAGATACATGAGTAATCATACCTAAATAACACTAGTCTTAAAATAAATTACATATAATTGAATTTACACATGGTAATAAACATAGCAGAAGTGTACTGCATCAAAACACATCAAAACCTGTAAAAAAAACTTGAGAAGTGTGTGTGTGTGTGTAAAAGTTCAATGAAGACATTAAGTTGTTATTTAATATTGATAAAACTAAAACAGAATGGGAACGAGGTTGCCTCCAAATACTGCAAAGTTCAGACTATGTGGTCTATGACGCTTCAGAGCATGTAATTTTGTGTAAGTACGATATTCACAGTGTGTTACAACATACTACACATACAGCATTGTATCAAAATATTAATGTCTACAATTAGCAGAACAGTAGAATAACAACATAATGTACACTATTAAGTTACACTGTAAAGGCATAAAAACCATCCCTTTCATTTAAGACACAAAGAAGTTCTTAAGGCTAGTTTGCTGTTGAAATTATGATTGCTTCTTTGCTATAGTATCATGTCATAACATCTGTTGGGGTGGCTTCTTTTTGCTGTTGTATGTACCATAGTTCTACTTTAAGGGCTACTAATCCTTCAGCATGAAGCACCCTACTTTCCTTAACACCATCCATTTCACCATCATCATTACTTCCTTTGTCAATTTTTCCTTTTATCATCTGAGGAAGAGAAGTGTCAGTTATTTCACAGAGATCACCTTTATCAAACCATTCTTTCAGAACAATCTTGGCAAAATTTTCAAGTAATGGCAGCCGCTGGACCATCATTATGTACGTCCAGTCCATGTTTTCTGCCAAATCACCCTTGGCTTCAACAGCTTTTTCCAGGATATTCATAGCTTCAGAACTGTTGTCTGCCATATCACCTTTGAATTCAACAGCTTTCTCCAGGATTTTCAGCATATGAGATGACAAATGGAGTGATGATTCAGCTGTACAATGTGCAATACCCTCCACAATAATCTGCTTCCAGTTGCTGTTAATATTGTCTTCATTTTCTGTTGTACCAAGTAAAGGTTGCAATAATGTTCCTATATATTTTCTCTTCAAACATCGACTGCAACAAACTGGTTACAATGGGTGGTAAGAATAAAGCACAAGTACCACTACTGGTCAACTCTTCTTCATTTGGATAAGAAGGTGCATTATTGAGTATCAGTACAGCTCTATAAGATTTTTCACTTTTAGAAATATCAGTTTTGGGGTGAGGTCTTCAAAAACCCATCACTTGAGGACCTCATGGTCCATCCAAGCACTATTCTGAGCTTTATATAAAATAAGTAAGGCTCAAAATGAAACGTATCTGAAAGCTCCTGGTTTAGCAGAATTGTTAACCAGTACAAGCTACAATTTATGCTGTCCAGATGCACTGCAGCAAGCAAATATGAACACCCCCCCGGCCTTTTCTTTTGGGGGGGGGGCCTTGAGCTGACTTTTCAAGATGAAAAGATATGTTTCAGAGAGAAGCATTCTATAGTTTCATCCTGTCTCAATGCAGGTAGTCTCTTGCAAGATTTTCATTTTCTATGACATTCAGTAAATTATTTTGTAAAGTTCCAGCTACTTCCAGGTCCAACGAAAGTTTTCCCCAAAAATGTGGTTGACACAACCTATACCATTTCTTCCATCTGTCTAGCCAACCTACACTGGAAGTAAAATCACATTCATCACCTTAAGCTGCTACTGAAAATTACATGCTTTATGTTGCAACACTGGTTCTGTAAATGGTCTTCATTTCAGTTTCCACTTGAAAACCACATGAAGTTCACTGATTTTTTCATATTCAGCCCTTTTCATAGTTTTTCATAAGACTGAGGCATCTTCAAATAACTTTTCTGTACACTATTTTTCAATTTTCGGTTTGTTTTGGCATTAGGCACCAGCAGTCACTTCTCATACACATAGTCTAAAGCCATTTTCTTTTATTTCAACCTTAACAAAACCTTTTATAGCTTCAAGCTTGGTTTCAGTGAAAACACAATTTATCCTGCTTTTAGCATTCATTGTTAAGCTATATTTAAACACATATATAAATCTAGGGGCAGCTTGTCTGTAACAGAAATTCTCAAAAAAATAAAACTATCTGAATGAAAAGTTTTGTTAGGAGATATGTACATTCTTTAAAAGAATATGAACTCATTTTAAATAGAGATGCTCGCCACCAAAGCTGTGGAGCATGAGTGGGCTGCGCCTTACCCAGACGCTGCGCACTGGGTCAGCACAGCTAGGGTGACAGGTGGGAAGAAAGTGACAGCAAGATCATTGGCCAGTCTGCAGCCAACACCGTCGAGAGAAGGTTTAAAGGACTTAGAATATCTGTTTGCCTCTTCTAATGTTTCAAAAGCTGGAATTTTGATAACCATTTTTATCTAGCTGCTTTCACACCTACACTTGTGAATGTTTTAATTTTAGTATCTGCAATTTTAAGATAAACATGAATAAGAACAGTGTAAAGTATTGATAGGACATCAGCTGTCTACAATTAAGCCTCGCCAAGAAGACTGAGATTAAGAATTTAGGTTTTGCAACACATGATTCATTATTTCTCATTCATCACTGAGCAGAATAAAAACTTATGTGCAAAAATGTAACCCTACTGTATATGCTAAACATAAATGGTTCAGAGGCCATGCTGCAAGATGCGTTCTATTAGGCCTTCTCATTCATCATATAATAATCCTAGCCCCTGCCCTACTGTAAGCAGTCCCATGGGCCACCACTGTTTAAATCACATGAAAATACATAGACAATGGCTAAAAGGAAGTACAGTGATGCCTGAATGACATGTGTGCTCACAGAGATATGCATATCACCTGCAATTTGTACACAACACACAAATGACTTTGATTATTGCACATTAGCTCAAAAACACAAAACCTCAATCAGGACCCATGAGAACTCAGAATGCACCAAAATAATATTGGGCAGACAAATGTCTGAGCAGGTTCACCATATGGAGTTTCATTTAAATTACTTCCACAGTTCAGGTACAGACAAACAGAAAACACAGCAGACATGTAAAACATAATGTGATTTCCTAACTTCTTAAACACCCCTAAATATCACAGCTTTAATTAAAACATTAATTATGATGGTCAATCAGAAAACTATAAAAAAAACAGTGCATTTCTAAATTCAGCAAATTTTTATTCAAAATAACATTTATCACAACAAAAAAATGACCTACTTTACCACCCTGATGGTGCAGGCATGTGTTATGGCATGTCTGTTATCAGTGAATGTAAACCTTCATCACTGAATTCTGGATTTTAAAACCATAGTGAGACAGCTTCCTGCACTTCCACATTAGTCTGGCATCTGTGGCCACCAAGATGGTCCTTCAGAGCGCCTAAAAGATGAAAGTCATTTGAAGCCACGTCAGGGCAGTATGATGAATGTTCGAAACACTCCCATCCATACTGCTGCAATACACTACCATATGTCAAATTGTGTGGAGTCACTGTTTTTTTCTCATGAGAAATGTTATTTTGGATAAAAAGTTCCTGAATAAGCAAATACTATGTATTCTTAATTTCTCATCGCCTACATATACTGCTACATACACAACAGTTTAAATTAAGGCATAAGCTCACATACAAATAAACATATGTACATATGCAATACAGTAGTATCACTCTGCTACACTCCTGATATTTACAATTTCTGGCACTAAAACGCAAGACAATTTTACAAAACGCTGTTATGAAAGTTAATACATTAACTAGCATGCCCATGCAATGTGCAAGGACTTGAATCTGGAGACAAATCCAGCCCCAGTTTTAAGAACTTCAACATTTTTACATTACTTTTCTTTAGGCATTCTTACCAAAATATATAACATTATTACTTATCATTTTTTTTATAATCCATTTGGGAGATACCTTACAATTTTAAAGTCCCAGTGAACTATGTACAGAGTGCATTTATCTCATCAACACCAGGAAGGTTACGGCTTGATACTTTCCTCTAGTGTATTGAAGAAATAAGGAAAAGCATATAGGTGGAAGGATTAACAAATCATCTCTATTTCATGGTACAGCAGTAAGAACTTACAGATTACGTGGAAGACAGAACACATGGACAAACATAAAATTACATGCATGCTTCAAGACTTGATGGAATGCAGTTAATATTACTTCTATCATTGTTTTCAAGCTTTATAAACACACGTAATCAAAAATACAGCAGAGTACATGACAAAATTCCACATAATATACAGCAAACAATTTCATGAATCTTACGAAGGTAACAAACTTGTACTTTTGTTGAACAATGATATCCACCGGTACTGTTATGGTTGTCTCTTCACTCATTTAGATTTGCTTAACACACAATAATTCTCACTGCAACAATCCCCATGTATGTAGAACATATTTACCTACAAAATTTGTCATACGAACGTTCCCACTTGATTTCTTGTCCCTTTACTGTGCAAAGTCAAAACTGCCACCCTATTTCAAATTAGGCCATACCGTAGATGAAGTCACAATAATTTAATGCAAAATACAGATTCATGCTACTTCAGCCCATTCAGACATTATATCTTAACAGTGCTGTTACTGCATCCAAACAACCACCACAGGTGAAATTTTGTCCCTTCTGTTTTGTATATGGGAGGTTTCATGTTCAATACGCCATCCACTGTCTGGCTACATCATATTGTGGCCTTTGGTGTTTTTTTTTTAAGTCTATCCAAGGACCTGTTAGGATATAATTTTCAAAGATGCCATTCTTCTTTCATGTCCTTTCTGATATAATAAGTGAGTCATTCTACCACTACATAACCTACACAGCTGAGGAAACGTCAATAAATTAAATGACAGATGGCAAACTTTTGCATTATGTTCTAACAGCACAGGATTTATGTAACACCCTGACATACACGAACAGTAACAGATCTAACAATGTTACTCATTTCACAAAGAATTTTTCATCAAGGTAGTAGTAAAGCCCATATTTTCTGGCTACCAAATACCATTCCAGCACACGAACTTAGATATTCGCAAGCTTTTAAGATTTTGTTGCACAACAGTTGAGGTAACCATTTTTCTGATACAGCACCACATCACTGGATAACTGGTGCCCACTGTTTTGAGACAGCATAAAGATCTCAATCTGCAAGGGTGGGATGTCCACTACACTGTCTCAGAACACTAGGCACTGATCATCAAGTGACATAATGCCATATCCCAGAAGAATGGAGACCTCATATGCAGATATTTAATTACATTCTTAATTCATATATGACTACCTTCACCAAACCCACTTGGAACTGATTTATAAGCAGTTACTACATGAACACCACATGGCATATATACAGTGAGAGGATAACTGGCATTTTATTAAACCTCTCCACTTAGTTTCAACACACGAGATAAATCTAAGACACCAGGTCACGTAGTTTGAGACTAGTTCATAGGCAAGATATGTAGAATTTGGGAAGAGAATCATTTGAGATTTCAACATTCCTTTACACCTACATGTGCATTTAATGAAATTAATCTTTCAAGTCATCACAGACATATAAGATATATCAAATTTCCCTTCAAATTGTCAGTGTGAAACTTTCAGCTTTCATGCACATGAAAGAGATGTATGTACAATATGAGGCCTTGACATTTTAATGTGTCTAGAAACTCATGCAATGAAATGATTGCCTTTGAGCTGGACAACTGCCATTCCATTCCCCAATGTGGCAATTTCTCTCTTCACCACCTTACTTACATTTATCTTTGGGCCCACTTAGCCTCTTATACAATGAGTACCGGTGTAATGGAAATGTGCATTGTACAATAAGCTGAGTGGGACTGCACATAAAGCAGCCAAAGCATGAGCCTGGTTGCTTACCTCCTTCTATTACTGAAATTAAGAAAGGGTGGAGTTATACACCCACCTGTGGTCCAGGAAAATTACCTTTCATATTTCGTGACACAATTCCACATATTGGTCATCTGTGAAAACTGTTTGGACATGCCATGGCTCAGGTGGTTGTCACTGGTATCCCAGGCCAGACAATGTGAAACAGGGGGTGTACAAAGTGTCACAGGGTAGGTACTCCCCCAAGTACTTCAGTTTTTCGTTGTCACTATCACTCCAACAACAATCCACTTTCATTCGTTCATTCATTCTTCTATCGCCAAATATATAATCTCAGTAACTGACAGTTTCATAAAATAACACCCTTACGAGTGACATGAATTTTGGTTATTTTGTCTCCATGCATGATCTCCGATAAGCCCAGTCCATCTCTGACTGGTTACGGTGAAGACAAAAATCTGCATTTTAAATGGAAGCAATGAGAGGATGAAACCTCCACTTTACTACCAATAATAAGATGACACTATGAAAAATCCCTGTAGGCAGGACTTCAATATAAAATCTCAAGCATGTGAGGTAACACAGCTCATCCATCAAAATATGCATCCCACAATATGTATGATGTTAAATCATTTAAAATATGCACCAGAGAAACAGCTGTGTAGAAAGAATTCCCTCTAGAGGCACTGGTTAAGAAATAGAGCACACTTAGAGAGTTGACAAATGATACTAACCAAGAGATTTTGTCTGAACGTGTTCTTGCATACAATCACTGCACACTGCAATCAAGAAGAATGTTAAGAGTATGGCAACTTCTTGAAAAATATCAATATCCTTGCCTATTATCTATTTCATACACTGTATCTGCATGAATGAGAGGCAAAGTTTTTTCCTTAAATTTGGTGCTTAAACATGTGAGGTCATCTTAAATTCGTACATGAAGTGCAAAACTGGACAGCACCAAATCAAGTTGTTCCAAACCAGGCCAAGCGGAGCCAAACCAAGGTCTGCACCACCTAATCGTCAAGTGTAAACAAAAGAGAGAACAGTGCAGGACTAAAGTTAACTGATATAATCCTATTTTTTGGGACTTCATCCATTATTTAATTCTGTAAAGAAGCATGACGTTGCAGAAAACAGTTCTGTTTCAGTCTCAAGCACAGGACCATCTAATGTTGTGTGTGGACCCCTTAGATCGAGGTAATCTCAGTCACTGAGCACACAGAAACGGTAAACTTGTTAAGATAAGCAACTGAGAACAGATCTAGGCCAAGGGTAGTTACAGGAAAATGGCTACTGAAAAATTAAAAATTAACTACAAGACTCAAAAATAAAACCTGGACAATCCACAAATTAAAAACTGTAAAAAGCCATCAACTCAGACTAATCAGACCATAGACATACCACACATCCAGAAGACACATACCTAAATTCTTAACACCACTAACACCATCTGTGGAGAAAATGGTGTATCTCTGTGGGTTCAAGTAAGTTTATAAATCAAGAAATATAAATGTATTATACAGTCAATGTGGTTCATAATGGCATGCAGCGCAACTCACCAGGAAATATTGTGAACGGTTTTAAAGAAGCACTGTATATTCAATGCAGTGGATGAGACTGAAGATATGTTGTGGGATTGCAGCAAAAAAGATGGGAATGTTAGCAATGAGCGTGAAGAAAATTAAGGCACTGCCTGTAAAAGTGGAGACAGTGACACTGGTTGATAAAGGTACGTAGAATCCAACATGTTCTGTGTATTAGGTGTACGAAATTAACAGCCAAATATTTTTGCTTTGCAGATGTTTTCATTTGAAGGAGGGGGGGAAGGTAATCTTAGATCTGGATAAATATATTATCCCTTGGCAGATGTGTTTTATTTGGGGGGGTCATCTTGGATCAGAGTCATCTTGCATTCGGGTAAATATCTAAAACAGATAATTTGAAGAATATGATGCTAGTATGCAATATAGCACCAATGTGAAACTAGAATATGATTACAACCTCTCTCCATCATGTATGACCTGTGTTGAAAAGCTGATCAGCTCATAGAGAAATGTCACACTAAGAACCAGTAAGCTCATCACTGTCATTATGACAACAAACGAATAAATTCCATCGAAAACCACATTCACCCAATCAGAATCCAGCTGAGCATTCTACCTTCATCCTGGGTGGATTTCCTGACTATATTTCATAAGGTTTCATGACCAAAATTATGTCTGTATCTGCTATTTTTTCCATGCATACTACAGGTCCCACAAAAATTAAGTAACAACGGGCTGAAATAAAATAAGTTTCTCCTTGCAAGTCTTCTACGGATCTTGTCTTCAGGATAATGCTATAGGAAATATGATACAGTAGTCTTTACACATACATTTGGAGGTGGGGGTTTGCAAAACTGAGTAGCTGTATTTCCAAGACATCTGTGGTCCAACAAAAAAAATAATCAACAGCAGCCAATGTTGTGATGAATGACAAGCAAACAGGGTTGATGTTCAACAAGGTCTGAAATTTTTCTTATGATCATAACCAGACTGGCTCTGGACCAACCCAACCTCCTATCTAATGTGCAGTGGGAACTATCCCCAGGTAAAATCAGTCAGAGCATGAAAGTGATCACTTACCTATATCCAGTGAAAATGTATGCATGAAGTTTTACCCACTCTCCCACACACTGTCATGGTATGGTGCTTACACCAAAGCATAACTTTAGTTTTACCTTTTGTAACCACTGATGGGTAAACATATATAAGGAATTTCAACAGTGAAACATTGCACAACAAGAGTCACATGTTCTGGTCTTTATAAAATACAGAAATTCTGACCCAACATTTAAGGTTACGTTCCCAAACTCTAACATATTGTCTACTATAGTAAATCCTTATTTATACTGTAAGTGTATTCCTGAAAATCACAACACAGAAGAGCATTTTTTTCCTGTAAGAATTAAAAAACTTTAGTCTGGTGAACAAAGGTTCCACAAACTGCCAGCAAAAACAACTCCAAGTCCTGACAATACTCATAAAAATTTGTCAACACTGAAGTCAAACAACATTGTTGGGAGAACACTAAAAAGGCCTACCTACACCTAAACACAATCTTTCAGTACAATAAAATTTTTCTCGTGCCTAAGCATTACACTATAATGGAATATAGGAAGCATGGTTGTAAACACTCCATTCATTCTAAACCTCCACATGAAACGTAAATAAATGGTCACCATCACATTCTTGCTGACTTAAAACCCAGAAAATGAGTTTCTGTTCCAAACTGAATAGAAAGCTTGGTGAAACCAAGCTCCAGTCTGCATGCATTGATTCATGCCCCTATTAGGATTTATATGCCATTCATTCAGTCTACAGCCAGTTTACCTTATGGTTGAACTATTCCTGCAGGCTCAAGAAGTATCCTATTTGCTGCTGTGGAGACACATCTCACTGTTTCTTCACCTCATAAGAGACATGGCATTACGACTGGGGTGCTGGTAAGTCCTTACCCCGACCAGGAAGGGAACAAGCTACAGCGACCAAACTCAGGATTTATTCAACATACTCCCCACGAAGCTCAATACACTTCTTAGTCCATTGCTCTAACTTCTGAAAGCCATTTAAAAAAAAAAATCAGAGGGTTGTCCATCCAACCAGGTCTCCGCTGCAGCAACGACCTCTGTGTCAGACGAAAAATGGCAGCCTTTCAATTGTTTTCTCAGTCCTGAGAACAGGTGGTAGTCCAAAGGGGCCAGATCTGGAGAACAGGGTGGGTGATCAAGACAAGCCCAGGCAGGCCAGTTTCTTCTGGGTTGCAAGTGCCCGGTGAGTCGGGGCATTGTCATGCATGAACAAAACCCCCTTGGTGACTTTAACATAGCGTTTTTCCTTCAAAATATCCTTCAATTGCACCAGCAGAGATGAGTAATACTCTGCGTTGATAGTTTGGCCCTTTGGAAGATAACTAATGAGGAGGATGCCGTCTTGATCCCAAAAAATCGAGGTCAGAACTTTTCCAGTGGATTTTCGCACTCGGAATTTTTTGGGGTGGGGTGAGCCACTATGTTGCCACTCCATTGATTGTTGCTTTGTCTCTGGGTCATAGTGATATAACCAGGTTTCATCCATGGTCACCAATCGCGACAGGAAATCATTTGGTTGTGCTGAAAAAATTCCAAAAGTTGCTCAGACGACTGGCACCATTGACATTTTTGATCCACGTGCAGGCATTTTGGGACCCACTTCACGGAGAGCTTCTGGATGTCCAATCTTCATGAATGATGGACCCAACCCACTCACGTGAGATGACCAGTTGCTCAGCTATTGATTCAGCCAAAATCCGGCGGTCTTCCAAGATAAGCTCGTGAATTTGATCGATAATCTCCGGAGTGGTTACTGTTTTGGGTCATCTAGGATGAGGCACATCACAGGTGGAAAAATCACCACGTTTAAACTGGGCCACCCAGTTTTTGACAGTGGCATACGATGGTGCATGTTCCCCTAATGTTTCTGTCAGAATGGCATGAATTTCCTTTGGCACCTTGCCTTGCAGGAAAATAAAACTTGATTACAGCTCGCGTCTCCATGTTGTTTAAACCGCGCGCGTCGCGTGACATGCTTCCTTTCAGCCTCTGTAACAAGAAACGACTTGCAATTGGGCACATTAGCAGGCCCCTCTTTCCAATGACACTATAGATTTCGTCTTACAGCGTTGGGAAGTAGGTTGGGCTAAGGACTTATCAGCACCCTTTGTAAAAATTTCTGTGTTCTGCAGCAGTCTGTTCCTACTGGAGATCCCAAATTTTATGCATGTGTCTATAATTTTACTGTGAAATTTCTACAAAATCCATGTTTACAATGCAACACTAATCTGCATTTGTTAACTTTATATATGATGATTCTACTCGTAGGAATAAACAATTCCTAGTTCCAGATCAAACAATATGAATGTCAAAAAACAAATGAACGCCCTTATAGGAAACAACTTCCATATTGCTTCATGTCTTTCAATAATATACTTTACATACTGTTTCATGTCCCTCAATAACATACTGTACAAACACCAAAAACTTAACCTGTCAGATAATTGCAACTGACCTGGATGCAACTGCCACACTATTGGAAATGAGAGTGCTGGTAGGTGATGTAATTCCCGAATTGTTGAAGTCTCCAGTGGAACTCCAGCGCTTGTGCAAAGTGCCCGAGTTATAAACCACTGAACTGGGTCGTTGTTGTGGTGGTTGTGGGGTGCTGGGGCTGGGCGTGGAGCGACTTCCTAGAGGTGGTGGTGGTGGTGGGGTGTGTGTTGGCGAGGGAGAAGTTGGAACAGGAGATACACTAGTTGAACTGGGACTATCAGAGTGTAAAGAGCCTGTTGACTGGTAATGTACCACACGCCTGAGAACAAAAAAATACAAAAGTACAGTGATTGAAGGCCATATTATATCAAATACCTAAGCCTTTACATAAAAGTTTAAAGGAATCATACATCCTTGTTAGTTCTTAACAGTAACACAAAAGGAGGAAGGTACAAAATATTTTTCTTCACATGCAAAAACTTTTCACTCACTACTGAAACACAATAAAAATGAACTCCACTCCCTCTTCTGTTGTATTAACATACTCTTCAACAATTCAGCATATTCCATACAAAATATTCTGAAACTAAACAACTCGCAAATGTACAAAACAGCATATTATTTGTTTAAAATATTTAATTTAAATTTACCATGGAACAGAATAATGCAGCTTTCAGACTGACAATGGCTCAAGAGGGTGCATGTCATTTCTGCATGACACGTTGTATGTTGTCTATATACATTATTGTTGTTGTTGTTGTTGTTATTATTATTATTATTGTTGTTGTTATTATTATTCTGCACCTCATGGGTGCCCCAACCTCAGAAGTCAGTTACACTCCTGCCATGCCCAGGAGGGAGGACCACAAAGTCCACAAGGACATGTGGTGGCATGGGGGGGTAACCCTGACTGGATATCCACTAAATAAGCAGTGCGAAAATATTACTCTCCTTCGGGTGCAAGGAAAACTCTTTTTCGTAGGGGTAATGAGCAGAAAAGCTGAAGACAAAAATTATACAGTTCAAAAATTAGAACACAGCCAGCAGACTGCAAAGCACACCCTAAACTCAAGATATTCACTACACATTTGTCTGCATCTACAATGGTAACCATTCATTTCTCTCATACCTAGCTGTACATACTGAAAACAAGAAATGGTAGTACAGTAGTACAGGCATTAGGGCAGGAGAAGCATAATTTGGGGAGGGGGGAGAGGGAGAGTGTGTGGATGCTTCAAATAGTTCTTACAGAAATTAATTTAAAAGTGATGAAACAGCACAATAAAACTGACAAGGTCTATTTATTCTAAACTTCTAAGTTATTAATAAAAATTACTCTACTGTGTGTACCAATGTTAACTGTTCGGAACAGGATGGCTGTGATGGATCCTGAGGTTCACTACTATCTTGTGCACCTATCAAAATGTTTTATCTGTTTGATGACTGTCCCAAAGGAGGTTGGTGTTGTGTTGACAGAAGAAACTGTAGAAGTCAATGTATAAATAAAATAATAATAATAAAAAAAAACTTCTGGAAAATAAGTCTTTTATTAAGAGAATTTCCTTCACAGTTTCTACTATGAATTGGTTCTTTTTAATGGTCTTTATTGCATCCACAAAAGGAAACACTTCTTCCACATTTGCATTTATTTCCAAAAGGGCTAAAGGCAGTTCCACAAGTAATAACAAGTTTTTAAAAGCAGTATTTTCATTTTTTAACAAACTGAATATATCCCATGAATTTTTAAATAGATTTAGTTTACAACTGATTTTCCACAACTCGGGGTTTTGAGTCTCACCCTTCATATCGTTGACTTCATCAAAAAGTTCATCTTCACTTATAGTTTCTTTACACTTTTGTGAATATCAGCTACAAATATAAAGCTGTCCCAACTGGATTTCCAAAGACTATCAGCAGCAGATTTAATTGAATCCCATTTAATTACTTCAGAAAAGGGTAAACAATTTTCCAAGTACTCAAGATAAATGTCGTAAGTTCATGGTCTGTAAATATTCAGATTTGGTCACACCTTCTTCTGACTCTGAAATTAGTGATCATATCTTTATGGTCTAAACATTTTCTTTTGTTCTCATCCAGCTTCTGCCACTTCACTTGCTGATATGTGTTTATCGTCAATGTTTTCAATGGCCGCAGAAAATCATATAACAATACACTGTTCTGCCCAACATATCACCTTTTTATAGCTTTTATTTTGATGATACATATTTTGATTGATGCTTATTATCAGGCATTCCTTAAAGAAAGGTAAAATATTATGTGGGAAATATCTCAAATATTACAAAAATATATATACATATGATGATAATAAAATTGTAATACCGATTTTTCATATAATTAGTATGTCAATATCATCACTGCAGTGTGGGCTCTTTTAGGATGATAGTTCCTACATCAAGGTCAAGCAATCCCCGTTCAGGCCTAGACAGGACCTGAGGGTTCCAGGAGGTTCAGGCTCCCAAATTTCCAGACAACTGGCACATGAAGGTGGTAAGGTTGTCAGCCCTATGCACCGGCCAGCTGCCTTTACCCCCAGGAAATATTCCTGTTCTGTTTAGGCTAGCTCAACCCCATGGCCATAGTGCCACAGAAAGATTTAGGCAATGAAAAATTCCAATAACACTATTGGGAATTGAACTCACAACCTTTTTCCACTTTGATTAACTGTGGTAATCAGATGAGAACCAGTGTCTTCAACATAGTACAGTCATTGATGGTGGTTCCTATAGTAATGTTTAAGAGGTAAAAGTTAAAAAAATTCTGTAGCATCCTAAAAAAACCAGAACATACTACTGTGATGATATTATACTAACTATATTAAATATTATCAGTATTATAATTATATTGTAATAATATATAAATTTTATATTATTTGATAGACCTCCCATATAATAACTTTTTACCTGTTTTGAGGATCTGTACAGCACACCTGATGAAGATTGACTAAAAAATGTAACACTAATATAAAAGACATAAGAAGTTACTGTGTTGGACAAACAGTACATATTTGTAAGATCAACTAAATACAATGGGATGGATACTATCAAACTGGCTGCAGAAAATACTTTAAGTTGGCTTTATAGAAACTGAAGCCGCAGCAAATATTAAGGATTTCCAGACAAGACTGTTAAGATGGAAGAGCACTTCTCCTTAAAGAAAAAAAGATATGATTTCAGTCTATTGTACACCTTAATCATCCTGCTAGCAGCTGGTTCTGATCAGAGTAAATCAATTTCCACATAATCAAGCATTCATTGGCACTTAAACTTCTACAAACAGAACACTTTCATTTCTTGAACCCTGACTGTATGTATGTGAATGTACAGAAATAATTTATTCCCAATAGTTTCAATACCAACAGGCACAATATCACTACTGCAGTGTACCCCATTACGCATATTGGAAACACAACCTACAAACGCTGAGCTGTAATAATTTGCTCAGTTTTGAAAACACAGTGCCTGTCCATTTTATGCTATCAGCTTCAAAGGTTGTATTGCATTCTTCTCAAAAAATACTATGATTTTACCTGTCAAATTGAACTTCTCAAAAACCTAGATTACTATTTTGATAAATGATCGGTTTATTCTTCTCTAACATTCTGGAAGTAAATGATCTTAATTTGTATTCCTGTCCCAGGCGTAAAATACTAGCAAACACTGGTACGAATTCCAAACTTGTATGGACAGAACTGTCCATCATATGATATTAATATTGGTCATAGTTCAAATCTCCACAACTGACTTGAGTACAGCAAACAGAGCCAAAAGATTCACTGCTGTTCATTCATGTTTTGTTCTTGAACACGGACTTTTTTTATATAAATCATTTCTATGATGTAGAAATACAATTCATCATTCATCAAAATGAGGGGCTGTGTTTGGCCACGCGGACTGCAAACAAACCTTCTGCAGCACGACGCCTTCTTCACCTTTTCTTGTTGTACGAAACGATGCGGCTTTCTGCGATAATACCAATATGGCGGAGCGGGGGTATAGCTTCATAGAGTGTGAGCTGCAAATTAAGCCAAAACTTGGGGACACAGTCTTAGATAATAATCTAAATTTACTACAAAGTGAAAATAGTGACTTTAGAGAAGTATTGAATGAAAGTAGTGTTTTAGAACTGCAACTAAATACAGACGAACTGCAGGAACTACATACCATGAGCTTACGGTCAGCAAACAGGAAATACATAGCGCAACTAATAGCTCAACT
>Ga0123355_10005247_pt1 | contig 18932 bp, 14 predicted proteins | sample TergutEmb28metaG_3_FD_89872 | JGI IMG/M metagenome (GOLD analysis project Ga0123355, IMG submission 89872) | Embiratermes neotenicus P1 segment gut microbial communities from Petit-Saut dam, French Guiana - Emb289 P1 | ecosystem: Host-associated > Arthropoda: Insects > Digestive system > Gut ... | reverse complement strand
GGCTCAATCAAACTCCACAATTCATTCGATATATCATGCCGATGACAAGATTCGTTCATGGGAAAAACCTCTTCTCTGATTTTTCACATTATACCATTTAATTATTGTCGACACGCCCTAGCTCACGGCATTTTTCAACACTCTCCTATGCGGTGTAAAGCAATGTGCTGCCGATACTGCGAGATTTATGTATTGTACACGGACAGTGTTCGGGCAATGTGCCTGTGCAATACATTCCGGCAAGAAATTTTTTCGGTTTGCGAATCATCAGGCGCGTACCCGGCGCGATTTTTTGCGCAACTCGGGCGAATACAAGGTCGAGCGGCGAAACCTGCAACGCCAAATGCACAACCGTGTACTCGGAAAAATCGACGTTCGAATCCGCACCGTCGGCACAAAAAACACGCACGTTTTTGCCTATTCCGAGCCGATTTATGACCGCCTGCGCCTTGGACACACATTCGGCGTTATTGTCCGTGACCGTTACGCGCGCACCGGTAATGCGATGAAACAAAATCGCGCTGAACGGGCAAATTCCGCCGCCTATGCAAAGAATATTGTCGTTTTCGGTGATGTTCGCCAAAATAATTTCACGCTCGATAATTCCGCGATAATATCGCGACGACAGCCGATAGATAAGACCCGTTTCGGCTGCAAGACTTTCGATTTTGTAAGTAAAATTCGTTATTTTCAATTGAAGCCCCCCGAAAAATAGGGCGGTAGTGGCAACACGCCCTAAAGCAGTTTTCGCATGTTAGCACAGGCTAACATGCGGCGTCAAGATTGCGGGAAATGAAAAAACCTATCGGTAGCCGCTCAGCTACCGATAGGTTTTTTCAAAATTGTTATTTCGCGCTGCTTTGTGCCTTTTAAATCGCCGTCACGCTCGCGCCGCCGCCGTGTTTTCCGCAATTCTTCTTTGCAAAGTATGCGCAGTTTTCACATGCTCCGGCCTCCGCGCGGTGATGATTTTGTAAGCTCAAAACTTTTTTGTGTTTCTTGCAAGCAAGCATCTTGTTCATCCCTTCGAAAAAATTTTTGCAATCTTGCCTTTTGCAAATTATGCCCCGTTTGCGCTATAATAAAACGCAGGACATCTTTTCAGAAAATCGTGCGAAGCGCGATTTTTATAACAGGGTCAAGGGGGCATTGCCCGGGGGTTCGGGGACGAAGTCCCTGAAATCCTTCATCCGGCGTCCCCGAAAATTTTTTTCCGAGGAGAACGTAAAATGCGCGAATTTTTCGGCCTCGAAGGCACATTTAACAAATACGCGGGTTTTGTTGCCGACATGGTAATTTTGAGCTTTCTTTGGATATTATTCAGCATTCCGTTTGTAACAATCGGCGCGTCAACAACCGCGCTTTTTTATGTTGCAACTCGCCGAATTTCGAACCGCGAGGGCTATATTTCATCGGATTTTTGGCAGGCGTTTAAGTCGAATTTTTTTCGCGCAACATTGCTGTGGCTGATTGTTTTCGGAGTCGTTTTTCTGATAGTATGGAACATGCTTCTTTTGCCCCAAGTTATTGAGGAAATGGGCTTTTGGGGCAGCATAATTTTCCCCGCGCAAGTAATTATTTTGGTGGAAGTTTTGTTTATCTCGATTTTTCTTTTTCCCGTTACCGCCCGCTTTGACATGAGCTTTTTTCAAACGCTGAAATCGTCGTTTTTTCTTGCGAACAGGCACATGCTTACGTCGTTTTTGTGCTTGCTTACGGCGGTTTCGCTCGGGATTTTGTCGCTGTTTTGGTTGCCGATTCTGGTATTCGTACCGGGAATTTACGCAATGGCGGCGTCATATTTAATTATGCGGGTGTTTAAAAAGCATCGTCCCGAAATGGACAAAGACCCGTTTCTCGAAATCCAAGAATTTGAGCGGCAACGCGACGAAGAAAGACGCCTCGCGGCCCTCGGAATAAAAAAGGAGGAACATATGATTTACGAACTTTCCAACAAAAACGGCATGAAAATGGCCGTAACGCCCCTCGGGTGCGCGATTATTTCGCTTGAAGTGAACGGCAAAGATGTAGTTCTCGGGCTTGATTCGCCGGCGGATTACGGCAGAAAACATCCCTTCTTCGGAGTGGCGGTGGGGCGTTTCGCAAACCGCATAAACGCCGGAAAATTCACCCTCGGCGGCGTCGAATACGAACTCGAAAAAAACGAAAACGGTATTCATCATCTGCACGGCGGCAGCAAAGGGTTTGACAAAAAAACATGGCATGTTGAATCGGCAGACGCCGGCAAAATCGTGTTCTCCCTCGACAGCCCCGACGGCGACAGCGGTTATCCGGGCAATCTTCGCGCACAAATCACGTACACATTAACCGACGAGAACGTTCTGCGCATCGACTACGCCGCCGAAACCGACACCGAAACAATTTGCAACCTCACAAATCACAGTTATTTCAACCTCGAAGGCCACGACGCAAAAAATGTTTACGACCACGAGATTGAAATCCTTTCCGACAAAATAACCGCAGTAAACGACGTGTTGATTCCCACCGGCGAATTTATCGACGTAACCGGCACACCCTTCGACTTCCGCACGGTAACAACAATGGGCGAACGCATCGAAGCGGCCGGCGACGTAAACAGAACCGGCGGCTACGACCATAACTACGTTCTGCGCGGCGAAGGCAAGGCCGCAAGCGTGTTCGCGCCCAAAACCGGCATCCGCATGACAGTTTCAACAAACAGCCCCGGAATGCAACTTTACACCGGCAATTTCCTCGACGGCACGGTGTCCGGCAAAGGCGTAGCGTATCAAAAGCACAGCGGATTCTGCCTCGAAACGCAACTTTTCCCCGACGGCATAAATCACGCGAATTTCCCGTCCTGCGTTTTGAAAAAGGGCGAAGTGCAAGAGTTTTACACCGAATTTAAATTCGAATGGTAGGGGCAAACTTTGCATGACCGAACACGTATATGAAAGCGACGGCATCGGCATGTGCGAATTGTCCGCCGCCGAGGTTGAAAAAGTTTTGAGCGACAACAAAAATTTTGTTCTTGCCACGTGCGCGAATAATCGCGTTACAACCCGCACCATGAGCCATGTACACGACGGGCTTACGGTTTATTTTCAAACCGGCGGGCAATATTTAAAAACGCTTCAACTCGCGGAAAATCCCAACGCCGCCCTGAACATGGGTGAATACGACCTCGAAGGCGTTGCCGAAATTATCGGCCATCCTTTGGACGACGCAAACCGGTTTTTCATTGAGAAGCTCAAAGCGAAGCACCCGAACGCATTTGAGCGGTGGTCGTCGTTGCCGAACCAAGTTGTAATCAAAGTAGAAATTCGGTCGGCGCGCTGTTGGCGGTACATTAACGGCAAGCCGGTTATTGCGACGTGGCATCGCGCGTGACGGAAATACTTGAAAAATTTGCGCAAGAAAATAACATTATCGCGGGAATTTGCGACGCCGCGCCGTTGGATGATTCGGCGCGGTCGGCAAGCCCGAAATTTGTGCCGTTTGTAAGCACGAACGCCGAAAAACGCACAAATCCGGCGGCAACTTTGCCGGGTGTGCAGAGCATAATAGTGGTTGGCGTCGGCTACGCAACGAAGCCGCTTTGCCGCGTTGAAAGCAATTCGCCCGAACGTTCCGCAGAGAGTTCGAACGCCGACGTTTTGCATTCGCCGTGTTTCGAAAATCGGCACAACTCAACGGAGTGTTCGGACTCTCCCGGCGTTACAGCGCACTTTTCCCGCAGCAGTATTCCCGATTTGCCGGGCTTCGCAACGCTGTCTTCCCTTGGAACAGTCCCCGATTATCATCCGCGCGTGAAAGAAATTTTGCGTCGTCTCGTGCGTGAATTACAAGACGCATTCGGTCGCTTCCCGTACAAAATTTTGGTCGATTCGCCCGGCTTGGACGAACGCGCGTTGGCGTTTCGTGCAGGACCGGGCTTTTTCGGTCGAAACGGCTTGCTCATTTCCGAAAAATTCGGCTCAAACTTCAATATCGGTTGCTTGCTTACAGCGCGCCCCGCGAGTGCGGAGCATCGTGTGCAGATTTCGACGCACGTCCGTAACGCACACGAAATTGCCGTTGTTGACTCGCGACCGGTTTCGAGCCGGCTTCCGGTTGTTGACGGACTTGCTTCGTGCGACAATGCGGAAATCCGCCCCCGCGAAAAATCGCATCGAATGCAAGTTTTCGGAACGCAAATTCTCGGTTGCCCGCCGGACTGCAATCGTTGCATAAACGCTTGTCCGAACAACGCCTTGGGTGGCGAAAGCCTTCGCGCGGAACGATGCATTTCGTATCTTACGCAGAAGGATGAGCTTTCGCCGGAGGAAGCGGGGATGCTTCACGGGCAGTTATTCGGTTGCGATATTTGCCGCGATGTTTGCCCCTTTAACGCGCACATGCCGCGATTATCGCAGCGCGTTGACCCCCGCGAATGGCTCGCTATGAGCGACTCCGATTTCGAAAAAAAATACGGTCGCACCGGAATACTCTGGCGCGGCACAAATATTTTGCGTCGAAATGCGGCTTTTGCGTCAATGCTCGGTTAGGGCGTGTTCCCACTTCCGCCTCAAAATCCGTACATTATCATAAGCGGGAACACGCCCTGAAACTCAGTTAAAAACTGCGCGTTTGCGTGTTTTTTTTTTTTTTTTTCGTTGCACAGACGGTAAAAAAGTGTTAAAGTATTTCCCATAATTATGTCGATGAATATAGTGAATCAAATTAAGAAGCGTCCCGGCGGCTATGCATTGTCGCGAACGCACGTGAGAAGCCCGCTCAGGCTTCGTCGGAAAAAGCGCAGAAACCCGCGTTTCCCGCCTCGCCTTCTCGGTTCTCAACGGCGTTCGCTATTGTAAGCGGTTCGCTCGTTGTCGTTTTCGGGAAAAACACCCGAAAACAACCGGTCGCTCACCACAATGCATTTAACGCCGACGGTACGCAAATCAAATTGATTCACTATATATCGAACGTATGTTGGCATACAGCGGATTGTAAAAACAAAGCAGTGCGGAGGTAAGCAGAATGAATCTGAATACGAGCAGGAAACGAGAGTGGAAGTTTCTTATTTTGTCGTGCCTCAGCACTGCGGCTTTACTGATTATAAGTTTGGTTGTTCTTTATTTAATTGTAACCGTAACAGTTCGTGACACAATTTTTGATAATAAAATTGAAACGGCACAACGTAATAAACAGTTGTACGCCGCAGAGATAAGTGAGTGGTTCACTGCTGTTTACAGCACGGTGGATACATTAGCCGATACGTTAAGTGCTTTGTCTTACCCGCAAGAGTTCAGAGGGTTGGGGTTTCGAGATTATGACGACAGAGACCGGGATTTCAGAAAAATTGCGGAACGAATTGTGGAGGAAAATGAGTATATTATCAATACATTTATCGGGTTTTCGGACGGAAGTATAATCAACGGTTCGGGAATACGACCGGGAGCAAATTGGTCAGCTACCGACCCTGTATGGTACAGTGCCGCAGCAGAAGCCGGCGAAGGTACTATTGTTATAACAAGCCCTTATTGGTCGGGGGGAAACCAAACCTTCACCGCCGCTGTCGCTACATATTTGCCCTCGCTCAACAACGTGGGGGCTGTTGTCGGTGTGTCTGTTGCCCAAGATAATATTCTGTACAGAATCGCTCACGACCCGGTTTTGGGTGGCGGATACCGCGTTCTTACAACCGCCGCAGGTGAAATAATATTCCATTCAAATCCTTTGGTCGCCGATGACGAAAATATGCAAATGTTTTATGACATATACGACCCGGACTTCATAATTGACAGTATTCAAAACGGAATTTATCTCGCAACTTTTAACGATGCCTTAATGGGCGATTCTTATTTTATCGCCGCTTCATTAGACACCATGGGTTGGATTTTATTTGACGTTGTTCCTGCTTCCGTAGTGGACGCCCCTGTTTCTCAGGCATTGGCCTCTATTATGATACCCATCGGGATATTATTTGCCGTTGTATACATATTTGCTATGGTGCTGTTTTTCAATATTTCAAAATATAAAAAGCAGCACGAAGCGGAAGAAGAACTGCGTATTATCGTTGAAAACATGCCCATTGTTGCCCATATAACCAACGAAAATTTTGACGTAACAATATGTAACGACGAAGCTCCCGGGCTTTTCGGACTGAGCAATAAGCAAGAGTATGCAGAAAACTACTATTCGCTTTGGCCGGAGTTTCAGCCGGACGGTTCAAGTTCAAAAGAAAAATCACAACATTATACAAATCAGGCTCTGAAAGACGGAAAAGTTGTATTTGAGTGGATGCATCAAACCTTACAGGGTGAACAAGTACCTTGCGAAGTGACGTTGATTTTCACTAAACTGAAAAACAAAGGCTGTCTGTTGGTTTTTTTGAAAGATTTGCGTGAACGCAATAAACTTGTGGAAACAGAGCGTTTAATCAAAGATGCTATGAAAAAAGCTAATGATGCTCATGTTCTGACGCAGGCTATTGTTGATTCTGCGCCGTTTATAATAAATTTATGGGATGACTCTTTTACGCTTGTATCTACTTGCTTAGAGTCGATTAAGATGTTCAAAATTTCCGACAAGGAACAATATATTAAACGGTCTAATGACTTTTCGCCCGAGTATCAACCTTGCGGCACACTTTCCGGCGAAAAGAAAACAGAGTATGTTAAACAGGCGTTCAGCGAAGGATATGTGCAATTTGAATGGCAACATCAAACTTTATGTAAAGAACCGATACCTGCTGAAATTACACTTGTGCGCTTTGAACATCAGGACAAATATTTTGTTGCCGAATATATTGCTGATATGCGCACAATTAAAGCGGCAATGGAAAAGGAAAACCAAGCCGGAGAAGAAAGTCGTGCCAAAACTCGCTTTTTAGCACGTATGAGCCATGAAATACGTACACCGATGAATGCTATTCAGGGTATTTCCGAAATTGAATTACGGAAAACAAGTAATTCACCGGCAACAGAAGAAGCATTCTTGCGCATACATAACTCATCTAACTTGTTGCTTATGATTATCAATGATATACTTGATATGGCGCGAGTAGAATCGGGCAAAATGGAAATTCGAAATGAATCTTACGATATGATGAGCATGATATTTGATACGATACAGTTAAATATGCTGTATATCGGAAGCAAAAAGATTGATTTCAGCCTTGAAATGGATGAAAACTTGCCGGCAAACCTTATAGGTGATGAGCTGCGCGTTAAGCAAATCTTAAATAATATTCTGTCTAATGCTTTCAAATATACGCTTGAAGGCAGTGTAAGTATGTCCGTCGGTATGGAGAAGGATACTGATGTTACTTTGATTTTCACTATACGGGACACAGGATTCGGCATGACAGAAAAGCAAATTGAGGGCTTGTTCAATGAATTTTCCATTGCAGATGAAAGGCAGGTCGAAGCCGCTAAAATCGAAGGTACAGGGCTTGGTATGGGCATTGTGCATCAATTGATAGAACTGTTAGGCGGCAAAATGGAGATAACAAGCGAACCGGGTAAGGGCAGCGTTTTTGTCGTGTACATTCCCCAAACACCGGATGGTGAACAAATTTTGGGTAAAGAGTCGGTAGCAAACTTAAAAAGATTAGATTCCGCACGAAAACCTCTGAGGAAAACGATTTCACTTATTCGAGAGCCTATGCCCTACGGAAAGGTCTTGGTGGTAGATGATGTGGAGGCTAATTTATATGTAGCGATGGGCTTTCTGCAACCGTACGAACTCACAATTGAGACAGTAGACAATGCTTCGGAAGCCATTACTAAAATTAAAGCCGGCGAAGAATACGATATAATATTTATGGATCACATGATGCCCGAAACGGACGGCATTGAAGCCACAAGAATTATACGCGAACTGGGTTATGTGCATCCGATAGTGGCTTTGACCGCCAACACGGTTAAAGGTATGGTGGATATGTTTATGAACAGCGGATTTTCGGGGTTCATATCAAAACCCATTGACCTTAATCAGCTTGATTCATACCTTGTTCGTTTTATTCGGGATAAACAACCTGCGGAAGTAATTAAGGCTGCAAATGATAAGATGTCAACCGTTGGCGAATACGGCAATTTCGCAAATATTTCCGACAAAGTGATGGCAGCAGTAATTCGAGAATCTAAAAAAGCAATCGCCATGTCGGAAGCTGTAATCGGGCAGGAAACAATTGACGAAAAAACGCTCAAAGCCTTTACGATTCAGGCGCACGGAATCAGAGGGGCTTTTGCCGGTATCGGTTGGCGGGAAAGTTCTGAACTCGCAGGTGTTTTAGAGCAAGCCGGGCTGGATGGTGATGCAGAAACCATCAGAAAAATGATACCGGAATTTTTGCGTACTTTGGCAGAGATTGTTGAGAAGGCAGAATTGCAAAGGCAACATTTGTCATCAGATGACACGGATGCTGACCCGGCATATCTTTGTGAGCAATTATTGGCCGTCAAAGAGGCATGTGAAATTTTTGATATTGACAGCGCGGACGCCGCGATTAGCAATTTGAAACAAAAGAAACATTCGCAAAAGACAGCAGAAGCGATTAGCAACATTGAACGTTGCCTGTTGCACGGAAATTATGGCGAAGCCATTGATTTGGCCGACCTTGCAGTCAAGGGGATAACAACCGTAAATACGTCAATTTAGAGGGATGGGATATTGATGTGTATAGCGAAAAAAGTCGTTTTTTTGTTGGACGACAATGAAGTCAACTTAGCAACGGGTAAAAAAATACTTTCAGAAAAACACACTGCCGTTACCTTTAGTTCGGATACAATGTTGTTCAAAGCACTTGAAAAGCGCATCCCCGATTTAATCCTTCTTGATATTGAAATGCCTGAAATTAGCGGGTATGAGGTTATTGAACGGATAACAAGTAATGAACTGTATCGGCATATCCCTGTTATTTTTTTGACAGCCAATAACAAGGAAGACGCCGAGTTAAAGGGGCTTTCGATGGGAGCCGTTGATTTTATTGCAAAACCCTTTTCACCTTTACTTTTGCTGAAACGCATCGAAGTTCACTTGCTTTTACATGAACAAAAAAATATATTGGCGCAACAAAAAAATGAACTGCTTAAATACAGCAGCGGCTTAGAAAAAATGGTAGCCGAAAAGACTAAAGAGATAACTGCACTCAAAAATGCTATTCTTGAAGTAATGTCTGAACTTGCGGAACATAGAGACGGATTTACAGGCGGTCATATTACACGAACCCCGCGCTACATAGAGATTTTTTTTAATGCGATAAATAAATTCGGTGCTTACAAGAAAGAAATGTCATCACTGGATGAAAAACTTGCCGTGTTATCATCTCAATTGCATGATATAGGTAAAATCTCCATAAAAGATTCCATCCTTTTGAAGCCCGATAAACTTACACACGATGAATTTGAGGAAATGAAATTGCACGTCGAACTTGGTGAGAAAATTATTTCGCGCATCAAAGAAAGAACGGACAACCATGAATTTTTTGAATATGCAAGAACTTTCGTAAAATATCACCATGAAAAATGGGACGGCAGCGGTTATCCTCAAGGGATAAAAGGCGAAGATATTCCGCTTTTAGGGCGCATCATGGCTATTGCCGACGTATATGACGCGCTTGTATCGGAACGCCCGTACAAAAAAGCATTGTCCCATGAAACAGCAGTTGCGATTCTTAAAGATGCAAAAGGGACACATTTTGACCCGATGCTTATTGATTTATTTGCAGAAATACACCGGGAATTTGAGAAGATTTCTGCTCGCGCAAGCGCGCATTGAACGCCGGAACAGTTTCCTGTGCAATAAAAAAATCGCGCTTGACAGCAACAGCGAGCGTTTCCCGTTGCGCAGCGCGATTTTTATGAAAATTTTTGTCGAACTTTTTTAAAAAAGTTCGTGGGGTTTGGGGCAACGCTCCAAGGTCTTACGGTAAAAATTAAGAAATCCGCGTGACTCGTTCGGCGTCGTATTTGCCGCGCGGGTTGGGGCTTTCGTCCTTTTCGCCGACGGCAATCAGTGCGAACGGAATTTCGCCGGCGGGAATTTCAAGCGCGTCGCCAACGGCTTTTTGCGTCGTTTCCTTGGGATACAGCCCGCACCAACACGTTCCGAGTCCCATCGCTTCGGCTTGCAGCAAAATATTCTGCGTTGCCGCGCCGCAATCTTGGGGGAAAAAGCCCTCGGGCAGGTTATCGTCGCGCTTTTGCGTTTCCGGCAGCGCAATTACCGCGATGCACAACGGCGCGGTCGTGAGCATTTTCGCATAGGGATGAACCTCCGCGAGCCGGTCGAGCATTTCGCGCGACGTGATTACGATAAATCTCCACGGCCGCGTGTTGCACGCCGACGGCGCAAGCATTGCCGCTTCAAGCATCGCGCCGATTTTTTCTTCCGAAACGGGCGCAGGCTTGTATTTGCGAATGCTTCGGCGATTTTTTATGATTTCCAATGTCATATGATGCACCTCCTGATACTGTTTCCGTTGTAAGATGCGATATTTTGCAAGGAAACTGTATCAGCAAGAATACCGGAAGAAATCGGGTGAAACAACATGGAAGTCAGATTGCAAAAGTTGTTGGCGCAGGCCGGAATCGCCTCGCGGAGAAAGTCGGAAGAAATTATTGCGCAGGGGCGCGTTAGTGTTGACGGCGCGGTTGTTTCCCAAACGGGCGCGAAGGTTGACGAGTCGGCGGAAATTCTCGTTGACGGAAAAAAAATCACGCGCGAAAAAAAAATTTACATTTTGCTGAACAAACCCGAAGGCGTTGTTACAACCGTTTACGACCCGCAGGGACGCCCCGTTGTTACGGATTACGCGCCTTGCGACTGCGCGGTTCGGCTGTTTCCTGTCGGGCGGCTTGACGCAGACACTTCCGGCATGATTTTTCTCACAAACGACGGCGATTGGGCGAATAATTTAATGCACCCGTCCCGCGAAATCGGCAAAACGTACATCGCCGTTGTGAAAGGCAAGCCCGACGAAAAATCGCTGCAACGAATGCGCGACGGCATAAAATTAGACGGCCGCAAAACTTCCCCCGCCGAAGTCATCGCGAGCGCACCTGAGAAGTCCGTTCAGGCTTCGTCGGAAAACGCGCAGAAGCCCGCGATTTCCCGACTCGCCTTCACGGTTCTCAATGGAATTCGCTATAGTTCAACGGTTTCGCGGCGCGGCGAAACAACGTCGCTTCGCATAAAAATTCACGAAGGGCGCAATCGGCAGGTTCGTCGAATGTGCGACGCAATCGGGCATCCGGCAGTTTCGTTGCGGCGCGTTGCAATCGGGCCGATTTCCCTCGGGGATTTGCAGCCCGGCAAATGGCGATACTTAAGCAAGGAAGAAATCGAAAAATTCGGGCGGGCGGTCAAATGAAACATAAAATTATCGAAGTTTTGCCGGAAAGTATCGCCGAAGAAGTCGGCATTCGACCCGGCGATTTTTTGCTTTCAATTAACGGAAAAAAAATTCGCGACGTGTTGGATTATCGCTTCGCCGTGCAGGATGAAGAGCTTCTTTTAGAAACGGCCCGCCACGCCCGCCAAGCGGGCAATGGAAGCCGGGGGCATGTGTCGGATGCCGCGCATTCCCTCGAAGCCGGATTGGCTTCCCTCGGCCGGCCGGACGACTCCTGCAAAGATGCGGCGCATTCTGACCTTAACGAAGCCTACGAAATTTGGGAAATCGAAATCGAAAAGGACAGCGACGAAGATTTGGGCATGGTTTTTACCCCGCTTATGGACAAAACCCGCCGCTGTATTAACAAATGCATTTTTTGTTTCATCGACCAGCAACCCCCGAATATGCGGGATTCTTTGTATGTCAAGGATGACGATATTCGGCTGTCGTTTTTGCACGGCAACTACGTGACCCTTACGAATCTTTCCGATGCGGAAATTTTGCGAATCGCCGGTTATCATCTTTCGCCGCTTAAAATTTCCGTTCATGCCGCCGATTCGGACTTGCGAAAAAAAATGACAGGCTGCGACAGGGCTGACAATTTGTTTCGCGCGCTCAAAATTTTCGGCGAAGCGGGCATAAAAATGCATTTTCAGGCCGTAATTTGCAAAGGCGTGAACGACGGCGAACATCTGCGCCGCACAATTTCCGCACTGCGAAACGTTCGCGGCGCGGAAAGCCTCGCAATCGTTCCCGCCGGAATCACGCGCCATCGCGCCGGGTTGTTCCCGCTCGAGCAGTTCACCGCCGCCGAAGCGAAGGCCGTTCTTGCCGAAATTTCGGCCGATGGTTTTGTATCCGCCTCCGACGAGTGGTATATTCTGGCGGGCGAGCCGCTTCCGCCCTATGAAGAATACGAAAACGCAGGATTTCTTCAGCTCGACAACGGTGTCGGAATGCTCCGACTCTTCGAATCAGAATTCAGCACCGGGTGCGCATGTAAGCAGCCGCCCGTTCCCTCGAAGCCGGAAGTAGCGTCGAAAGCGAAACAAGAAGCAAAGCCGGAAGAAAAGTCGGAATTGAAACGAGAAGCAAAACCGGAATCGGAATCGGAAATAAAATCCTGCGCAATCCCCCCGAAAAATTTCCTCCGCATAGGCATCATAACCGGAAAAGCCGCTGAAAATTTCATGCGCGGGCTTGCGGAAAAATTTTTGCAACACTCTCCAATAGAAATTTCCGATTGCGCAATCTCAACCCCCGATAACGACGCAGCAATCTGTGACTTCGCAAGTAATTCCGAATTTTTAAAAATCACCGTCCGTCCGATACAGAACAATTTTTTCGGCGAAAACATTACCGTGAGCGGGCTTTTAACCGGCGCGGATATAATCGCGCAGCTGAAAAATAATCTCTCCGACGACCTGATTTTTCTCCCGCAAAATGCCTTTCGCGCGAACACCGAAATAATGCTCGACGGCACAACTCGCGCGGAACTTTCCGATGCGTTGGGAGTGCCGGTTTGTATCGGCAGTTCGGACGGCGGCGAATTTTTTCGGCAGTTATGCGAAGTCGCGCGGGATTCGCCCCCGCAGTAAACGCATGAATAAGGTTTTGTGGGCTTCCGCCCCCTCTCGCGCGCTGCGCGCGTTGGCCGGGCGGCCTCGCTGACGCGACCCGGCTTCGCCGGGGGACAGCCCAAGCCCCCACCCGCTTTTTAAAAGGTGGCGCGGGAAACGCTCGCTTCGCTCACTGCGCCCTTCAAAAGCGGGGCAAAAATTATCAAAAAATCGCGCGAAGCGCGATTTTATATCAAAGTTTTGATGAAACTTTTTCAAAAGTTTCCGGGGTGCGGGGCAGAGCCCCGCAGGTGTGCTTTTGAAAGCGGAGGTATTATGAAAATTCAACTGTGCGCATCGCAAAGCGAAAATCTTGCGCCGTATGCCTTTAAAACAACGGGCATTCGCGTGTACAGCTTCGAAGAAGTTTTGTACCATGTGCGGCATCGGTGGCGCGAATCGGTAGACGAATTTTTGAGCGAAAATATGATTTCGTGGGTGACCGGCTTGGGGCATTCTTATTTTGCGTCGCGCATGAAGGAAATTCGCGGCAGGGAGAAGTTGAGCGACCGAATTTTCGACTTTCTGCGGCTTGTTGATTATTTTGATGCGTCGGAACTTGACGAACTGCGCGAAACGCTTGAAAAATGGGAGCTTCGCCGCGAGTGGGAAAAACTTAAAGAGCGAGCCGACTTTTTCGCGGAAAAAATGGAGTGCGAACAGGCGATTCCGCTGTACCGTCGCGCCCTCGAATTTGACGAAAATGTGGCGGTGCTGAACAATTTGGCGGTTCAGCACATGCAGCTCGGCGCGTACGACGAGGGGCTTGCGTGTTTGGCTCGTGCGCTTGCGGTTGAGCCGAAAAATTTTCGCGTGTTGCTTCATTATGTCGAAGCCGCAATTTTGGCAGGCGAATTTGAAAAGGCGGCGAAGGGCATACGGGAAGCCGTTGCAATCGACCCGAATCACGCAGATTTGGCGTTTTTGTTAGGTCTGATGTCGCACGAGAAAAAGGATTTTTCCGCCGCGCTTGCGTATTTTGAAAAAGCACATGCCGCCGACAAAACCGTGCCGTTTTATCTGCAAAAAGCCGCCGATGTTCATTTACAAATGCGGCAGTACGAAAAGGCATTAAAAACACTGCAAAAAATCACAGTTCGCAACAGCGCGTACTACGCCAAAGAGGCGGAAATTTACGCCGCATGGGGCGACCTTTCGCGCGCAATTAAATCCATGACCCTCGCGCTTCGCGGCGAACCGACGCTTTATGCAAAATTGGCAGCGTATCATCGCCTCGACTACGACCCCGAACGAGCCGACGTCGTAATCAAGCGGGCAATCGCGCTTTCACCGGAAAACAATGCAGTGCGCCTCGAAAACGCGCGAATAAAAAAAGGGCTCGGTAAACATCGCGAATACCAAGCCGCTCTTAACGAAATTTTGGAAGGTTTTAAGGCAGACTACAGAATAGACCTGTCCTAAAACTTTCAAAATTTTCGGTGAGGGGTTAGCGAAGCGGCGCGGCTTGCTGAGCGACCGGTTGTTTTGCGAAGCAAAACGACATCGAGCGAGGTGCTTTGCCGCGAACTCCGAAACGAAAATTACAGTTCAGGGACAGGTCACATTTCAAATGCGCCCCAAGCCTGAGCCGCCCTGCCGTTATCCCACACATAAGTAACAATTCGATACATGCCGGGTGTCAATTCGTACGCGAACATGCTGTCGTGCAGAGCAAAAGCATTTGCCGCGTGATGCCCCGGCGGCAGAAGCAGACCTTCGTCGGTGAAAGCAATGTCTTCGGCGAAGGGAACAACGCGCCACGCGCCGTCCGCGAGCTTCACGAGCGCGAACGCCTGCCCGAACATTATTTCCATATCGCTTTCATTTACAAGAACGGCATGAATGCGCTCCGGTTCGACCTCAACTTCAAAAAAAATTCCGCCGAAAGTCTGCCCGAACTCAAAAACAGCCCACTCGTCATTGCTCGTTCCGCGAAGAACCATCCCGAGCATCATCACGCCCATAATCGAAATAAAAACGACAATAATTTGCCTTCGGGCATTTTTTTTGTTTCGCGAAGTTTTATCGTTCATATAAGTATCCCTCCGTTTTTCCCAAAATTTCGTCGGTTGCGAAAAATTCCAAAAGTGTGCCGTCTTCGCGATTTTCCGCCGAAAGCACCGTGCATTCCGCGTAAATTTTGCTCAACAACGCGCCCTGCGTGTATGGCAACAAAACGCGCATTTTTCGCCGCAGCGATAATAAAATTTTTTCAATCGCACCCGTGAGCGAAGAAATGCCTTCGCCGGTTTTTGCGGAAATGTGCAGGATATTCCAATTAAACCCTTCCGCAAGGTTGGTGTCGCAATCCTCCCTTTCAGGGGGGTGATTGGAGTTTGCAGGGCAAACTTCAGTCGGGGGGTTAATATTCCCCGAAACCGCGTGAAACGCGGGGGCAGCGTCTCCGCCGCACACATCACATTTATTCATGGCGACGATTGTTGGTTTGTCGGCGCATTTTAAGTATGCAAGCGTTTCGTCAACAACGCGCATTTGCTCGCGATAATTCGGCGCGGAGGAATCAACGACGTGAACCAAAACGTCGGCGAAGGTGAGTTCCTCCAATGTTGCGCGAAACGCCTGAATCAAATGATGCGGAAGTTTGTTGATAAATCCCACGGTGTCGGTGAAGAGAACTTCCGGGCCGCGCTTTTCATCGCAATGGGGGCTACGCCCCCAATCCCCCTCGCTGCGCGAGGCGAAGCCCCGCTCCGCTCCGGCGGCGTTGCCGCCGCACCGCGCCTTCGGCGCGGTGAAAAAATGCGACGAAGCCTCTTTTTCATTCTCCGAGAAAGCGTGTTCGGCTTCGAGGGAATGCTCGGGCGTTGACATGTGTTCCCGGTGTTCAACGTGTGATTGGCGCGCGCGCACGAGTTGAACCTTGCGCGTGGTTGTGTCGAGGGTTGCGAAAAGTTTATCTTCCGCCAAAACGCCCGCGCCGGTGAGCGCGTTCATTAACGTGGATTTGCCCGCGTTTGTGTAGCCCACAAGCGCGATTACGGGAATGTTCAGACGCTCGCGCTTTTTGCGCAAAAGTGCGCGATTTTCGCGAATTTCCGCGAGTTCGCGATTGAGCTGATTTATTCGTGCGCGAATGTGGCGACGGTCAAGCTCCAATTTTTTTTCGCCGGGGCCGCGATTTCCGACGCCGCCGTGTGCCGCAACCCCCGCCTGACGCGAAAGCGCGACGCCGAGTCCCGCCAAATGCGACAGCCGATATTTATTCTGCGCGAGTTCAACCTGCGCTTTGCCTTCGGCGGTTAGTGCGCGGGCAGCGAAAATATCTAAAATAAGCATGGTGCGGTCGAGAATTTTTACGCCGATTCGCTTGGCCAAATTTTTTTGCTGCGCCGGCGAAAGCTCGTCGTCGGAGATAATTGCGTCGGCGTCGGTTTCGTCAACAAGGGCGGCAACTTCGTCGATTTTCCCTTTGCCCAAATAATGCGCGGCATGAACCGCTTCGCGCTTCTGAATAATTCGCCCGACTTCTTCTGCGCCGGCAGTTTCCGCCAGAAGCCGCAGCTCGTTTAAGTTTTCGTCGGCGGTGTCATCTTTTCCGTCTTTATCTACGGCAATTAAAATTACGCGCTCGCGTCGTTCGGCTGTGTCAAACATGCGCTTATCCTCCCGCAACTAATACTGTTTCCGTTTAAACAGTAACATCCGAATTTTCGTCAAAAAAAAATTTTTTCGTGTTACATATATTGGCAGAAACTTCATTTTCGTCCCGGTAGGCTTGTACCCAAAGGGAGTGAGAACCATGACAGATTTTACATTGCCCGCCAACATTAAGCAAATCGGTTCGATTGGCGACGGCTTACGCATCTACATGGAGGATTACGTTTGTACATTTTTGCAACAATACGCCGAGGGCGCGGGTTTTGAAGAGCGCATCGCCTTTTTGGCGGGGCGACATATGGTTATCGACGGCCAGCAATTCTTGTTCATCGACGGCGCAATCTATGGCAGATACGCCGAAAAAATTGACGGGCATCTGCGCTTTACCGAAAAAAGCGTTGAGTACGCCGAAGAAATTATGGATGAACATTTCGCCGACCTCGAAATTGTCGGATGGATGCAGTCGCAGCCCAGCTACGGCACGTACTTAAATCAGCACTACGCCGCATATCATTTGCGACAATTTCGCAAGCCGCATCAGGTTATGTTCGTTGTTGACCCGCTTGAGCGCGTGAATGCTTTTTACGCCGCAAATCCCGTTGCAATGACGCCGGCCGAGCGCATGGCGGAAATTTCCGGCTACTTCGTGTATTACGAAAAAAATAAAAACATGCACGAGTACATGCTTCTCAATAATTCGCGCGAATATACCGCAAAATCTCCCACTCTTGTTGAGATGTCGCCGGTTGAATACGCGGGCGCAAACGACAACGACTACGTTGCATTCGACGATAAATTCGAAGGGCGGTTCGCGCACGGCGGCCCGCGCCCGAAAGACCCTGCCGAACATATTAAAAATCGCGAAGACGCAAAATCGCGCAAGCGCGTGGCTTTTACGGAGAATCGTCGTGCCGTAAATATGTTGGGGGGGCTGTGCGCGGTGCTGTTTGTTGTGTGCTTTATCATGGGCATGGGGCTGATTCAAAATCGCGAGCGCATCGACAATCTCGAAGCGCAGGCGCGTCAATTTACCGCCGCGCTTCGAAATCAGCCGCCTGCCGAAACCGCCGACCACGCACCGGTTTTCGCCGAAGGCGATACGCCCGTCGTTGAGCAACAAGCAACGGAGCTTCCTCCCGCAGCAATCGAAACAGAATTGCCGCCCCTCGACCAACCGTTTACGCCGCCGCAAGCTCCGGTTACGGAATACTTCTTCGACCCCTATGAAGAAACCGCGCTTATCGGGCCGATTCCCGACACGTACACGATTCAACCCGGCGACAGCCTGCTTGCAATCAGCCTGTATTTTTTCGGCGACGCAAACATGGTTCAGGCCATTTTAGACATTAACGGCATGGATGACCCGGATATGATTATTGCGGGACGAACAATCATGTTGCCGAGGAGATAACGCGCGAATCAAGAGTTCAAAACAACGCGCCGCCGCAAATGCCTTGTGGCGAGCGACCGGTCGTTTTTTCGGATGCTTTTCCCGAAAAAACGACATCGAGCGAGCCGTTTACAAGGCATCGGCGGAGCGTTGTTTCCTACCCTTGATTCGCGTATAAATTTTGCAGTTAAAGGACAAGGTCTATGGAAGATTTTGCTGCCGCGCTTGCGCATGAAATAAAAAATCCCGCCGCAGTCGCGCTTGCGCACGTAAATTTATTGCGGCTCGACGGCGAAGACGAAGATTTGGCGCATCATTTGAATCACATCGAAAACGCTCTTACAAACATTTGCGACCTCGTACACGACATGCTTACGGCGTCGCATTTGCGAAGCGAGCTTTACGAGGTTGATTTGGCAAAAATTTTGGTCGATATTTTGGAAACATATCGCGCCGCATGGCCGGATATTTCGTTTGTATTCGACGAAACCACGCTCAACTGCCTCGGACACGAAACATCGCTTCGCATAATTTTTTCAAATTTAATCAAAAACTCCGTAGAAGCTCTGGACGCAAAAAAAGGCGGCGAAATAAAAATTTTTGCCGAAAGCGACGCCGAATTTTTAAACGTAACCGTATGCGACAACGGAGTCGTATGCCCCCGCGAAAAGCCCCACGGAAACGGACTCGGGCTTGCTATTTGCCGAAACCTCGCAAACGGACTTTGCGCAAATCTCGACGCCCGCGAGGTTGAGTCCGGCGGTTTGGCCGTAACCGTAAAACTTCGCACGGGCTGTCCTTCTTTTGCATAGTATGTACAAGGAAATCTTTTTGCCTTACGGCAAAAAACGCTCGCAAAAAGCGCGTTGAAGCATCGCGACTTTTTGCTCACCGGAGGAAATCTTTTTGCCTTACGGCAAAAAACGCTCGCAAAAAGCGCGTT
>Ga0123355_10005246_pt1 | contig 18935 bp, 9 predicted proteins | sample TergutEmb28metaG_3_FD_89872 | JGI IMG/M metagenome (GOLD analysis project Ga0123355, IMG submission 89872) | Embiratermes neotenicus P1 segment gut microbial communities from Petit-Saut dam, French Guiana - Emb289 P1 | ecosystem: Host-associated > Arthropoda: Insects > Digestive system > Gut ... | reverse complement strand
CCTCCCCCTCTAAACGCTCTAAAGCGTTTCTGGTATAGTACGTAAATTTAAATGTCCCGTGAAAAAACTCGGCTCTTCTGCCCAGGCACTAGCGATTTAAATGGAACGGGGAAAGGGTTAATTATCTATTAACTGTAATTACTTAATAAAAAGTTGCATTAGACTGTGAAATTATATATATATATATATATATATATATATATATATATCTATTCTATTGATACTTTATGTTGAGTAATAAGAAACACTGACCTGATTAATAACGGTTTGTGGGACCCAGCACTGGCATGCCTCCTTGGTCATATCAAATGGCTGACCTGATGGTAGCAGGAGTTCCTGCTGCTCTATGGCAAGCTCAGTATCACGCTTAATCCAATGCTGAAGGGTACTGACTGCTGTTGAGTCGTCAATCTCGTAACTCAAGTTCTGATATGTTGGCACGGAGAAAACATTTACAATCTGGAATGGAGGTAAAGTCCACTGTATTATATAGCATTAAGATCTTGAGAATTTACCACAATAATCTGCAAACAGAACCTAATTACAAACCTTTTTGCTTAGAATATCATCTATGAAATCAAATACAACAATTTCTTGTTCTTTGTTTTTGTTAGGGGCACGTCCTCGTTTTGCTGGATTCCACTCCAGTAAAAAGGTTAACCACCTCTCCATATAATACTTCAGACAACTGTCAACAGACAAAGAGAACACATTGTGAGATTTGAGGTTATCACATAGGTGTTGCTGAAGAGTACACAGTCTGCCGTGTTGTGCTGCTGTCCGTTCTGCATGCGGTTCCTGACATTTCAAAGGATCACAATGCAGGCTACTTGGACTGTTTCACCCTGAAGATGGACGCTGTACAGTCCTTCTGAACATCTGGCACTATGCGCCCAATGGCAGCAACATCACACTGCATAAGAATGGAATCTTCAAAAAACATACAACCTGGCCTATACTTATGTTACACATTTGTATGAAACAAAGAAAATATTTGTCTGTACACAAAGAGGACCAGGAAACACATATAATCACAATGTGTTTACTGTTAGGTAGGAAATTAACTTTTAAATAATATTTAAATTAAATTCAGGCTTGCAAGTATTGAAATGTGTGTATATATATATATATATATATATAGTGACCAACCTCGTGGTCTAGTGGCCAGTCTCTGCCTACTATTCATGAGGTCCTGGGTTCGATTCCCGGTTCTACTGTGGGAATTTTCCCTGAAAGGGAGGATTCCCACGGTGACCATGGTCTGGGTAGGTTAGTAGAATTTAGGTTTAAGGGCCCTCCTGGCACTACATCCTCCTATATCACCACTCACAGCATCGGGACAACATAACCGCACCTCATGGGTGTCCCAAACTCAGAAGTCGGTTACAGTTCAGCCATGCCCAGGAGGGAAGACCACGACGTCCACAAGGACATGTGGTGGCATGGGGGGGGGGGGGAATATATATATATATATATGCATACACACATACATACTACATTTGTCAAAAGGTTCAATAAAGGTGGGATGGATGGGCACATAGCATTGATGGGAGGTGTGAAATTCATTACACATAGCTTCAGTTGGTAAACCTGAACAGAAGAGATTAGAGACTGCCTGCAAGATGTAAAATTTTAGAGCAGACAATAATATTCAAGAAACAGTGTCAGTACATTGAGTGGATTCATGAACCATTATACCTTGAAAATCTTCTGGATTAGGCGATTAACTGTTAGTTTTTCAAGAAGGACTTACATAATTAACTGGTTTTAAATGACTGAATGATAACTTTAGGAGCGATATAAAAGAACAACAAATACACACACACACACACCCCAGTCACCGGTGTGGTCATTCCAAAAATAAAAAATAAATCATAACTAACCGTGAACCAGCAGTGAATATGAGGTGGGGTCAGTGGCTCCATCAAGCATCCAGAGTGCTGAAACTGACTGTGGGAGCCTTATCTTCATACCCCTTAAACCCACACAATACTAGGGGTTACCCACAATTTCCAAGAATTTGCTCGTAATAACATGAATACTTACTTTAAATCCTAATTTCCACCGTCACCTTCGAAGTAGTCACCTTGGGCTTGCATACAATGATCTCAGCGATTTTGCCATTTTTGGAAGCACTCATTGAAGTCTGCTGGTGTTAGTGTGTTTAGTGCCTGTTTCAATTGCTTGGATCTCTTCAATAGATATGAAAGACTGCCCTTTCAACTGGGGTTTCATTTTAGGGAACATGCAGAAATTGCAGGGGGCCAGGTCAGGTGAGTAGGAATGGTGGGGAACAGTGGTCATGTTATTTTTTGCCAGGAATTCCCTCACAAGGAGCAAGGCGTGTGTGGGCGCATTGTCATGGTGCAACAACCAGTGTCCGTTCTTCCACATCTCAGGCCGTTCGCGCCCCACATTTTCCCTCAGTCGTCTCAAAACCTTGCAGTAAAAATTCCCATTGACAGTCTGACCATGTGGAACAAACTCCTTATGCACAATTCCTCGAAAGCCAAAAAAAATGATCAGTATTGAATTGATGTTGTTGCGAACTTGGTGCGCTCTTTTTGGTCGCAGAGAGGATGGCATCTTCCATTGCGAAGATTGCTGCTTTGTTTCCGGGTCATAATTGTACAGCCATGATTCATCACCAGTTATGACCCTGGACAGGAAGTTAGGATCATGTCTAACAGCTTTTTGCAGCTCGGTGCACACCTGAGCCTGATGGTCTCGCTGGTCACTGTTCAAGAAACAAGGAACAAACTTTGCTGCAATTTGTCTCATGTTCAGTTCATCCACTAGAATGCGCTGACATGACCTGTATGACAGTCCAACGTCATTAGAAACATCACTGATAGTCTGTCTTCTGTCTTCTAGGATAAAATCATGCACTTTCGCAATCATTTCCAGAGTTGTGCATGTGGATGGTTGACCAGAATGTTTATGATCTTCTACAGATTCCCGGCCATCTTTGAAACGCTTAAACCACTCAAATGTTCTTGCTTGGCTTAAAGCTTGCTCACCAAAGGCCTCCTTTAGCATTCAGTGGGTTTCAGCCACAGTTTTGTTGAGCTTGAAGCAAAATTTAATGCAAATTCTTTGCTCCTTAACATCCGCCACTTCGATATTAGCAGGCACACATGAAAACTGTGTAAAGAAAACAGCCAAAACTCAAAAACACGTGCACTTATAAAGATGCAAGTTGGCTGACTAACGGTTGAAAGATAGCGCAAAAGGCACCTAGCGGCACAAGTTCATAGCGCTAATGGTTTGCGTGGTATATTCAAATTCTTGGGTAGCACCTCGTACAAGAAATCCTGTGCTGAAAGCACACTTACAGTGTCGCACAATGATTCACTACACCTCTAAGCTTATAAGTTACAAACAATTTTAGTATGATTACCAAATATGTTGTAGTTTTAACTCCCTATATGTATACTGACACACTGCAATTACAGCACTGCTTCTGATGTCACCACACTAATAAAGTACAGAACCTTATTCATTTAAAAACATTATATAACATGTGATCCCTGCCCATTAAACAAAATTTGCATAAAATAAATTAAATTCTCCATAATAAGCCAGTGTGTCTGCAGTGTTGCTACAGCAGCTGTGATTGCTGCCCTCAGATGTCCAACCCAACAACAAGCACTACTGACTGATAATAAACTGCCAACTGCTGCATTTTCTGACATCAAACTTATCAATTTCATTGCAACTACCAAGCTTTATCTTTATGACCCTGTACATAACATACAAGATATGATCATAAAAAACAAATTATTTCAAATATTCACCTCGAAATGTGATTCTGATGGAAGAGTTCTTTGCTGAACACGATACTGCCGTCTTCAGCCTGATATGCACAGATGTCATCTGAGGACTTCTCCTTCACATGCGTCATCCTGAAATAAACGCTGTCATGGTAATACTTTGTCCTTCTGGCAGGAGTTTTAAAGTAGCTGTTACAAATACAAAACAAGCCTCCATAATTAAAAGAGTAAAAAATCCTTGGATACAAAATTTATTCAGGATAAGCAGAGAAGAAATACATGGTTGGAACAACAACTGACTAATTTGTGGTGTTCCAAGATATGACACTGTGCAGCTTGAAAGACAGGCACTATTGTTCCAGAGAAACGTGCTTCCTCCATCCTTAGGTTCAGTCTTCTACCCTGAAGGAGGAGGCAGAATGTTCCTTTGAAACAATGGCACCTATTCACAGATCTACATGGCATCACATTACAAATATCCAATCTGAAACACTTATTATATCTTACATGTTGTTACTTTTACTAATTCTTTGCCACCTTATTTATCAGTGCTGTTCCTGCTGCAAGTTAATGCAGTGGTCAACAAGGTAACATGAGAAACATCGAGTTGATATGGATTTCAGAGGTCGCAGAAAATCTGTCTGAGCAAGCAGCATTTACCTTGACAGCCTGAGAAAAATCATTAACAAAAATGGCATGATACTGAGCAAACCTAGTCAAAAAGATTTATATTACAAAAAATTTTATCTATACAATAAGAACTTCACATATAGAAAACTAAGCAATTTCAACACACAAAATGAATGGAATACGAAGGGTTCCAACACAATAATGAACTACCAAGAAACAAGTGGGAGTACAGTTAAAAGATCACAGCATTAAACAATGAACAATGGGTGTTCAATAACTAAAATTCTGTAGGCCATAAAAACTAAAAAGCAACACACTACAACATTAAACGTAGCTTGCCTTCTCCACTGAAGTGTCATTACTTCTCAACATTATGAGTAATTCCCAAGCACAACGATGCACTTGTCCTATCATGCTATGGGTTTAAAAGTTCTGCCACAGTAGTACCTGGCCTCTTGCATTCGCAACCATTCATGGACGTTCATTTCCATTTCCTCATGTTTACGGAATCTGCAACTTCCCGAACGTTGTCAGTTTTTTAAAAATCAGTTTCACCACTTGTGCCGTGTTCACAACTGTCCTTGATGTGCTGGGCTGAACGGGGCAAATGTCATGGGTGTCAATTCAGCCATTTTTAAACTATCTGCACCACTGGCAGTCATTGTGCACTCCCATTACGCCATCAACACACACTTCTATCAAATGGTGGTAAATTTTCATGGTGGAAAAACGTTTTGCCCATACAAATAAATCACATTCTCAGACTTTCTCAAGGACCATGTTTCCAGTGCCACTCTCTTTGCACATCAACTTATCCCAGGCATGGAATCTGACTGACTCTTGTGCCATTTGTTGCACATTAACCCTACTATATGCGCTACCTCCTACTAAAAACAAAATGACTGAACACAGAACTTACAGGCTGAGGAATGTTATTTGCTGAACTTGTCTCATAATACACAATGCTGATTTTTTTTTTAAGATATTCATTGCACAGACAGTATACAGAGTGTGTAAAAGGATAAATTACAGAATTGTTCCTGTAACCAATTTGGATAAATATTTACACTACGGTACAAGTGGAACTAATAATATGTATATAAATATAGGTGCAAATAACGGCAGTGAAAAATTATGAACAAAAAAAATTGTGATTTCTGGTAAGCTAATTAAAGCGGTATATGCACTGTACGTTTATTTTTACATTTCTTGTACAAGTTATTCAGGTTGGCTAGAGTATAATTCCCTATCTGTTGGACTAGGGGGTTGGGGTGCAAGGGGCAATGAGCGAAAAATTTGTCAGTAAGGCTGTGGATGAGAATGCTAATGGGTTCAATGTTTAGTGAGTTGCGCAGATTGGAAGTGGGGGTATATCAGGGATGGTAACCTATGAACTGAAGACTCGAAGACATTTAGATTAGATAACTTTTAATTCTAGTGCTGAAATAGGTTGTGTCTGATGTCCCTATTTTGTGACAGCATATTGTGAGGACCTGATATCCATTCTTCCCAGTACTCTAGTACTTACCATGAGACAGGAGCCATGTTAGGCAAGAAAGGACGAACACCTGTTATCACTTCGTGTGAGACTAAACCAAGACTCCAATAGTCCACAGAATAATTATACCTGCAAGCAAGAGTGACAATTTATAAGATATATACATACATAGGATTTGTTTCACAGGATGTAAGTGACAAAAGATGTGGATAACATTTGGTAACATACGATTTGCTCATGAACAATTCTGGGGCCAAATACTGCAGGGTGCCAACAAAGGAAGTGCAGATACTGCTCTGGTCAAGTTCCTTGGCATATCCCAAGTCTATCAACTTGTACACAATCTGAAACACATACACATTATCACATGAAGATGGTCAACTGACATGTTGATGAAATGAAAAAAAATACCATTATACCTGTAACTAAGAACTTGTTACACCTCTGTTAGATGGAAGACTTACAATGTACCTCCCCCTTTCTCCCTTTCAACTACCCCTTCCTTGTCATCCCTCCTTTCCTAGTGAAGATCACTGTGACGTGTGTCTAGCAACATGGATACATAATTTAAATCATGTCTCAAACTTCATATCAAAATTTTTCATCTCACCTGGGGAACAAGAATTCAGTGTCCCCATCCTACCATTCGTGGGATAAGTGAGTGAGTAAGTCTCGTACCCAAAACACCACACAAGTGTTCTGTTTGATACAAACTTTTTTGTTAAACGGGGTGCACTGCTGTAAAAATAAACAAGCCAACTAGCCATATGTAACTAGGCAAATACGTGCGATATGTAAAGAGTGTCAAGAACATCTGATATCTTGTAATAAAACCAACTAGATGCACTAATTTCTCAAATTTATTTTTGCAATAAAACTCTACATGTTTCAGACAGTTCCTCTGTCCATCATCAGGAGTTCTTCACTGTACACACAGCAATGGTATATGTTATACAGAGGAACTGTCTGAAAAATGTAGAGTTTTATTGTAAAAATAAATTTGAGAAATTAGTGCATCTAGTTGGTTTTATTACAAGAATTTATCACGCTGCACGGTCACCTGAACATCAAACATTTGATTTATTATTGTTATTACATTAGCAGTTTCATGTTCTTGTGATTGTGTTTTTGTGTCTTGCTTGAACTCTTGAACACTTCCACAGACATATTCTGGTACTTGGGGAGTGGGAACGTAACATTAGTGATGATGCGCAGTTCAGCACCCCACAGCTCACAAAGCACAGAACTGCTCTAAACAAATCCAATCTATGGCAGTCTTCATGCTTCTAATTTTGTGTCGTGGTTCTGAGGTGTGTCATCCCCGTTGTGTGTTTAAACTCTATGGTGAGGTAAGTTCAGTCAAAAACACAACTATACATATATGGGTACACGATGGTGTTTATTAGCAATGGACAAATTACATGTTTCGGCCTATAGCGGCCATCTTCAGGTTTGACAACTTTCTTGCTAAAAGAGTTTTATATAATATGTCTAAACCGCGTGGTGATGTTGAGATCTCATCATCATTTTACATGCTATTGTTAAGCTGAATTTGGTAGGATGTCTATTGGGTCAATGAATTTGTAGGTAGCTGGGTGTGGATCTTTCTGGTTGGGTAGGTGTAGGAAAAGATCCACACCCAGCTACCTACAAATTCATTGACCCAATAGACATCCTACCAAATTCAGCTTAAGAATAGCATGTAAATTGATGATGAGATCTCAACATCACCACGTGGTTTACATGTATTATATAAAACTCTTGTAGCAAGAAAGTTGTCAAACCTGAGGATGGCCACAATAGGCTGAAACATGTAGTTTGTCCATTGCTAATAAACACCATCGTTTAGCCATATATGTATAGTTGTGTTTTTGACTGAACTTACCTCACCATATTGTGTCATGGCACTGTATTGTGGTGGGCTGGTTGATTAACATTTTAGAGATCCTCCACAAAGTACATGGAGCAGAGCCCTTCCTGAAAAGATGAGAGGCTTGTCAAGAAACTTCCCGCATCATATGGAACCTAATGGTTAACTCCCGTATTCAAAAGAGCCAACAAGGCCACCAATCCCTATCCTTAGCCATATTAATCAAGTCCACACACTCCCATCCTACTGCTTTAGGATCCATTTTAATATTATTCTCCCATCTATGCCCAAGTCTTCTAAGTAGGTTCTTTCCTTCACATTTGTCGACCATAACTTCATCCAAATTTGTCATCTCCCCATGTGCCACCTGCCCCAGACACCTCATTCTCCTTCATTTGAACACTTTGAAAAATATTTTGTAATACGAAGTTGTCTCCAGTAGCAACATAGGTGAAGAAAGAGTGACATTATAACACTGACACTTACAGTACAGGATCATGAGAATTTCAGTGCAATATGCCTTTCACTGTCTCAAATGCAGCTCAGTACCCCCTCTCAGAATAAAATTTGGGGGGAGGGGGCAGGGGGAAGGCCCTGGAAAGGGACCCAAGGTCCAACCCATATTGCTGACATTCTGACATTATCTGTAATACACAATTCCAGATATACATACTGAACATGACAAAGAAAATACAGAGATCTGACATGAGGCTCACATCAACAATATGAAAGCCAAAATTTATTTACATAACATACAAGGACTCTGCAACTCACAGAGAATGAAGTGTGCTTCCATAACAAAGACCAACCACTTAATACTGCGTATGGAAATAATGGCTCTTTATTGTGGTGAACATATGGAAAAGGTGGGAAAAATGTACAGTTGTCAGTGTAAAACCTGGACAGAAGTACAGCATCTTTAAAATGTTAAAGTCAGTGAGTGTACCTTATCATCCTCTTGCTGCAGGACGATGTTCTCTGGCTTGAGATCCCTGTGTGTAATTTTCTTAAAGTGTAAATACTGTACGGCACTCTTCACATCCGATATCAGTGACCGGGCCTCTGTTTCACACAGACCGCAGCAATTCTCACTGCGATTTAAAACCTGAAGAACACAGTCAAATAGCGGGAAATTTAACAACACATAACTTGATATGCAGCAAGTTACTGAATGCACAAATTACCATCCAGATTCAATCACTTCATTCAAAAAAGGATTCTAGTAATATTACCTCATCATTTTAAATTCAACTCTAAAGGGCAATACTAGAGCAACTCAATGCTCCCCCATCAATTTTATTTTCAAAGTTATTTCCACCAGAGAGGATTACAAAATTAATTGAAACCTAAAAACAGACATTTAGTATGGGAAAATATAACACTCTGGCCCCCTGCTATTCATATATTTGAACAACTAGATGAGATGCAAGATTAGGAGTTCTGACTGCAGTGCCAAAGAAGACTTGAGTTGTCCAGGATGTGATGGTGTGTAGTTGGGCAAGGACTTAGCACCTTCATCTTCAAGATAAGCACTGCAAGAAGATTAGCAGAGTGGGTAGATTGGCTGTATGAGGTTGACGAGGGCCACGAGCCAATATGGGTGAGCCTCTGAAATGTCATGAACCGCTCATCAAACTACACAGTGTCACATCCCTGACCACCGGAATTTACTGCAAGACATGTCAAAGAATTAAGGAGGGAATGGAATAATGCACAGAAGATGCTAGAATGCTACCAAAAATGAACCGATATGCCATACTTAATATGTTAGACATCTTACAACACATGGTAGAGAAGGGTTAATATGCGATTACCCTGTTGCAGTATCTGGCAGTCATTTACTCCTAATATAACCTTTTTCTTTTCTGGACAATGCATCTTTCTTTCTATGTCCTTTACTTTATTATCACCATCCTTAAATTAAAATCTTACCTGTCTGAGGTCACCTTTTGAACAGAATTCCATACACATTAATGGTAGCTTGGAGCGTAAAACAGCAAGATCTGGTGGTACAGCTATCGCTTTCACAACATTTCGGTGATTCAAACGTTGCATTATTTCCACTTCTTTAGACCATCGTTCCTTATGTTTTTCTGTTAAAAGAGCATCTGTACCTGTTCTGCATTTTTTAAGTGCTGAAAATTGGAACACCCAAATTCATCACAAGATCATGCAATATGAAATGCATTTCAATTATATGTTTTATTAGCACCACTACAATTAATCAATAAATTCTTCTATTTCTATTAATTCTCTTCCACTGATTACGCTGCACAACTATACATTTATTTCAGAACCAAATAATGACGATACAAAACAAAGCCTTATGTGTGTGTGTGTAAATATATACACACACACACACATTTCCTAATATTTTGTCTTAATGGTCTCTATGATGCTGACTCCTTTAACTCCACACATTTATCTACAACTAACTGTGTACAATGCACCACAAGAAGTAGTGTCCTGTTCTCACTTCATATTTCAAATGTATAAATGTGCTCACATTTTCATAAAAGTAAAGGTAAAGGTAAAATTCACCCTAGAACAGGTCACAAAGACCCAGAAGGGGAGCTGAGGTATAGCTCTACTCTTTCTTTAACCTTGGCGCTAGATGGGGTGGGTGGTCAATGCCACACCCCAGCCACTTTACCCCTGGGAAAGAGACCTGGTACCCAATGTATAGGAGGCTGGGTGGGCCCCAGGGCCGGTCCGGATGGGTGCAGAAAATCTCATCCCCACCAGGATTCAATCCCTGGACTGTCCAGCCTGTAGTGAGTTGCTATGCCGACTGAGCTATCCTGACCCATGCTCACATTTTCATAACAATGTTAAGTCAGTATCCCCCCTTTGTACCTACCTACCCACCTAATTCTACGCACCAAGATCCTTCTTGTGAAGCTTAAGGTCAATTAGCAAGTCAAGAAATTCCCTGCCACCTATCGAACCCAGAGGTTCAACACAACAGCCTATTCCTGGTTCCCACACTGAGTCATATGCATCCAGTTCAGCCTTTCCACCTTAACTGACCGACCAATCGAATCACTCACTTCACGGAGGACAGTCTTTCTAGAAAAACTGAAAGTCACTTGGCTAGTTGAGAAATTCCCTTCATTTAAAAGAACGTAAAAGTTAATTACTATGTTCATAAAAGCCCATCACTTGTCTGTATGCTGAACCCAATGACTTCAGTCCACTCTTTCATCTTATTTCTTAGAAGGCTGAGACATTGCTACTCCTCGAAAATAAAAGTTACTTATGGACTGAAACCTGACAGAAAGTGCATTTACAGATCAGTCTCTGCCAGCTGTATGTCAAGCCATGTGTAATAGGACCCAAGCTACATCTGACATAATGAAGTTGTACCTCACCAATCATTTCGTTGTTTGTCTTGTGCCTCCAAAGTGTCACTTGTCCGAAACCACCACTTCCCAGGACTCTCTCTCTCACCCAGTTTTCAACCTCCAATGGTTCATCAGCAGCCATTGTAGAGGTCTTTAATCAAAAGAAAATTGATGGTAACTAAAACAAATCAGAAGACAATTGTAGCGCAGTGTGAGATCCAGGGTTGTCACAGTTGTGAACATCAGTGTTATGGTCTTCCAGGATGTGACACACCTGTCTGGCAAAAACATACCAATGCACTAGACCAAACCAATTGCTTCCACCTTTAGGGCATAAGAAAGTGAAAATGGAGACAGCATGGTCCCTCCAAACTATCAGACTACATCATCTCATATCCCGGATTACCATAGACTTATATGACAATCCTATGCATTACATTCAGAGGAGTGTGACAAAATCAATTTTAGCTGTTTTGAGTGATTTGATAACACATTTTCCTAGAACCATGTTTAAAGTGAAGTTGGTGTTATGCAAACAAAATACACAACTCTTGAGTTTGTTCAAATTATATAAAAATTTGTAACAATAAACATATATCACATTCTCCTACACTATCTGAACTGTCTTCTATTTATAGAATAAGTCCACAACAGCAACTTACATCACAAGAGTTATGGCATACACACACATTCTGTGTAACAGGCTTAGGTTGACATGAAGAAATGTAATATGACTAACTTCTAAATTCAATCTTGTATGAAAAAAGCTTAAATCAGTTTCAATTTAAATTACCGCTGACAACTGAACAGTAACAGTTTTCTTTGATAGCTCTCTAAGTAACTGTCATTGTGAATATTTTGTCCCAGCTCCTGTTTTATCCTGTTTTCAGTAAGCATAAACTATTTTTCAATGGTTTTATTGTAAAAAATGACTCTGAAAGTGTTTTTATCACATACTTCTGACAGTAAGCAGGAAGTGGGCACACAGCTTTCAGGAAAAAGATATATTTTGTTTTCACTGCTCTCATGGAGCAATTCTACACTTGTATACTCATAAAGCACATACATATGAAGGAACAGTAATGTTGGTTTTGCACCTGATACTTTCTCATCAGTTTAGCCTACAGAAAGTTATAATGTCCATGCAATCACATTGCAGGTTGTAAAATTATTGGGATAAATGAAGAACTCACATTCACAAAACAAGTAACCTTTGACACTCCATTCGAAGAGTCAACATTTTATCTAACCACAGCATATGATCTGACTCCTGCTACAAAACTGCATAATTGGAAAAGCAGCTACTATATTGGTGCCTTGAACTCACCAATCTGCCTCAAGTTGGCACACTACCCTATATTTCTCTCCATTCATCTAGACATTATTTACATGAGCACTGGTAATGGCATACTTCGGTAGCAGCCATCACTATGTGCCTGTTGACACTGAGCCAAAAAAACTGTGAGGGAAATAATACACTAGGCAGAGGGGGAAGAGCCTTGAGTGCCATCATACCTGCCACTCATTTTAACTCTTTCTGCATAATAAATTATTACATTTTAAAACAGTAAAAATACCCAGATTTTTAAAATACGTATTTTTTTATTTTACACCTTGATATTAACATTTTGCAGACACACACACACATACATATATATATATATATATTGCTCATAAGCTAATCTCTGTTAAAAGTATTGCTCTGCATTGCAAAGTAAATTTCAAGGTGTATCTTAAACAATTCCAGTCACCATATCAACTACTACTAATCAACATAGTGTCATATTCAAGGAGAATCAACATCTACAACAATATCACTCTGTGAACTTCAAATATCACATACAAAAGCGTTCAAATAGAAGTCCTAATTATTAGGTATCTATACCAGATGTATGGTTGCTAATTATCAGTAGCCAGTTCATTTCAGATGACTATTATCATTTACAGTGAACTGGCTACTGTAGACATCATCTTATGACACTGAAAACCATAACAGCCATTTACGTGTTGTGCATGATTCACAGATTACAGCCAGATTATTTCTATAAGCAGCATTATAAATCAGTCATCATAATGAAGATGTGTGTTTTCTATGAGGCAGGAACTGAATTTGTAATTAGTATTTTGATCAACAACAGGTGCCAAATGATTAAGATCTAAAGTAAAAATTGTTGTTATAATGTATTTGTGAGTTTTGTAACAATTCTGAGCAACTACCTTTATATAAACCCTGCTGAAACAGGAAATATTTAGCAAATATTTTACAAAATCTGAGATAACAGCAGTGACATTAAACAAACCACAAACAATAAACACATAAAATAAAGGTTGAGTGTTGTGGATTACAGCAGCACCCATTATGTCACAGTTAAAACTGCAGCAAGTTAGATTATCTTTAAAAGACTAATGGTAAACAATAAGAGACTGTTACTGATGAGCCTCATGTAATATACTCACATTTTCAACTATTCTTACCAAACGATATACCTCATGTAAATCTTATGTATATTGGACCGTGCATCATGTGATAGTTGAAGAATAAGAGACCAACTTGATGTCACAATTTATTAAGTTTTATTTCACTTCTTCTATGCTTGACATGTTTTGGACATTAATACATCCATCATCAGGAGCCTGAGACTTCTTACTGTATCACCACATTGGTTGTGTGTTCTTGTTTCGATGTGTGTTGGAGTTTCGGTGCGGCTGGTTGGGGTGGTATCCGCGTGGCAGGCTTCAGCTACAGCTACAGTGATCATTAACAAACCTTGCCTCTTAACGACAAAGGTGTATATTATGTGGGTATGAAGACATGAAATGCTCTAAACATATCTACTGCTAAATTAGTAACAGACAATAAGTTTTTTATATCAGCTCTGAAAAGGTACTTAAATGACAGATCCTTTTACTTAACTGATGAATATTTACTTACTGACATAAGATGAAGATTGATGATGGCTCTATACAAAAGACACTTAGTATTATGATTTTTTTAATTGTTTTCAATTGCTGCAATATTGATCAGTAATTGCCATTAATCATTTTTAAGCTACTGTAATAATGATCACTGACTCTACGAAATATATTTAGTATTATGACATTTTAAGTTTTTGTCATAAAATTGGGCATTAATTGTATATTAATAATGTTTTAACTCATTGTAATACTAACCAATGATTGTACACGATCATGATTTACGTTAAATGACGTGTTGTATATCCAATAGCTGCTGTGGCTGTATGGTGGATAAAGATATGTATGTGATGTGAATTAAATATAATAATTACTGTGGTATGAATTTTATTTGAATGACCATGAATTGATAATGGTACAGGATCTTTCCCATGAGAGAAAAGGTACACATTTCTGATTAGATCAGTATGTATCACCCTGTAATAAACACTCACAAGAACAGTACAGTAGAATGATTTCAGGTCCACGAGTAATAAGTACGACACTTCTCCGGTCATCCATTTAATGAGAAATCGTACTGTTCATGTACAATAATAATGCACTTATGTCATTCATTTTCCATGTTTAAATAATGGATTCAAAGTCGTAGCTGGAAGAGTTACACAAAATGCTGTATTTATTAATTTCTCCTCCGTATCAATAACTGCGTAAAAAAGTGCCTTACGAGTTCGTTCAGATCACTGAATGGAATGAAATATAAAATAGCATACGAAAAGTTACGGCAGGATGTATTTTAAGAGTTTCCTGTATTTCAAACACGTCGCGAACTATGCATTTACCAGCCGCTATTTCTCGTATACTGTTTAAATTTACAATGTTTTCATGGGGACGAGTTACACAAACATGCTAAGAGGTTAGTATTAATCAACAATTTATTATCCTACAGAATGTAATCAGCACTTTATTATCCTAAACAATCTTGACGATACATCTTAACATTTACACTTACAATCTCTCTTCTGCAAGCGTATGTACTTCTTAACAGCTAACACACTCCTTCCTGTCAGTACGCTCCACTTATGTATTGCTCCTATGACTCATAACATTAACAGCTGTTGAATGAAGCACGTTTACAAACTAATACAATCTGCACAAGGTTAAACTAAGCGCAAGCCGCGTTACAATAGCTATCATACTCTTTAACGGTTGCAAAACACCAAAGCTGATACTAAAGGAATCCATCCGAAGTGGGTGCGTTCATGAACACACTAATCGTACAGTATCACTGCTACTTCGATACCATATGTGCACACACAGTAGTCATTTCCTACTCAGGCATGTATTATTTAGCAGGCCGGGAATAGAGGCCCATTACAAATTTGCCATCTTGGTACAGGCATAGTGCAAGGAAATTGCAAAAATGAAGCGGCATTACAAAACTCCCATTATTTACTACACTACATGAATACAGGTTTGCAAACAAGCACACAATTTTTTACAATTGTAAATTAAACTTCCTACAACAAACAAAAGTTATACTGGGGCAAAAGGGGTTTTAGACTCCATATACAGCCACTTAACAGTGACACTTCTTGGAATGGGAACATCAAAAAGTATTCTTTGTATTTTTCCCCCACCACTGGTTCATGGAAATTGTGGTTGAGGGTTTGAGGCAGCAGGGGACATACTCCACATACAGCCACTGAATATAAAAAGGGACACACAGTTCACACAATGTGAACACAACAATATGCATTTCCATCGTGGGTTCATGGAAAGGTGATCTGAGAGGGAGGGAAGACAAAAAAACACAAGCACTTGCATACTACTCCAAAATGATCACTAAAAGATTTTAACCTGATACTTCCTATTATCTGCACTGTACACATACAGAACTACCCAAAACTTGGTATCAATGGAAACAAATTAGCTACAGCAGTAGTCTGCACAACATACAATCCCATTCTAACGACAAATCAAATGCATTTTCAGTTGTCCTTTATTTTATAACTGTCTTTCAAACCCACATTTCAAATAGGAATTATCTGTTTCTGGACTGTAACTGCCCTGTTCTCATCTTCTTCAATGGAGCTGAGTCAATTCCCCGAGTGCTATGTCTTTCAATTCTTTTAGTCTTAAGGAACAACATAGTGTTGTTTCTTTTCCCTTCATCTCCTGTGCTAATGGCTGTAGCTGTATTGTCCACATCCACAGAGGTTCTTCCTTGCTCCTGATCATGTTCCTCCCCTTCATCACTGTCATCATAATTCACTAAACTTCTTTTATCACTTCCACCACCTTTTTCAGGGCTTGAATTTGTCTCTTTTGAAGTCTCTGTTGAAATACGATTATTGCTACTTCCGTCAGATTCTCCTGCTGCATCTGAACCATCTTCTCCACAGTCATCTTCTTCTGTACAAGTGAAAACTAGGCCTCCTTCAACTGTTTCTTCTTGTGGCTGCATTTCCAGTGATGTAGTTTCTGCATCTACTGCCATATCACACACACCGTCCTCCTAGAAAACAAAGTTATTTCAGAATGGCTAAAAAGTAGGTAAATAAAAAGGGCAAACTCTGGAAAGGTAAACAACACACAAGGAAATTTATTACAGTGAATGCCTCTTTACATGACTGATATCTGTACACACTGTCATGACCATATTTTGGACAGTCACCTGAAATTTGGGAAAAGTTGCATCACATGGAAAAAGAAGTACACTGTTGTAACACAGTAAAATACACACATCCATAGAATTCTAGGTCTATTAAGAACAGTCTTCAAGAAGATGCCTTGTAAAAGACAGGAATGCAGTGTGGACAGTTGACACTTCCTGCCATCACTATTTTGTGCACACATCAAGCTTAATAAAAACCACTTTAACTGAACAGTACTTCAAATTTCCTGAATACTCATATAAAGCCCTGGGTTTGTGGAAATTTGTCTTCACAGGTGTAACAACAGATAAAAGTCAATTAAAACTGTACATTCAGAAACAGAACTTATTACAAGTGAACATGCCACAATTATATCTTCTTTTGTGATATGTTCCTGGGTGTAAATGCGTGATGTTAAATGACTGCAATTGAAGTGTCAAGTCTACGGCTGCCTTCACTGTAATGTACTCTGGAGATGCTACATGTGCTACTATTACTATGCATTTTCTTATATTGCTTTCCTACAGCAAACCTGAGGTATGGTTATGCTCAGGGAGCAGTGTTCTGGAATATGACACCGTGCAGATCAATATATGGTTACTGACATTTTAGAGCTTACTGCCCCCAACTTGACGGTAGTCTTCTTGCATGCTACATCTGTCCTTGAAGGCTACCCTGAAGAACCTGCTTCTTCAGAACGTCAGTAACTATATATATCAATCTACAGTATCCATATACTGAAACAACGAAATCTTCATTTTCATTGCTATACTACATGTCTTGCAGCTTTTGCAGTGACAGAATTCAATAAAATCATCTTGGGCAGACAATTGCGTTAAGGTGTGAAAGTATTCGAACTTTTCAGGGACTGACTCCAACTGCATGTTCAGGGAACTACCGATGATGACTTGATACCTTGATGTCTGGTATACATCCCTCTGTCCATCCTGGGCTTGGGACAGAGTGCAAAACAATCTGGTTAGTGGGTGGAACCAAGAGATCGATGAACTTGGCCTAGGCTATCCACTGACGCCTGTGCAGATTGCTTTTCTCACAATAATCACAGCTGCCCTGTTTGGCTTAAAGTGAAGCCAGCCCCTCTGTTGACGTTACTTTAGCTGGACAGCAGGGCACCAAGTCATCGGTAGCACCCTGAAAATGGGGACAGTCAGTCCCTCAAACGTTGAAGAATTTTCACACCTTGACATGGCTGTCTGCCCAAGAAGATTTTATTTTATCACTGTTAAGCACCTAAAACCTTTCATGCAACAGTGTATGATTGTTCCTTCTGTATTTTGTGACTGACACTTGTGAAGAAGAATCAATCAAAACAGACATTTCATGTGCTTTCAAACATAATCCTGCTTTTCAGTTGTAGACACCCTTAATCTGCGAATGTGTCGAACTGAGAAAAGCACATACCATTAGGCAGGACCCTGAAGCAGATACTAGTTTTGTTTAATAATGTACCATCAATGAATGTGGACTGTTTCACCCATGAGTGTCCATACTGGCAATGAACCACATTTACAGTCTGATAACTTTCATAATTATGAATAAACATTTAGAGCTCAATGACTACTACATGTACACTCAACTTTTAACATAATGGACCTCTGCATATTACCCAAGGAGTGCATTTTCGTGTTCCTTATAACTGTAACAATAAACAGTGATTATTAACCTAAACATAACTGGTAGGTGTTTACAACAGAGATGTAGAGATGCTCTCTGTGAGGCAGGACATTAATTTGTATATCATTCTGAACTTCATCTTGACTATTTTGTGAATGGGATCATACTGTGTTGTTACAAATAGAGATGTAGTTAATTTCTACATGAACGCTAAACACCATACTTCTTTGCTTGGTTGCAGACCACCTGAAGACTGCAGCCTCCTGGGAGTGATGCCATGCAGTCCATGATGTTGCATGCATGCATGCTGATTACAGAGGCAGCAGGCTCCTCTAACACACTGGTACATTTCTACCAGACTACATGGCACTGCATCCCACCAGTCAGCAGTCTTCTTCATATTCACCTCTGTGACAGCCTCTACACTATCTCATCTCATGAAATAATGTAGCCGGAGATTATGGGATTAATGTGAATGACTATCAAAGTAATAACTTCTTTATGTTCCTGTGACCGTGCATCGTGAGTAAAGCGTGAGGAAAGAAAACCAACAAGATGCAACAATATAGATGGTTTATTGTCAATTATGGATGTTGGTTATTGACAATGTCTCAACAT
>Ga0123355_10005245_pt1 | contig 18938 bp, 2 predicted proteins | sample TergutEmb28metaG_3_FD_89872 | JGI IMG/M metagenome (GOLD analysis project Ga0123355, IMG submission 89872) | Embiratermes neotenicus P1 segment gut microbial communities from Petit-Saut dam, French Guiana - Emb289 P1 | ecosystem: Host-associated > Arthropoda: Insects > Digestive system > Gut ... | reverse complement strand
CTAGAGAACACAATGACGATGCAAGTCATAATTTGCATTTTTCGTGAGTGATCGACGGTATAAGATAATATATATGGTATATATAAAAGATAAATATATATAAACGATATATATAATTAGGGGAAGTTAAACTCAAAGGAATGATGATAATTTCGTAAAAGATTGTAATCGGAAGGCCTGAATGGAAGATACCGTCTTGGGACATGTAGGTTAGAGGGAAACAATTTTGAAACAGTTCTTAAATAAATAGGGTTCATTTCGCTCATAATTTGGACTAGTAGCGGTCTATTTTCGACACAATATTGCTGTAGTCGCATGGTTTACGGCATAGGTCTGCGGCCGCTCACTTGTTGGGAATGCGGGTTCGAATTACGCCGTGGTCATAGGTGTCTTCCTCTTCCGAATTTCGTTGATCGTCAGGTACTGGTGTCTGTGACGGGACGATCCCTCGTCCAGAGGAGTCGTACCGAGTGCGGTGTGTCTGTGTGTGATCTAGATACCTCGACAATGATGTAGCCTAAGCCGTAGTATGGTTCTTACGCCACAGAAAAATAACAACGCTGAACCTTCAGATTCCACGAAAGCCGTAGCATTTTTTGATCAATTAAGCGCGTACTCCCTTCTCAAGAAGGACCCCCGTCGCTGGTGGTTTGTCATTCATTTCACCTCCGACACATTCGTTCTCTAAACAACTTGCAAGTGGGTGTATTACATGATCAGTTTCTTGGAACAGGGTATTATACCGCCCATCCACTGCCTTCGTCAGTTATTCTCTCTAGACTGAAAGCGCATTTGTGCCAACGGATGTCATAACGTGTTGTTTTTTCACAATTTCGCTTGTAGCCAGCATACAATCAGCAGCCACAAAGCGTAGGCGCACCACCCACACGTGTCTGAATCTGCCAGGGAGATAACTGCCCACATTCATGCCATGGCACGTTCAATTCCCGACTGAATCTTCCATGGAACGGTTGGTGTTAAATGCTACCAGACTTTCTGCTGCTGTAAATCTTAACGCGAGCAGTCCTCGGTTCCGCTTGGCACTGACAGCAACCCCCCTCCCCCTCCCTCGAAGCACGTCATCGGATCCAGCAATAAATCTGAAAGTGAACCGCCATTGCTACTATAGGGCTGGATTGTTAACGGCACCCCTTCCGCCGCAGCCCTGGAGTCAGGCAAGGTATCTGGTGACAAGACCTACACTTCATCAAAATTGACAAGAGTATATAAAACTGGTACCGTGGTACTCTTAAACTACCTTATCATCGCACAGTCATCGACATAAAATTGATAGGTTTCACAGAAGAAATGCAGATATCAGCATTGAAGAAAGGAACACAAATATTCAATCTCCAAATCCTTATCACAATACCCTACGTATTGTTAATATAAATAATTATTTCAAAGCGATTTTCTGTTTGCAGCACGAAATTTCCTCACGAAACGCATAAACTTTTCGAACTACCTGGTCATCTTTATAATATACTTTCCAATGTGGGAACATTTACTCTCAACATTACTCCGTCAATACTTGCATAATTAACTTAATAAAAAAATGCGAAGTTGCTTTGCGCCTCATAAATTATGAGTAGCCAATTAATCAACTAATTCAGAAAATGAATCATATAAATGACGACGTTCTTTTCCATTGGCAGCTGGAAATTACTGCGATGCTCTAGAAACCCTCTACCGGGGAACGAATGAACTAATCACCTCTTGACACAAGCAGGTCCTTGGAATTTACGCAGAGCTGGTTCATTCCCATCCACATTTTGAAACTCACGATTTTGATATTCTTCTTTTTCTCTCCTACGTGGACGAAGATCATAACTGTTCCATTTTCATGTTAATCATGCCCCTTCTATGGCTATTAATTTTTGTAACGAAATTCTCAAAATCTCTTATTGTTCATTCTGTTACAGCTAGCTTGCCATATATGCTCTGCGTCATCAATTTTTTCATTACTCAAAGAATATTTAGTTCGTCCAATAAACCTATAGGCTACAGCCTGCAACTCGAAAACTTATCCAGCCTGCCTGCCTGCACCTAACTTCCAACTAACAGCAACCCAAGAAGCCGGACGGCCCATGTGGTAATCAGCACTATAGTCGTGAGCTCCTGATGATGTACATAACAGTGCCCGAAACATGTTAAGCCTATCATAAGTATAATAAAACAATAAGTAGCATCTAGTTAGTTCTTATTCTTCATTAATCAGTTTGTTTGAACGTTTCAGAAGATAGTTCAGTCCCGATCTTCAGAGATACGGAAATAGTTTCAAACTGATGCATCACTTTCCTTACGATGGATGCAGAAGGCTCCCTCGAAAAGTCGAAACACCCTCATTATCCTAGACGATGAAATATCCAGATGACTACTATTTCAGATCTTTCGTATGTTCTTTTCGTAATTTTTCGTACATTTCACTTGGACCAATCTCACTGTCTTTTCAGCGTACCGAGTACCGTTTATTAGACACCGTCACTAATTCAGGCTATACACACTTTAATAACGGGATAAATTCAAGGTCAAAGTGAGTCATGTTCACAACACGAAGGCACATGAGTTAGCAACAGTAGAGTTCCATAAAATTGTAACTTCGGCCGCTATAACTTGATTAGGATGTAGGATCAGCACCACAGCCCGCCTGGAAGAGAGAAGTCACTTGGCGGGATGGCGATTAATTCTTAAGAAATCGGGAAATATATGGAAGAGAATTATTGTAGCCTAATTTCAGATAGCCTTGCTCTTCCATTCAGATTTTGAGGAAAACGCAAGAAACCTCAGTCAGGACACCAAGTACCCTAGTCGATATATGAACCCTCAACTCCGTCAATACTAAGTAGATGTGTCAACAACTCGACACAGACGTTGATTCACACCAATTTTAAAGTAAAGGAAAATTGTCTCTGTGTTTAACGGACAACGCCAATGAAGAACAGAGCAGTGGGGGAAAAATCTCCACTTACTTGTAACCGCAACGTCAGACACGAGCAAGGCCGATTAGCCCGCGGTAAAATGCTTGGATCAGCCGGTCTGGATGGAGCAAAGAAGGGTAAACACCCCAATCTCTGCTCCGAATAGAACTGCTTTTCAATTACTGAAATGTCCGTACATTAAATAGCCTTTCATTTGCCCTGTAAAACCGAAGTGGTTACTGTATGTAACAATATGATTAACTTTAAAAATTCTTTCTGCCAGACTATCATACTTCTGTACTTTGTATGGGTCTGAAAAGATACAACGATTATTCCCCTATTAACAAGTAGCACACTGGATTGGTTTTTATAATCGAGACGAAGTGTGCGAGATTTTACGTAACTCTGCGGTTATGAAATTATCCTGTTCGTATGGGATATGATGCTGTGTCCCGAATTAATCGGAACCCTAGGCTTCGAAGTAACTGTTTGCTCTCGTCTTCAAGGCCCAACAAATAATTCCTGGAAACGTCTGTTTACACATTAACCTTCACAGACGGAGACACAACGTCCTATCGAAACATCGGGATCAAATTAGCCCGTTACGTTGCGTCATATTTCAGGAGAACGGATTTCTCAGAGACGGGATTCTTAAATTCTTGAATATACGTAATTCATTTCGAGCTTCGTCTTCAGAGCTTTATTGTTACACTGTTAAGTATATATATGTTACAAAACAATTGCATCCAATTAGTAACTTTGATCACACATTTACATCTCTAGGTCTCTGCCCTTCGCAGAGCAAGACTTAACTGGCAGAAGCATTAAATAAAGTGTCAGCATGATGTGAAGTGGTTGTGGTTTTGATACTGCATATTATTTCTTTCGTTGAGAAAAAAAAATTTTTGTCTCAGCACCCGTAATTTTTCCTAAAGGGATGGATTCAGTAAAAATCAAGAGATTCAATCAGTAACTATGCTGGGAGCATGAATTTACTGGTGTGGAAAATATACAAGTAGACAGAAATTTCCAAAATATGTCACAGTGTTGATTAGATTGGTGAAAAATAAACGCAAGTAAGATATTGCTGAAAAGTAAACACGTTTTGTGTATTGTTTTCCGAAATATTTTATTTCAAGTGAAAGAACACTGAATTTTGAAAGAAGTCCCATGGGAGAAAATTAGACAAGCTATGACAAACAAAGTTAAAGTAACAGCATACATTTAATTGCCTTTTTTAAACACAGTGAATTATTTTCATTTGTAAGGGACAAATTTTTTGTTTCCTGTTTGCAATATATACCTGAAATTCCAGTAACCGAAAAAACTGTACCTCGAATCTGATCGAAAAAATAAAAAAATATGGCTCCTGAAGCAATTTCATCAGTGTATCATTTTCAATTAATTAAAATGGGTTCCTTTCATTCCCACAGAACAAGAGTTGAGGAGCGTTGATAGAAATGACTGATATATAGGAAAATTCCATCATCACATATGTAAATTTTTCGAGAAGGTAACAACTGACAGGTGTTTAATAAAAAAAAGCACAAAACAAACATCGAAGAACACTTTCTAACTAAAAATGGCTGGTACTACAGAGAAACTCTTTCAGCAAATGAAAGTGAACCACGTAAGATGGTTCGTCTTTCTGCGTCACTGGGCACGGGGTCACAGGGCTGATGGCGCGACTGGAAATTCCCGGCGACCCACTTATCTAAAACTAAAGACAGAAACCACCTTCCTTATATGTAAAATGTCAGCATAAGTCAACAAGGCAATAAAGTACAATTATAAAAATGGTAAAGTGATCCCGTTACAGGCCTGCTGTGACCCAGAGGGTGGGTAGTGGTTAGCTCTACTCTTCCATGACCGCTGCACTAGAAGGGGGTGAGTGGTCAGCAGCACGCCTCTGCCGAAATTTACTCCCGGGAAAGACCCGGTACCCATTGTACAAGAGGCTGTGTGGGTGCCAGGGCCGGTCTGGACGGGCGGAAAATCTGGTTCCCACCGGGATTCGATCCCAGACTATCCAGCCCGTAGTCAGTCGCTATACCGACTGAGCTACCCGGCCAACAAAGTAAAATAATATTGAAATTTAATAATTACATTACGTGACTCTTTTGTGATGGGAAGCGTGAAGAGTTATAAATTATACTTTTAATTTCAAACAAAGAAATGACTTCTTTTTTACTTAGATACGAAGGTTACTCGCCGAGCCCACGTATGGTTTGACTTTAAGACACCCGTTAAACGTAATTCATAAAACATCTACATATTATTAAGAAACATTGAGTAATACAATTTAAAAATAAAATCAAATTTACACAGAACTAAATTGGTAGCGAAAGAGTAAAAACTGTTTGAATGTAGAACGAAAACTACAACGAACATTTATCATGTTTGTTTGAACAGTCCTCTAACCACCATTAGTCATCTGTTGAGCAAGCTGCTTGTCTACTGGAGTTGGTTCAGGAGGAGCAAAACTCACCCTTGGAAGCCCCTAACCGACCGCCCAACCCCAACTTATTAAAGTTCAGGTTCTTCGGCTCGAGAAGCAACTCAGGGTGCAAAGAAAGAGATTAGTTGGTTAACGCTCCAGGCTGCAAGCATTCAGAATTTCACGCGATGTACTACACAGTGTAGAAATTATGTCTTATACTGATGTTACGAATAACGCGTTCGCAGTATCTTTAATTGGAATTTAAGGAGAAAAGGTACAAGAAAACTGTGACAAGAGGATACATGGTGTAATAAAGAAAAACGTACGAGATAGTGGCACGAAAATAATGAAATGATACACGTAGCGATGCACATAATAACAGAAAAATATAATTAAAAAGAACATTTTTAGTAGGAGGCTTACAAACAACAATACACATATAACACTGATGGTGTCTCTCTTGCAATAAGAATGAGACTGATCAAGAAAGGAATGACGATTGCACTATTACCTGATCTAATGCAATTCTGTAATCGAATACCGCAAAATTCGTGATCAGTATTCCGAAAACCCCGTCTTGAAATCTTAATAGGATACAGAGAGTGGCTAAACTACTCAAATGCCAGAATCTTGTCTCCAATTAGACTACAACCACATTTTTCCACATCTTTACATTTATTCAGTTAACAGTCACCCAATCATATGACGCTATGATTTATATTTGTAACCTAAAGCGTCTTCAAGTATGCCAGAAATAAATAATAATTTGAATCAATTAAATAAGAAACGTGACCTATTTATGAATAATTACCACCACAAGTGGGTTTTTAAATCACTTCAGTATGAAAAGTCGTCCCATTACAGGCCTGGCTAGGCCCTTAGGGTTCCAGGAGTTTGAGGCTTCCAAAATATCTAGAATGCTGGCACATAAAAGGAAAAGGTTGACATTCCTGTGCACCGGCCGCCTTTAACCCCCCTCCGAAGACAATCTGGTGTTCATTTTTATTAGAGAATGAGTCGACCCCAGGGCCAAAGTGCGGCCGGACGGATTAATTCAGTGAAAAATTTCACTGACCCCCATCGAGAATCAAGTCCGAATCCTTCCGGCTTGTAACGCAGTTCCTCAACCAACTGCGCCACCGCGTATTCCCATCGCAGTACAAACATTTCAAAATATATGGGGGCTTCAGCGATTCTGTTTTGTATTCCGGAAATCCCTTCTCTAAATCTTAGCGAATCGACCGCTTTATCTCACTGAGAACATCCGTGAATTCTCTTCATCTCTTCAGTCAGATTCACTGATGGTTGGCAACTGGAAACTTGAGGGTTGTTTGACCGTGCATCTTCCTCATGAAATAGTGTGAAATGCCAACTTGATGCAACAAGGTATTGACCTATTCTTAGCTCAACATGTTTCGGGCGCATACGCCCATTATCAGGAGCATTAGGTGCTGAGTTGCATCTAATGCTCCTGATGATGGGCGTATGCGCCCGAAACATGTAGAGTTAAGAATAAATCAATAAAATTACCTTGTTGCATCAAGTTGGCATTTCGCATTATTTCAGTGATGGTGCCTTCTGTTAGCACACGTTCGCTTCCTTCTACTTCGTTTTCATTTCTCTATGTATTAAGGACTGTGGTAAGCGACGCTATGCATATAATCCTAGCAAATGAAAGCGTCAATATATAGTCACTCTTTGTCAGAAAACACATAAATCTCTGTGTGGCCTTATTTGTATGTAAGAAACATCTATCATGCTTCCTTTAACAAATGTTACGACAGTATTCCAAATTAAGTGAGTTCCTTCAATCGCAGCGCCCACAAAGCAGCATAAGCCTGCTGAAGTTCACGACGATAAGCATAGAAGAATGAACCGGAATAAATAACACCACGGAACAGATATACATCACAGTAAATGATATATTGTTCACTGACCCGAAAACTTAGGGTTCCGCGCCTACACCACGCATTTTATTTACAGAATTTCTGCGTGTAATTTATGATGACGATACATCACTGAATGCGATGAGTATAGGGTGTATAAACACTTCATTATTTTTATAGAGGTAAGTTTTCCTCTTCATAAAACACTTCCTGTAGCAATTTGTATTTAATCGTTAAACGCACTGAGTAATGTAACATGAACAACACATCGGCTAATGGCTCAATGTACACACACACACACACACACACACACACACACACAGTGCAGTGGAATTCCTTGAAAATATGACACGAAATTATTCTTTCAAATTCACACTATATACAACGTTAAGAAATTAAAGGAAATGTGTGTCCGTGCTTGAGCATGTATTTGAATAAGATGGAGGAAAGACTCCACGTTTTTAATCACAACAAACCGCGTACCTGGTTGTTTAGCTTCATATTCTCTTTACTTTCTTCCTGAGGATGATAGGCGATTCTTTGGGATCCGGAGCATATGTAAATCTATTACAGAAATGCAGTTTGAAGAAAATAGGGATTTTAGAACAATGGCACTGCGAACATGCCCGGTAAAGGTTAGCAGGCCAAGGCCACTCCAGGACTTAGGCCGGGCCTCCGCAGCGTCCCACAATATGAAGTTGAGACTTGCATTTCGCCTTGCATAGCATCATATCTGGTTGGCAGGAGCCTACTGTTGCTTTGTATTGGAGACGTCTGTATCTCGAACCCCAAATACTGTACAACACAACCCTTTTGACTTTCCTCAGTTTCTAACGAACTCAATGGCTGGACGTTTTCCTCAAAATGTTTGTCAGCCTAGTTACTCAGCCGGTATGTTACTCGCTGTTTATGGAACCCAAAAGTCCATTAGAGTGTTCATAAATGATCACCACTTGATTCTAACCTGAGCAACTCACACACGTTAGAGACACAAGCTATTCCTTTAAAAATCAATTAATTTATGTCTCTCTCATTTTCTCCTTACATTGTACTATTTATGTTTACTTATTTATTTATGATTTACATTTAAACAAGGCGTATTATTCAAAGTCAAATTCAAGTATGTTTAGTGGATAATAAATTCGACAATATTTGAAGAGAAGTTTCGGTGTCATAATTTTATATAATGTGCTGGGAAAAAAATCATAAAAACTGTCAGTAACAATAAGACGTGTTCAGGCCAGGATTTCAATTCGGCACCTCAAATGTGAAGCAGTCGCCTGCTACGTTCGTCAGATCTCCGAATCTTCACTACTAACATTTTGTGTGCACTTCGAATAGGTGCCAGGTGTGATGCTTGCCCTCCTCTTCTCCTCCTCTAATAAAAGTGTGGAGAGAATTACTTCCTTCACTTAAGTACATATATACCAGTTAGCACTCTGCTCTCAAACACTTGCAACCAAAGTTCCTCCCTTTACGGTCACAAAACAAATTCTTCGATGTACGAAACAAGAGTAATTAAAGCAGTCCCATCTGGAAAATCTTGGGATGCCATCATAAAATTTAAATCCAATTATTTACACTATTTTAGGACAACCCAGCTAGCTTTAATATAACTCCAATTTGTTTCGACCCATCTGGGCCATCATCAGGGAGTTCAATGTAATATAACTGGAAGTATCGAAGATATGTATATGCAAGTGTTATACATTTTAACATACAAATCAAACTAGAAGTATAAAGCACACAGCAAAGAGTTAAATATAATTTGGATTGTAATAAAATATGGTTAAAAAGATTGCTGCTTCCAAGGTAGCTAGAAATCTTTAAATGTATGCGTATAAACACACATACAATCACGCACGCACATACATACACACTTTCATTTGTCGGACTCAAAGAACGGAGTACAGAAAATTAAGAAATTTTATGTGTTGAATCTTGCCGTATATATTCTAAGGACGAGGATTTAAACAGTTAATTTTTTTTCCATTTTTAAACCGTGCAATAGTCTGCTCTTTGTTATATTAACCAACTAAACGCACTGTTGTATGTTCTTAAAATATTTATTTACACATTAACACTTTAAAAACATATCATTTTAAAAAATTTCGTCATTTACTCCTACATGTTTCAGTCCTATTGGACCATCTTCAGGGAGTACAATGTGACTTGTTTTTGAAGTTGCTGATATTTTTATTACTGGTGTTGTGCCAGCATGCCTGCAGGCATGCTGGCACAACACCAGTAATAAAAATATCAGCAACTTCAAAAACAAGTCACATTGTACTCCCTGAAGATGGTCCAATAGGACTGAAACATGTAGGAGTAAATGACGAAATTTTTTAAAATGATATGTTTTTAAAGTGTTAATGTGTAAATAAATATTTTAAGAACATACAACAGTGCGTTTAGTTGGTTAATATAACAAAGAGCAGACTATTGCACGGTTTAAAAATGGAAAAAAAATTAACTGTTTAAATCCTCGTCCTTAGAATATATACGGCAAGATTCAACACATAAAATTTCTTAATTTTCTGTACTCCGTTCTTTGAGTCCGACAAATGAAAGTGTGTATGTATGTGCGTGCGTGATTGTATGTGTGTTTATACGCATACATTTAAAGATTTCTAGCTACCTTGGAAGCAGCAATCTTTTTAACCATATTTTATTACAATCCAAATTATATTTAACTCTTTGCTGTGTGCTTTATACTTCTAGTTTGATTTGTATGTTAAAATGTATAACACTTGCATATACATATCTTCGATACTTCCAGTTATATTACATTGAACTCCCTGATGATGGCCCAGATGGGTCGAAACAAATTGGAGTTATATTAAAGCTAGCTGGGTTGTCCTAAAATAGTGTAAATAATTGGATTTAAATTTTATGATGGCATCCCAAGATTTTCCAGATGGGACTGCTTTAATTACTCTTGTTTCGTACATCGAAGAATTTGTTTTGTGACCGTAAAGGGAGGAACTTTGGTTGCAAGTGTTTGAGAGCAGAGTGCTAACTGGTATATATGTACTTAAGTGAAGGAAGTAATTCTCTCCACACTTTTATTAGAGGAGGAGAAGAGGAGGGCAAGCATCACACCTGGCACCTATTCGAAGTGCACACAAAATGTTAGTAGTGAAGATTCGGAGATCTGACGAACGTAGCAGGCGACTGCTTCACATTTGAGGTGCCGAATTGAAATCCTGGCCTGAACACGTCTTATTGTTACTGACAGTTTTTATGATTTTTTTCCCAGCACATTATATAAAATTATGACACCGAAACTTCTCTTCAAATATTGTCGAATTTATTATCCACTAAACATACTTGAATTTGACTTTGAATAATACGCCTTGTTTAAATGTAAATCATAAATAAATAAGTAAACATAAATAGTACAATGTAAGGAGAAAATGAGAGAGACATAAATTAATTGATTTTTAAAGGAATAGCTTGTGTCTCTAACGTGTGTGAGTTGCTCAGGTTAGAATCAAGTGGTGATCATTTATGAACACTCTAATGGACTTTTGGGTTCCATAAACAGCGAGTAACATACCGGCTGAGTAACTAGGCTGACAAACATTTTGAGGAAAACGTCCAGCCATTGAGTTCGTTAGAAACTGAGGAAAGTCAAAAGGGTTGTGTTGTACAGTATTTGGGGTTCGAGATACAGACGTCTCCAATACAAAGCAACAGTAGGCTCCTGCCAACCAGATATGATGCTATGCAAGGCGAAATGCAAGTCTCAACTTCATATTGTGGGACGCTGCGGAGGCCCGGCCTAAGTCCTGGAGTGGCCTTGGCCTGCTAACCTTTACCGGGCATGTTCGCAGTGCCATTGTTCTAAAATCCCTATTTTCTTCAAACTGCATTTCTGTAATAGATTTACATATGCTCCGGATCCCAAAGAATCGCCTATCATCCTCAGGAAGAAAGTAAAGAGAATATGAAGCTAAACAACCAGGTACGCGGTTTGTTGTGATTAAAAACGTGGAGTCTTTCCTCCATCTTATTCAAATACATGCTCAAGCACGGACACACATTTCCTTTAATTTCTTAACGTTGTATATAGTGTGAATTTGAAAGAATAATTTCGTGTCATATTTTCAAGGAATTCCACTGCACTGTGTGTGTGTGTGTGTGTGTGTGTGTGTGTGTGTACATTGAGCCATTAGCCGATGTGTTGTTCATGTTACATTACTCAGTGCGTTTAACGATTAAATACAAATTGCTACAGGAAGTGTTTTATGAAGAGGAAAACTTACCTCTATAAAAATAATGAAGTGTTTATACACCCTATACTCATCGCATTCAGTGATGTATCGTCATCATAAATTACACGCAGAAATTCTGTAAATAAAATGCGTGGTGTAGGCGCGGAACCCTAAGTTTTCGGGTCAGTGAACAATATATCATTTACTGTGATGTATATCTGTTCCGTGGTGTTATTTATTCCGGTTCATTCTTCTATGCTTATCGTCGTGAACTTCAGCAGGCTTATGCTGCTTTGTGGGCGCTGCGATTGAAGGAACTCACTTAATTTGGAATACTGTCGTAACATTTGTTAAAGGAAGCATGATAGATGTTTCTTACATACAAATAAGGCCACACAGAGATTTATGTGTTTTCTGACAAAGAGTGACTATATATTGACGCTTTCATTTGCTAGGATTATATGCATAGCGTCGCTTACCACAGTCCTTAATACATAGAGAAATGAAAACGAAGTAGAAGGAAGCGAACGTGTGCTAACAGAAGGCACCATCACTGAAATAATGCGAAATGCCAACTTGATGCAACAAGGTAATTTTATTGATTTATTCTTAACTCTACATGTTTCGGGCGCATACGCCCATCATCAGGAGCATTAGATGCAACTCAGCACCTAATGCTCCTGATAATGGGCGTATGCGCCCGAAACATGTTGAGCTAAGAATAGGTCAATACCTTGTTGCATCAAGTTGGCATTTCACACTATTTCATGAGGAAGATGCACGGTCAAACAACCCTCAAGTTTCCAGTTGCCAACCATCAGTGAATCTGACTGAAGAGATGAAGAGAATTCACGGATGTTCTCAGTGAGATAAAGCGGTCGATTCGCTAAGATTTAGAGAAGGGATTTCCGGAATACAAAACAGAATCGCTGAAGCCCCCATATATTTTGAAATGTTTGTACTGCGATGGGAATACGCGGTGGCGCAGTTGGTTGAGGAACTGCGTTACAAGCCGGAAGGATTCGGACTTGATTCTCGATGGGGGTCAGTGAAATTTTTCACTGAATTAATCCGTCCGGCCGCACTTTGGCCCTGGGGTCGACTCATTCTCTAATAAAAATGAACACCAGATTGTCTTCGGAGGGGGGTTAAAGGCGGCCGGTGCACAGGAATGTCAACCTTTTCCTTTTATGTGCCAGCATTCTAGATATTTTGGAAGCCTCAAACTCCTGGAACCCTAAGGGCCTAGCCAGGCCTGTAATGGGACGACTTTTCATACTGAAGTGATTTAAAAACCCACTTGTGGTGGTAATTATTCATAAATAGGTCACGTTTCTTATTTAATTGATTCAAATTATTATTTATTTCTGGCATACTTGAAGACGCTTTAGGTTACAAATATAAATCATAGCGTCATATGATTGGGTGACTGTTAACTGAATAAATGTAAAGATGTGGAAAAATGTGGTTGTAGTCTAATTGGAGACAAGATTCTGGCATTTGAGTAGTTTAGCCACTCTCTGTATCCTATTAAGATTTCAAGACGGGGTTTTCGGAATACTGATCACGAATTTTGCGGTATTCGATTACAGAATTGCATTAGATCAGGTAATAGTGCAATCGTCATTCCTTTCTTGATCAGTCTCATTCTTATTGCAAGAGAGACACCATCAGTGTTATATGTGTATTGTTGTTTGTAAGCCTCCTACTAAAAATGTTCTTTTTAATTATATTTTTCTGTTATTATGTGCATCGCTACGTGTATCATTTCATTATTTTCGTGCCACTATCTCGTACGTTTTTCTTTATTACACCATGTATCCTCTTGTCACAGTTTTCTTGTACCTTTTCTCCTTAAATTCCAATTAAAGATACTGCGAACGCGTTATTCGTAACATCAGTATAAGACATAATTTCTACACTGTGTAGTACATCGCGTGAAATTCTGAATGCTTGCAGCCTGGAGCGTTAACCAACTAATCTCTTTCTTTGCACCCTGAGTTGCTTCTCGAGCCGAAGAACCTGAACTTTAATAAGTTGGGGTTGGGCGGTCGGTTAGGGGCTTCCAAGGGTGAGTTTTGCTCCTCCTGAACCAACTCCAGTAGACAAGCAGCTTGCTCAACAGATGACTAATGGTGGTTAGAGGACTGTTCAAACAAACATGATAAATGTTCGTTGTAGTTTTCGTTCTACATTCAAACAGTTTTTACTCTTTCGCTACCAATTTAGTTCTGTGTAAATTTGATTTTATTTTTAAATTGTATTACTCAATGTTTCTTAATAATATGTAGATGTTTTATGAATTACGTTTAACGGGTGTCTTAAAGTCAAACCATACGTGGGCTCGGCGAGTAACCTTCGTATCTAAGTAAAAAAGAAGTCATTTCTTTGTTTGAAATTAAAAGTATAATTTATAACTCTTCACGCTTCCCATCACAAAAGAGTCACGTAATGTAATTATTAAATTTCAATATTATTTTACTTTGTTGGCCGGGTAGCTCAGTCGGTATAGCGACTGACTACGGGCTGGATAGTCTGGGATCGAATCCCGGTGGGAACCAGATTTTCCGCCCGTCCAGACCGGCCCTGGCACCCACACAGCCTCTTGTACAATGGGTACCGGGTCTTTCCCGGGAGTAAATTTCGGCAGAGGCGTGCTGCTGACCACTCACCCCCTTCTAGTGCAGCGGTCATGGAAGAGTAGAGCTAACCACTACCCACCCTCTGGGTCACAGCAGGCCTGTAACGGGATCACTTTACCATTTTTATAATTGTACTTTATTGCCTTGTTGACTTATGCTGACATTTTACATATAAGGAAGGTGGTTTCTGTCTTTAGTTTTAGATAAGTGGGTCGCCGGGAATTTCCAGTCGCGCCATCAGCCCTGTGACCCCGTGCCCAGTGACGCAGAAAGACGAACCATCTTACGTGGTTCACTTTCATTTGCTGAAAGAGTTTCTCTGTAGTACCAGCCATTTTTAGTTAGAAAGTGTTCTTCGATGTTTGTTTTGTGCTTTTTTTTATTAAACACCTGTCAGTTGTTACCTTCTCGAAAAATTTACATATGTGATGATGGAATTTTCCTATATATCAGTCATTTCTATCAACGCTCCTCAACTCTTGTTCTGTGGGAATGAAAGGAACCCATTTTAATTAATTGAAAATGATACACTGATGAAATTGCTTCAGGAGCCATATTTTTTTATTTTTTCGATCAGATTCGAGGTACAGTTTTTTCGGTTACTGGAATTTCAGGTATATATTGCAAACAGGAAACAAAAAATTTGTCCCTTACAAATGAAAATAATTCACTGTGTTTAAAAAAGGCAATTAAATGTATGCTGTTACTTTAACTTTGTTTGTCATAGCTTGTCTAATTTTCTCCCATGGGACTTCTTTCAAAATTCAGTGTTCTTTCACTTGAAATAAAATATTTCGGAAAACAATACACAAAACGTGTTTACTTTTCAGCAATATCTTACTTGCGTTTATTTTTCACCAATCTAATCAACACTGTGACATATTTTGGAAATTTCTGTCTACTTGTATATTTTCCACACCAGTAAATTCATGCTCCCAGCATAGTTACTGATTGAATCTCTTGATTTTTACTGAATCCATCCCTTTAGGAAAAATTACGGGTGCTGAGACAAAAATTTTTTTTTCTCAACGAAAGAAATAATATGCAGTATCAAAACCACAACCACTTCACATCATGCTGACACTTTATTTAATGCTTCTGCCAGTTAAGTCTTGCTCTGCGAAGGGCAGAGACCTAGAGATGTAAATGTGTGATCAAAGTTACTAATTGGATGCAATTGTTTTGTAACATATATATACTTAACAGTGTAACAATAAAGCTCTGAAGACGAAGCTCGAAATGAATTACGTATATTCAAGAATTTAAGAATCCCGTCTCTGAGAAATCCGTTCTCCTGAAATATGACGCAACGTAACGGGCTAATTTGATCCCGATGTTTCGATAGGACGTTGTGTCTCCGTCTGTGAAGGTTAATGTGTAAACAGACGTTTCCAGGAATTATTTGTTGGGCCTTGAAGACGAGAGCAAACAGTTACTTCGAAGCCTAGGGTTCCGATTAATTCGGGACACAGCATCATATCCCATACGAACAGGATAATTTCATAACCGCAGAGTTACGTAAAATCTCGCACACTTCGTCTCGATTATAAAAACCAATCCAGTGTGCTACTTGTTAATAGGGGAATAATCGTTGTATCTTTTCAGACCCATACAAAGTACAGAAGTATGATAGTCTGGCAGAAAGAATTTTTAAAGTTAATCATATTGTTACATACAGTAACCACTTCGGTTTTACAGGGCAAATGAAAGGCTATTTAATGTACGGACATTTCAGTAATTGAAAAGCAGTTCTATTCGGAGCAGAGATTGGGGTGTTTACCCTTCTTTGCTCCATCCAGACCGGCTGATCCAAGCATTTTACCGCGGGCTAATCGGCCTTGCTCGTGTCTGACGTTGCGGTTACAAGTAAGTGGAGATTTTTCCCCCACTGCTCTGTTCTTCATTGGCGTTGTCCGTTAAACACAGAGACAATTTTCCTTTACTTTAAAATTGGTGTGAATCAACGTCTGTGTCGAGTTGTTGACACATCTACTTAGTATTGACGGAGTTGAGGGTTCATATATCGACTAGGGTACTTGGTGTCCTGACTGAGGTTTCTTGCGTTTTCCTCAAAATCTGAATGGAAGAGCAAGGCTATCTGAAATTAGGCTACAATAATTCTCTTCCATATATTTCCCGATTTCTTAAGAATTAATCGCCATCCCGCCAAGTGACTTCTCTCTTCCAGGCGGGCTGTGGTGCTGATCCTACATCCTAATCAAGTTATAGCGGCCGAAGTTACAATTTTATGGAACTCTACTGTTGCTAACTCATGTGCCTTCGTGTTGTGAACATGACTCACTTTGACCTTGAATTTATCCCGTTATTAAAGTGTGTATAGCCTGAATTAGTGACGGTGTCTAATAAACGGTACTCGGTACGCTGAAAAGACAGTGAGATTGGTCCAAGTGAAATGTACGAAAAATTACGAAAAGAACATACGAAAGATCTGAAATAGTAGTCATCTGGATATTTCATCGTCTAGGATAATGAGGGTGTTTCGACTTTTCGAGGGAGCCTTCTGCATCCATCGTAAGGAAAGTGATGCATCAGTTTGAAACTATTTCCGTATCTCTGAAGATCGGGACTGAACTATCTTCTGAAACGTTCAAACAAACTGATTAATGAAGAATAAGAACTAACTAGATGCTACTTATTGTTTTATTATACTTATGATAGGCTTAACATGTTTCGGGCACTGTTATGTACATCATCAGGAGCTCACGACTATAGTGCTGATTACCACATGGGCCGTCCGGCTTCTTGGGTTGCTGTTAGTTGGAAGTTAGGTGCAGGCAGGCAGGCTGGATAAGTTTTCGAGTTGCAGGCTGTAGCCTATAGGTTTATTGGACGAACTAAATATTCTTTGAGTAATGAAAAAATTGATGACGCAGAGCATATATGGCAAGCTAGCTGTAACAGAATGAACAATAAGAGATTTTGAGAATTTCGTTACAAAAATTAATAGCCATAGAAGGGGCATGATTAACATGAAAATGGAACAGTTATGATCTTCGTCCACGTAGGAGAGAAAAAGAAGAATATCAAAATCGTGAGTTTCAAAATGTGGATGGGAATGAACCAGCTCTGCGTAAATTCCAAGGACCTGCTTGTGTCAAGAGGTGATTAGTTCATTCGTTCCCCGGTAGAGGGTTTCTAGAGCATCGCAGTAATTTCCAGCTGCCAATGGAAAAGAACGTCGTCATTTATATGATTCATTTTCTGAATTAGTTGATTAATTGGCTACTCATAATTTATGAGGCGCAAAGCAACTTCGCATTTTTTTATTAAGTTAATTATGCAAGTATTGACGGAGTAATGTTGAGAGTAAATGTTCCCACATTGGAAAGTATATTATAAAGATGACCAGGTAGTTCGAAAAGTTTATGCGTTTCGTGAGGAAATTTCGTGCTGCAAACAGAAAATCGCTTTGAAATAATTATTTATATTAACAATACGTAGGGTATTGTGATAAGGATTTGGAGATTGAATATTTGTGTTCCTTTCTTCAATGCTGATATCTGCATTTCTTCTGTGAAACCTATCAATTTTATGTCGATGACTGTGCGATGATAAGGTAGTTTAAGAGTACCACGGTACCAGTTTTATATACTCTTGTCAATTTTGATGAAGTGTAGGTCTTGTCACCAGATACCTTGCCTGACTCCAGGGCTGCGGCGGAAGGGGTGCCGTTAACAATCCAGCCCTATAGTAGCAATGGCGGTTCACTTTCAGATTTATTGCTGGATCCGATGACGTGCTTCGAGGGAGGGGGAGGGGGGTTGCTGTCAGTGCCAAGCGGAACCGAGGACTGCTCGCGTTAAGATTTACAGCAGCAGAAAGTCTGGTAGCATTTAACACCAACCGTTCCATGGAAGATTCAGTCGGGAATTGAACGTGCCATGGCATGAATGTGGGCAGTTATCTCCCTGGCAGATTCAGACACGTGTGGGTGGTGCGCCTACGCTTTGTGGCTGCTGATTGTATGCTGGCTACAAGCGAAATTGTGAAAAAACAACACGTTATGACATCCGTTGGCACAAATGCGCTTTCAGTCTAGAGAGAATAACTGACGAAGGCAGTGGATGGGCGGTATAATACCCTGTTCCAAGAAACTGATCATGTAATACACCCACTTGCAAGTTGTTTAGAGAACGAATGTGTCGGAGGTGAAATGAATGACAAACCACCAGCGACGGGGGTCCTTCTTGAGAAGGGAGTACGCGCTTAATTGATCAAAAAATGCTACGGCTTTCGTGGAATCTGAAGGTTCAGCGTTGTTATTTTTCTGTGGCGTAAGAACCATACTACGGCTTAGGCTACATCATTGTCGAGGTATCTAGATCACACACAGACACACCGCACTCGGTACGACTCCTCTGGACGAGGGATCGTCCCGTCACAGACACCAGTACCTGACGATCAACGAAATTCGGAAGAGGAAGACACCTATGACCACGGCGTAATTCGAACCCGCATTCCCAACAAGTGAGCGGCCGCAGACCTATGCCGTAAACCATGCGACTACAGCAATATTGTGTCGAAAATAGACCGCTACTAGTCCAAATTATGAGCGAAATGAACCCTATTTATTTAAGAACTGTTTCAAAATTGTTTCCCTCTAACCTACATGTCCCAAGACGGTATCTTCCATTCAGGCCTTCCGATTACAATCTTTTACGAAATTATCATCATTCCTTTGAGTTTAACTTCCCCTAATTATATATATCGTTTATATATATTTATCTTTTATATATACCATATATATTATCTTATACCGTCGATCACTCACGAAAAATGCAAATTATGACTTGCATCGTCATTGTGTTCTCTAG
>Ga0123355_10005244_pt1 | contig 18940 bp, 7 predicted proteins | sample TergutEmb28metaG_3_FD_89872 | JGI IMG/M metagenome (GOLD analysis project Ga0123355, IMG submission 89872) | Embiratermes neotenicus P1 segment gut microbial communities from Petit-Saut dam, French Guiana - Emb289 P1 | ecosystem: Host-associated > Arthropoda: Insects > Digestive system > Gut ... | reverse complement strand
CATACCCAATCAGTGTGATTGAGCTTAATATAGGAGATACATCACTGGATGTATTTCCTACATGCCATTAATAGTGACCGTCAAACACGATTGCTGAATGTCCTCGGACAGATTGCAATGATAATGGGAGATAAAAAAAATTGACGTAACACCGAAAAACTAACGTTGAGAATTCATAAATTATTTAACGAAGTTATTAATGAGAACACAATAAAACTAATCAAGGTCACTGAAAAAAGCGAGTAACAACGCCTGTGGACCTACTAACTGGTGAGCAAAGGAACAAAATCAGTCTGGACACCATTGACCCTTTCAGGCCTTGCAAGCAGGCCGTAAAGTTATGGGGTGTTTGACATAACTGTTAACAGAGCGTGGTTAAGTAAATAAAAAGTTATCCCGAAACACGGCCAGGTTGCACTTTTACATAAAAAAAATAGCCGCGCCAGAAAACGTGTCCCGCCTTCTTACGAGCAAAAGAATACGAACCCTAAGCACCTGAAAAAATTCTTGTTTTCAACTTCACAAAATACATAACAGCATCAATCACAACACTCGTATATAAGTCAAGGGGTTAGAAATTGTAATAACCCAAAGTACTTATATCAACAAGTGGTTATTATCAGGGGGGATCTTCATCAAAATTAGGCATGATCGCCCCTTAAACCAGCTGGTGTAATACAGATAATGTTAAAAATTACCCCCAAGATAATTGACAATAAATTATCGATAGGTTATAACACACAGAATAAACAATTCGCATGCTACATCCCAACATAGTGATTTCCCGTTCAAAAGCAAGTCGAAGTTTATTTGTCGAGATACACATCACGGTCGATTGACGCAAGTTATTAAGTGATAAAATGCCGGTGTCTCATAGCTACACGTAAAATACCCGTAGAGGACGATCGTCTGGAAACAGATGCGCGCTCCGGTATTATTATTGTGGATCCAGTTCTTCGTCCATAAACACTTCGAGGACTGTCGGTTTGAAAAGCCCCATTTTTCGTGCAATAAAGCGTGAGCTTCTCCACGGCTCTCCTTCCATAGCTGCAGCAGGGCACTTTCATTGGCCGGTGTTACACTTCACGGCGCTTGGTCAAGCTGCTGCGACTGTTGACGACGTCGACCAGAATAATGTAGCGCGTATTCCCGTGCATCCGCTCGACTGTAACACACATCGAGGTTTACAAGCATGCAGCAACATTCGTTATATATCTATTCCAAACCACTCCATCAAAACTGAACCCGCTCTGCACCGTGTGTCTTGGTGTCATTAACAAGGAGCTTCATCGTCTTGACAGCTGTGCTAGGGAGTGATACACTATTTAACGGTGACGTTCATCTCAAAAACTAAAATTATGAGGACATATGTTGCAAGACATAGTAAAACTATTTTTAACGAAGAATCACCCCAATTAATTTACATCAGAATCACAGGTTTATTAGTTTGCTACTCATTCACAGGTCACAATGTCATATTGGCAGTTATGCAGATGTTAACAATGTCATGTGTAGTCGTTTGCTTCCGAATATCCTAACTGTTCATAGTAAACCTCAGTCTTTGCAGAAAAATGTTGGCCTAAGCTATAGCTGTTTCCTTCCACGTTCTTTACAATTCATGATCATACAATCATTTTATGACACATAGTATAAACAAATAATGGGCCCGGTAGCTCAGTCGGTATAGCGACTGACTAGGGGCTGGACGGTCCGGGATCGAATCCCGGCGGGGACAACCAGTCCAGACCGGCCGTGGGGCCCACTCAGCCTCCTCTAAAGTGGGTACCGCGGCTTTCACGGAGGTAAAGTGAGGCCGGGGCGTGCTGCTGACCACTCACCCACTTCTAGTGCCGCGGTCATGGAAGAGTAGAGCTATACCACTACCCACCGTCTGGGCCACACCGGGCCTGTAACGGGATCACTTTACCTTTTTTTTAGTATAAATAAATAGGTGAATAAATAAACGTAAACATTTCGAGGTAACATTCCGACATTTACTTTGAGAGAATGGGGAAAACCACAAGCGAGCTGTCAGGATACCCCTGCTGGGCACATGTCTAAACCCGGGACCTCCTGCTGAAGAAGCAGAAGTGCCAAACACTCGACCAATAAGTTCGTAAGTCTCAAGTGGGGAACGCCTCATGTTGCTGCAGAGTAAGGAACTCGTACTTCAGCGGTTACAATTATCAGCGAATCATAAGTTATTACAACGAAATTGCATTCTCTTATTATTTTAGTACTGAAAACAACACATTATTTAGTTCAAGGATTTAATAGTGGTTGTTTTCTTATCACATTTACTTGCATGCAGCAACTCCCCCGTCAACCAGCTGGAGTTATGCTCCCTTCACGATTTAGAATTTTATTCTAGAAAATGTTTCACCCTTGAAAATCAAAAATGCATGGAGCTGAAAGTTTAAAGTACTGTCTGCTATTACATGCTTGCAAAATCATGTTTCAAATTATCGTTAAACATCATGATTCCAAAGCAAAATCCTCCAAAAATTTTCTCAGTATTCCTGTTCAGGGAAGCGATACTTCTAACATATACTGTTTAATTAGATAAGGTCTACTGATTATCGCGCTATACCTCAACATAAACAGCGCAATCATTTTGAATTTAAGCTACACGTTATAATTATCATATTAACACTATCACATAACCCGTAAGGTAGAAAAACCCCCCATTAATCCTATTAAGTCTAATTCAAAACATACCGGACTTTGTGATCATCAGATTATTAGACGTATTGTTAATGCGATTAACTGATAGTTCCTGCTCATTATTTCGCCATATAGGCCCTCGTATTATGCAAACTCGCAACAACACCCACAGAAGATACGCACAATGCAGTCATGGGTCAGTTGACTGTCTAATTACGTGGTATTATCACTGAACTACGGAAAGTGGAAACGGTTCATCAGTCGGAAAAACAATCGGATGGCCGGCTGACAACATGACCGCTTTTGTGTCGAGTTATGAAATTTCAGACCGCTGCACAAAACGTGAAAGTAAGTTAGGACGAAACGTTTTCAGGTAATAATAAAATGTCACCCGCCTACTTCCTTCTAGACTGACATCTGTGGTTATCACAATGGTGAACATAATGTTTAGTGTTTTTGGGGATGCGACTTTATGTAGTCCGTTATCAACTTACGAGCGTTTGGAAGAAACTTGTGCTGCCATTTTGACGGATGATCACAAGAATTTACACCCCAGAAGTCAGTAATATTCATTGTTTATAAAACGCTCACGCCTTTCAGTGGAGATATATAATACTGTTCTGTACACAGATGTACCACTAAGGTCGACTTCTGCTTGCAGATACGAATAAGCATAACGCCAATTATAAATTTGTACAATGTAAAAACTATTGAATCATTCACAGAAACAGTGCATTAAATTGACGAACTAATTCAAGATGGAAAGGCTTTGCGGATAAATAAACAGCACTGAAGCCGAATAATAAGTGACTGATTTGCATTCGGAATTTGATAAAATGCGGAGCATTTCTTGAATACCAGCTTCTCGCTAAGAGCTCCACGTCATGAAATCAGATGTAGCATCGAAAATGGAGTTAAATGAAGGATGTTTATTCGATAATGTGTGAGTATGCGAGAAATATGTGTTGAAAGCACACATTAGTGTGAGAAACTGTTTTTACAGATGGTATGTTGCAAAGTGTATATGGTCAATGGGTGACCAACTTCTGCAAAACACACTGCTTACTAAAGCTTCACCCATACTTCTGGGTGACGATACTTACTTTTTTGCGTGTAGAGGGAGTGCAGAGTCATCAGTCCCATTAAGTGACTGGAATTTTACCCTTTATATGCGTAGAAGTGATTTTACCCTTAAACTGATTACGTTCAGTATTGCCAGTGACAGGCAATAAGGTACACAGCATCTAAGTCATGATCATCCCTTTACAGGCTAGTGTTTAGTACATATACTGCCATTTTAACACTAAAATGTCAGAATGGACAGTTCTTTTCGGGGGATTGAAACTGGGCCTGAATATTTGTCGTCGTTGAATGTCAAATGTCTCAACACTTCAAATTATAACTGCATAAAAGTGAATACAACACGTGAAAAATCTTATTCATATAGCGACTGTCTACGGCCCACAGAACCAGCCGTCGCTTCCCAGCAGTGACATCGCCTGTTCTATGTCATCCGCCTCCATGCTCAATATGGAGTCCAGCCATCCTGTAGCCCAGTGTCTATTGCAGGTCAGTCTACCAGAGACTGAAACTGAACAGCAATTTCCTTCTAGTGCCAAGTTTAACAATATGTGGAATTATATTTCCATTTCTCCTACACCACCTTGTGTGGCGGTGAAGCAAGGTAATGCAATTTTTTATAAACTTCTCGAAATTAAGTAAAAGCATGCAGATTTTTTTTATATAAATTTCTCGAAATTAGGTTGAGCCAGATATCACAATGCAATATACAATGAATAAAAAACTATCTAAATTTTATACGACAGAGCAGCCCAATAGCTGGGAGGCAGCGCCAAATTTGGACACCAAGTATTCATGAATTAAAATCTTAAGGTCTACAACTCAATATTTCCGAAATGTCTTCACACGGTAGTAAACACAACTAAACATGCTTTAATGGGAATAATTCCTGAAGCCCTAATTCTAATTTAAAATTATCAGATATCTTAGATTTTACAGAGTTTCGAAGTTTTCCTCACAGCTGATATCCCCGTCTGTCTCAATATATCTTTTCATTCATTGGCCTGTTTGCTAGACACGGTCAGAGGGTTTTAAGTGCTGGAAGCGCTTTTAAAAAGGGCAGAAAATACGTGTGGCGGGAAAATGGAATGGACGGCAAAGTGTGGAAGTTCAGGGTTGCCAAGTTGGCGAACAAAAGTAATCAATTTTGAAATCTTCATTGGTCCAAAAATTCCTTTTCCTCTCATTCCTTTGTCACCGCCTTAGGGGGTTGTGAGCGATAGTGTCCACGTGATCGGTTTGTCTCACTAGCAACGTAATACGCAACTTGAGAGCCATTCTTTGTCACCGCACGTCAACTAGAATGACTGGGATGAGAGAGTTTATGCATATGAACTTTAAAACTAACACTTTCTCAGCCGCAATGTGTTCTTCTACCACGGAACTACAAACCATAGAGCGGATATCGTCGCTGAATAGAAACCGACGATGGTACCCACTCTGCAGTGCTGATTACCGCGGTAAGAACACTCTGTCTAAAGTACATGAATCGAATTCCTTAATTTAGCCGAACATTATGGTAAGGGGCTCGTCTCTTACATTGCCCTACATTGCACACTATTTTCAAATTTCAATTGTTCACAGAGCAGCACTACTTGAAGGCAGAAAGTACAGTATGTATGTGAAGTCTCTCACGTAATGCAGGACAAATTGCACGACTAACCAAGTGTAACTGTCATAATTCATGATGAATCGAATGCCTTCAAATCATTAAGAGCAAACATAAATGACACGGCCTCTTAGAATTTCATCAGCTGCTCGATGTTAACGACACTCGAGTAAAACACAAAATGGTGATGGTAATGGTGTCGAAAATTCACAGAGTCCAACAAATACACGGAAACGTAAAGATAAACAAGGAACGAAGCGCAACTAAAATTCTATTAGACAAGAGAAAATCCATTAACATCCGAATAAAGCGCGGATGTTAAATAATAAGCACAGCAAACACTCGATCAACATAAATTAAAGGATCAAAACCAAGAATGGATAGGATTAGAAATAAAATTATGAATAAAACATAATAAACAGAGATCTACGAGGTTAGAAAAATGTTAATAATGGATGACAAGAGAACACCAAAATAAGCCATACACTACACACTAATGAGAAGCTCCAGCCGAAAGATGGTTTCCTGCACCCGATCATGATGATGGCGATGATAATATCTATTGCCAGCTGCGAAATTACATGTTCTTGTCGAAAATCACCCTTGCCCACAAACACAATAACAATTACACGGTAGGCCTACTGCTACCCGCATACAGAATCAACACTACCAAATACAATAACGCCTCTGATCTTACAGTTGCTTGTACATACAAATGTAACGCAAGTAATGTGTAAAACTAAAGTGTCTAATGCAGCATACAATATATTTACAAGTGTATCTGTTTTCAGTCATGTATTATATTATATATATATATAAACAATGTCAAAAACAGAAGAATAAGCTCGACTTAAAGCGACAGTGTAACCCTGCAGTAAGTGCCACTGTTGTTATGATAGTGTGTTGCAATAAAGAGGACATTTTAAACACATTCCATAGTTTTGAGTTTCTTGCAAAACCCATGTTTTGGAAAATGGATTTGTTTCAGCCATCATCTGGCAGAAAGAACTAGTTTCATTCATCGACGCCCCCCCCTCCCGAGCAGGGACCTTCATGCACAGCTGATGACAAAACAGACTCAGTTTCACAGACGTTGTATTTCAAACAGACTCAAAACAAATATCATACATAACGTGACAGTACGATAAACACTGCAATAAATGGTCAGCAACAGGAAGTCTTCAATCAAAATTTTCGAAATACAACACCTGACTGCAAGTCTGCACCGACACCAGAAGTGACAAATACCCTCAGGCATATGTTCATATGCTCTTGCAGTTTCAGTGTAGGTCGTGAAGATGCTGCAATATTATTGATTTCTTATATCAAATGTTTGCTTTGTAAAATGTGCTGCATTCTGCGGCTGGTTTGGATGCCCCGTCTGTGTTCAGTAATATTTCTGTTCGGCGAACGTGTTCTTCTCAGGGCTGTTAAGCTCACAGGTGCAGACTCCAGTTTGCCATGGAGAATTTAAAGTGTAGCAAACAGACTCGAAGGAGGCTTTCCTGCGCGCACTCTAACTTTCCCACACGCTTTTTCTCCGCTTCCTTCCCATCATCAATTTTACTCTGGACAGGAGTTGGTGCGTTTAAAATATTTTTATCCCGTACGAGATTTGAGGTTTTCATAGCGGTGAAATTTATACTTCTCTCCTCTGGGTTCTTATAACATGTACTCTAGTATGTGGTTACCGTCTTCTCGAAAGAAAACACTGCCTCCAACTTTGAGTTTAAAAAAAAAACCCTAAATTTGAAGTCAGAGCAACATTTCGAACAAAGAGCACAACCTACTGCACATGTTCACAGGTTTCCAAGGGTGGGTACTGTTCAGGTTGTGGTCTTCTGGCTTATAACACCGTGCAGCCTGGTAGATGGATACCGACACTTCCAAGAGACGTGTTTCCTATACGTACAGCCAACCGAATCCAACATACTCACTCTGTGTCACCTTGAACCTAAACTGTCGGTTCTGAAAATGGAGATTCCATGTTCTTTTGAAGCTCCGGTATGCATTTGCAAAATTATACCATGCTACAACCCAGACAACTAACATCCGAACAGCCTAGCAGTGAACATGATATCAGTACACCAGACCTGCGTGTCAACTTTATCCTGCTCGTCAGTGTATGACCGACACTGACACCCCACTGGCTAGATAGAGCACACAGACGCCACATGTCCTTAGATTGCCAAAAACAGCACCATTTGTATGTTTCCCCTTTCATTCTTTAGGGAGCTGTAAATAAAACAATGTCGTTCCCATAAGCTGAAATTACGAAAATCGCTACTGGAAAGAGACAAACTCAAGAACTGCCATATCACTTCCTACAGGTTGCAAGTGACACACTAAAACAAAAGCTATTGCGTGATTTTAAGTTTTCGCAATCTTGTTGATTAAGATTACAGGCACCCGGAATACGACACCGCATTCTTTGGTAGGAAGACTTCTCTTCGTCTATCCAAAATATAGGGGCAGAAAACTCTTCCGAAACGTCGGCAAACATGGCGATCGACGTGGCATCTTATCCCAGAAGATTGAAATCTAAAAAGGCCACTACCTGGACGTGCGTCGCAACTACAGCAGACGGCAATAACAGAGTGAATCTTCGCCCGTAAGTTCCATGACGCTTAAAAAACTGGTTTCAGTGGTATCTTTCAGGAGAGCTTCTGAAAAGACGCACACAGAAACAGAGGCCTACGGACTGCTTTGTAGTTACTCCTGACTCGGTCGCCACGATCTCGATGTTAGAGAATTCTCAGATGACACAATCATACAAAATGTTTAATTTCCAATAACTAACTCCATGATGTAAAACGTTCCTCATACGCTACCAGTGAATCGTCTTGTCAAGAAGCTCCAAGCATCTTTCTTAATCTTAACGTTCATTACCGAGCTCACAACATCCCGCCACTCGTCTCTGCGATAAGCCAGAATAATCCACTCCATACATTCGCATCATATTCCGTTAAGATTCATTTTAATATTATTGTGCATTCTATACTAGGTTTCCAACACTGCCTTTCCATTCAGGTTTCCCCACTAAAATTCCGTATGCATCATCATTCTTTTCGTTTGTACTGCCATCTTACCCTCCTCTATCTGATCTCCTTATTTGGTGTGACACTACAAATTAAGAAGCTCCTCATTATGCAATATTCTCTCTCCTCCTCTTCCTTCCTTTCCCTTATATTCTCCTGAGCATACAGAGCAGCTGTCGCCTTGCACTCTAAAACAACTGGTATCGCTGTAAATGACGCACTGGTAAAACCTCTGCAGACCCACTGCAGCGAGCTAATACACTTAAAATTGTTGCCGAGTCGTATAATTATGCAAATTAATACCCGACAGTACGCATTCTAACAATTCATTGAGCAGAATGAACAACGTTACCCTACCACACGATCATTAAATTAACGCATTTCTAACACCTTTAATTTCCCTTAAGGAAGAAACAAAGTTACAATATGGAAGGCCGGAGCATAGCTTAATTCGTGATATTATTATTTTGTTCAAAGAAAAGTTGTCCCTGCGCACGGCATAAATACGCGTGGGAGAATAGATTTATAACTCCACTCATTCTCAAACTTGGTGACATAAAACTGAGTGATTAGCTTCACGTCCGGGCCGTTAATTCCCAGTTAAATAACCTTCGTTACACACCAATTATGCTGCGTTGGCCCAGCACCGGTCTGGAAGTTTTGGAAACGAGATAATTCCGCTACCGGGAATCAAACCACGATTCCGCAGTCGTCCGGACTGTTGTCTAGTAACTACACCGTCTGAGCAGTTCCGACTCGTCTACAGTGCTTATTAACGGGTCTACCCCGCTAGCAGTGGCAGAAGCTTCTTTCAACCGTCTTACATACAGAATAGAAGCTACCTCCTTCCCACCACAGAAGGTTGCATGGACATGTTCAGTATCTCTGTGCATAATATCACCAGCACACGTCGGCCTGGCTGCTAGTGGAGTGAATTAAGTTCATTCTCCTTCCATGTCCCTTTATCTGCTCACAAGTATAGCTAGAAGTAAGGAGATGGGCATATGGAACATACCTTCTCTCTTGATGTCCTGTGGAAGGAAAATGAAACTGTCACCGCCAAGTATGAAGACATGTCTCAGATTAGCCCCAACTTCCCTTCGACCTTCTTCTTACCGCTTTCGATCTTGTGGTTCCAAAAGCTCCAGTTCCTCCAGGCTCTTCACAAGGCTGTACTAAATTGCTGCAACTCTGTCCCTACCGTCCCTGCATCACGCTAACCCAGCCTGCTGTACCGTGAAATTGAAATTCACACCTCTGAACTTCTCCCTCTATTCTACATACTGTATTTATGACAATGCCCTGATTTTTGGAAGAAGAGCAAAAATTTTGATCGGGGGATATCAGTAGCTTCCTCAATTCGTGAAGACTCCCGTTTCTAAAATATAATGCGTCTTCTGATATGCGTACGAGTGCAGCCCGGCCTAAGTTACTTAATGGTAGATGGTGTTATGGCAGACACAGACCAAACTCACGCTGATGAAACAGCCATGGCGTAGCTAAGATCTGCTGGCCCATAGACACGTTCTGACATCGCGTCGCACGACTGTTACACGTGTCACATGCGGCAGTAACTTTGCATTGTACAAGGAACCAAGTAAATAACTGTCAATCGGTTCCCACAACAGGTTTATTTGGCAAATGTTTTAGCCGGGTAAACAAACTCTAAGTTGCCCCTGTCCATGCCACGACGGCATATCGGGGAGTAGATGTACGGCTCCATTCATTCTTATCCTCGGAACTAGACAGATGATGGGTTAACCTCACGTCCCGGCCGCCTTATTCTCGAAGAAAGAAGCCACTGTATCCATCGAAAAGCAGAGTTTCGTGCTCCAGTACTCTACAATATTTTCGTGGTCATTGTAATCACGTTCCGACGACTTGTGTACTTGACCGCTCGACGTACCGATTCATACTGATTATCCACACACACACACACAAGTTACATTTCTTCTCATCATATATAAACTACGATCACCGAAACGTATCACATCTCGACTTTACAAGTAAACATAAACTGGTGATTTCTTAGACGGGTCATTTACCGACTCGAGGTGGGAAAAGGGAAGTAGTCTGTGTTCGTTCGCTCGACGTGGCAAGAATCCAAACGTGACAAATATTCGTCAAACGTACCAACTGTGGAAATGCGGATGACTAAATCTGGGTGAATTGAACGCGGAAGGGTACTTCACAATCCACAGACAGTACGTTTTTCCGAAACGCCCGAACAAACACAAAACGCTGCTGAGTGTAAAAATGCAAGACTTCCGCCAGTGTAACAAAGTATCCTCGCGCAACCCTAAAAAAATTATGTCACATCACAGGCACTTAGGATGGATGAATGAATACCTGAAAGAGGCAAAGACAAATAACCCTTTATTGCTAACCAATAGGTGGCCCTAAACAGATCAGTGAGCCTTCTGGAGCAGCTGCTTTAACAACACAAAATCTGCATTCTGCCCACAGAATATATTTACGTGTTTAGTGCGAAGGTCGGAAGAATATTTGTTATTGCGACTGTGAGGTATAAATTAAATTTTTGAACACGTTACACGAAATTCGTGTTTTAAAATGTTAAAGGATGTTCTGCTCTTCTTTGACCTTAAAATCCATAAATCCCTTTATTTCCGACGTCCTAAATAACTAACTAAACTAACTCCATGCCGCAGAGTCCTCTTGAGAAACTAAGAGCTCCTCAGACACTCCAGAACTTCCCCGTATTTTATGACAATCGGAAGTCCTTCAGTTTGTTCACAAGAGACCCGCTGCACATTCCTATCCTGAGCCAAACCATTCAATTTCTGATATCCGCAAGGGAAATGAGAAGAACTAATTGAGAAAAATATCCCGTGAATTACTCTACATTTTGTATGCATATTATATTACATTTGCCTCGTTAAAACACTGAAGCAAATGGAACTCTACAGAAGCAAAGCAAACTGAACATTACTTTCAGCGTTCTTGTATGTACAGTATATTACAGTCAGGCTGTAATCAGCGAAACAAGGAAACTCCGGATTGGACTATACCGTGAAGGATCTCAGTACTTTTGCGTCAGTATAAATTAAAGTTCTTTAGGATTATTATATCACTATATACTCGTAATTACATATTTTACGTTATATGGCATTACACTTTGTAATAGTAAAAGGTAAATCAATCCCTGCACAGGCTTGGACAGGCCCTGAAAGTTCCAGAAGGTTGAGGCTGTCAGATTTCAAGACCACATGAAGGTGGTAAAATTATCATCCCTACGCACCGGCCGTCTTTACCCCTGAGGAAATATTCCTGGTACTCATTTCTGTTACAGGCTGAGTCGACCCCAGGGCCATAATGTGCGTATTAACACAGTAAGGTACTTTCTATTTCAGTCCCACAAACAGTACTGTCTGGTGGATACTGCGTACTGCAGTTTTGTTATGTAAAATATGTGTATAATAATATGAAGTACCCAACAAAAATATTGTCGTAGGAGACGAATTTATAGTATTGTTCGTTACATAATTATAGTTCATTGGAGATAATTCTCGGTGTGCGTTTCGTCTTCAAGGAAACAGAGTTCCTTTGTCGAAAATACGTATCTCTAGATCCTTACTCTTACGTTAGTTCTGTCAAGTTTTTTCCCTCTACTTCCAAAGTTCAGAGCGTGCACGCTGTGAACACGAGACGTCAAAAAGTATGAATCAACTGCATCAGTTGAAGTGTTATCTGTGGACAATATAGCTACGGAGATGGTACGCGTATTTGTCAAACTTCGTCTTTCAGTATTCAGTGGGTATTAATTAATGCATAATTGAAAGCGATATCAATATATTTATAACTTAAAGAGCACGGGGAATTTTACAAGGTTTCAGCGCATGACGTCTCCACCACAGCAGCATTTCACTGAGGATTCTGTCGTTTCTGTCAAGCCAGATTAACTTCTTTAATATTTACTTATTGGTTTCCAAGTCTACAGCCTCAAGTTACATACGTATAATGTTCTGTAACGTAACAAGCTTCTCAAACACAGCAGTAAAGTTAAAAACGTGTCTACCTTAAGCAGACTACTAATTACGTGATAGCTACGTAGGAACACACATAAACAAATATAAGGAAGTATATGCATTCCATATGCGCATTAGGTTCATTAACCCAAAATCTTACGCGAGGGTAGACTGCTAAGAGGCTATTCGTTATTTCAACCCAGTAGTTTCCTTAATACAGCAGGAAGTCTATTTTAATGTTTATCTCAGAATTATCACAGAAGGAATTTAAGTAAGACAGCAATTTGGCATTACATACCGTCATAACAGATCCCCGGATATAAAGCGGATGTTTTAATCAGGTAACGTCCTGTGGCGGGCTCTTTTGACGAGGTCATAAACTTGCGGATTACATCAATGGAAGGAAGTTTGACTACTTAAGCACCTTCACCTTATCAAGCAGGTCTCTGCTCCATGGATACTTAATTGTAACTACTTCACCACAATGTGCTCTACACGCAAAACCCCTGGAGTCCCAGTTTCCAGGTTTGTATCAATTAAATTATACAGACAGGAAATCGCGTTTACAGCAGAGCAGCGGGATTTTCTTGCGCAGTTTTTTTGAGACTTCAGTCTCTCATTACCGTTGTCTCACTCCATGCTACAAGTAGAATATGGAACAAAATCAGAACTGTCTCTTGCAGTTCAACAAACACAAACGTCCCACAATTATAATGATAGTTGTTTTTGCCAACCTGATGCACAAATTCAGACCACAGGTTGCGAGAGTCCTCTCGTAACCTGTGGTCTGAACAGTCACTTAAAGAGAGTGACGATACCAGATGCCGTACTAATATAATTGTCCTCCCGAAGATGAGCATAATAGTGCTCGAAACATGTAGAGGAGAGTAATAAATGTATTAAAATAAAGAATTTGTGTATCAAGTTGGTAATAAAGACTGTCATTATATTAGGATACACGGCCAACAAATTATAAATATAAATATAGTCCCACAGTTATGTCGTGATTCATTAATTCATTACCAACAACTCTTTTAATCAATCAAAGAAGTGCAGATTTTTTGTGAATTCCACTAAATTTATGTTCCGCATGTTTCTTTTTGTTTCAATCTAGGTAATTCTGACGCTGAGGCTATCGCAGGTTGGCTAGAGCGAACTCTGAGCTATGGTTGAGGGGGTAAGGGGGGTAACTCATTATTTTGCGGCTCGCCACCAAGTTTGTCCTCTGCACCACTCTTCTCCCCCGTAAAACGGGTGTTGCATTAAAGTGTTCTTGATGAATATTTTACCAGGTTCCGCGAAGTGGAAAACCATCGGGGACTTAGCCCACATCCTATAATGTAAACGGTCCATTCATTTGCTGAATATCAGTCCATTCATTATATCCCCTCCACCCTGCACATGCAGAATTAATGGTTCAAGATCTAAATATTCCGTTTCAATAACAAACATAGACCTTCTCCTGTCAAACATCTCAAAATACACGATCCGAACACTTTTAACAAATTTTCAGCAAACGTCTGTCAGGTTTGATTAAAACTCACATCCTTCGCCTAAGTGAAAGACCCTTAAATATGTTTCTCATTAATCATCTTCGTCCACGCAGCTGAAGGACACTTGCCCTGTTTCACTGCACTTTAAGGTCAAACCGGCACTTGTTAACCATAAAGTTCACTTTCAAGACTGAATGGGCCCAACACAACATCAGAAAACACGGTGTGAGGATGTGAGTTGAATTTATCTGTCACAATATAAGGTCCAGTCTTTGAATATTTCGAAGAGGTAATGAAGATATAGGTTCCGTAAAAGAATATAAATTTCTAGTCTATCAGAGTGATTATTAGATTCTCAGCAGGGAGTCTGCATTGCAGAATCGGTTAATTCACTATTCTAGTCATATTATGGCAAGTTTAAATAATTCAAACATGATTCTTGCTAAGAGCAGGCATATCTTTCTGTCCAGAATAGAAGGGACGGCTGTCATCAAGTTCTTCTGGGCGAAAATCTACCACACGCCTTCCTTTAAAAAAAAAATATGCTCCTTGAACAAAGGTAGAAATTTTGCTTATATATATAATGTTCCTGTCTGGTAAAGCGTGAGTGACTTGGGTTATGTGAAATAAGTGATGCGATTAGCTGACGACAGTTTCGAGAGATAGTATCAGTCTGATTGACGGAATTACGCTTAGTAACTCTCAAAACTCAAATACTATGAAATTGGATTGTAGCTGCTGATAGTTGACTATCATTGTTACTTGCATCAGGTGACCGAACATTTAAAAAAACTGTTGTAATTAGAGAGTTACTGAACAGCTCAAGTTTACTGTAATTTCTTCTTTCGTGAGGTTTTGTCGACAAGCAATTATTATGGTCAGATACACAGCACTTTATGTATTACCCGTCTCGAATTTCGTCTTATAAAAACTTTCAAAAACGTTTTGTTACGTTACTCTACAAATTGCTTTTTAACTAAACATTTAATCCCAGTTACGAAGGAATCACGGATATTCAGTTACAAAACAACTGAACTCAAGTTTGATATTCTGTCTTACGCTAGGTGTTTAAATTTTCTCCCCTCAAAAATTACGGCTTTCAGACATACTCACAATAAACTAAAAGTTTAGTAACCAGTACTGTGACGACTTCTTCAGCCATCGTGAATGAGGGAACGCCTGAAGAACAATGGGATTAATCAGCGCGTAAATATTAAGGTAATCACGTCACATAGTGGGGCACTTTCTGTCAACTCATGGCTACAGTATAACTGTATCCATTTACGCTACCAGCATACAGTTTTGAATATGTAAGTATAATTTGTCCCATAGATATAACTTAAGTCACTTCACTGCTTCTACGGTTACAACTGCTAAACAGTGCCAAGCAGTGAACTTAAAATGTTACGCTTACAGCCTACTTTAATACCCGATTTCACTTGTTGAGGTCAGACGGTTTGAAATTACCATTAAATAGTAAGTTTCATAATGATTTTTCGTAACTTTTTACGCCATTTACTTTCTTCTAAAGAAGCTGTCTAAACAAGATTTCCATATATTTCGAAGATCCATTAACACCAAGTATTTGGAACCCTGCGCGTTATTACGATCTAAAAAATTCATCACGGCCGTCACGTTGGTACCATGATTACATAATAGTGATCTGTTGGCTAAGAGTTACTACCGCACTGGAGACAATATTACGACGAGACAAACAGCATACCTTGCATTGTGAAATGAACAAATGAGGCTAAACGCAGCCCGTGGTTAAAGTACACTCTAATCAGAGATGAAGGAAAGAATAATAATTCAGACGGAATTTTTTATTCGAAGGAAAGCAAAGTACACACTACTGATTTATACGTGTCGATGACGAGTTTAAAAATTGTAATGATATTTGGAAGTATCAGTAAATATATTGCAATTTCTAAGCATGAATTGTAAATTTCGATCGAGTATGCTAGTGAAGTTTTATTACTCACCGAAATAGAGTGGTTGACAAGAAATTATATTTTATATCTAAATTAAATAATATACAATTACGATTATTTATCTCAGTAATTAACCAACTTGATGCACAAATGTTTGTTTTACAATAAGATTATTTCACGCCTCTACACGTTTCGAGCACATAATAAACTGCAAATACTTAAAATAAAAGCAATAATTTTAAGAAGATCCGTAATACAGAAGCTAACATGTTAAATGACATAGTTTACATAAACGCAACATCAGTTTATTTCTTAACCTTCATAAATTTAATGGCGATTTGAAACGGTCAGTTCTCATTCAATATATAGAGTAGGGCCATCACAAAACAGGCTAAGATTATATCCTACAAGTACTGAAGTATCTGCAATATTTGATCGCTCAAAGATTCCTAACATACCACAAATTTGGAGATGACCCAGTTCCGAAATAATGTGACCGCAGTCTGTAACAACAGTTTGGTTTATTGAAAATCTGACTCAGTATCAGAAACAGAATTACAGATTTAAATGACGGAGATTCGATTTTTTAGAGCAAACAGCTAGTGTAATTTTCAGAGGCTGTTTGCTCTTTACAGGAGGAAACTAACCTACTGCTGAGAATCAAGGTCTGTAATTGAAGATGGAACCTCAGATCCTCCCATATTCCGCAGTCTACAAAACAGGTTTCATGGCGTAACTGCACGCCAGACGGAGCAGTAATTACTCAAATATTTAAGCGAATATTGCATAAAATGCTGGCTGCTTTCAGCCTGTACTTTATTTTTCAGGTTACTAACTTGAGAGGTGGGCCGAGTCGCTCAGTCGGTATAACGACCGACTACAGGCTGGACGGTCCGGGATCGAATCCCGGTGGGGACGAGATTTTCCGCCCTTCCAAACCGGCCCTGGGGCCCACCCACCCTCCTGTACAATGGGTACCGGGTCTTTCCCGGGGCGGGGTGTGCTGCTGACTACTCACCCCCTTCTAGTGTCGCGGTCATGGAAGAGTAGAGCTATACCTCTACCCACCGTCTGGGCCACATCAGGCCTGTAACGGGAACATTTTACCTTTTTTTTTTTTTAACTTGAGAGGTAATGTTCCCTTGAACAATTTAAAGCCTATAACAAATATCATCCCACTGCGAATATCTGCGGCCTCAGTAATTAAAGCCGCAGGTCCCTCCTGCGTAATCTAATAAACACGTCTGGCTTTCAATCCATCACACAAGTGTCCTAAATACCGAGACTGAACGTTCTATAAACCTACGTGCTGTGAAAATTGAGCTTCTGGAAAGAAGTGTCAAGGCAGAAGTAAAAGCGAATGGAAAGATTCAATCACAATACAGCCCAAAGGAAAATAATAAAAAGAGCAAAAGATAGGTTTGTTCTCAGAAGGAACTAAAAGTGTGTTAGCTCGCTAAATTACATCACGAAAAGAAAGATAAATAAGAGATAAGAATAAATGAACACAGAAAATATAGAGAAAGTAAGGAGGAAAGGAAAAACGAAGTGAGGAGAAAATTAAAGAAAAACATATAAAGGAAAAAGGAAAGAATAAGAAAAATGAGAAAATGGATCAAATTGAACACGACATTTCGACGTGAGGTGAAACCACAAATGATCATGGTGACGAGACAAATGCCTAATATCCTGCCTAGCACTTTTACAAATATGCTTGAAATCTAATAAAAGGCCTCGTCTCTGTCCACCGAGCTAATCGTTTATATTGGCCATTACAGGAAGGAACACTGACAGCAGTTCTTAGGTGTAATTAAAACTGATTCATTTGTAGTAACAGATGAGAGAAAACACGGCTAAGCTTGGACGAAGAACGCCAGCGATTCTCCTGCATACCATGTATAACAGCACGGCGTAGCGTCGTCTAATAAACGTAACATTTGTAGTTTTACTTGTTCTTTGTATGAGGTGCGTGGAATACATAAATAGCTAAGAGGTCGTCTCTGCCTGTTGTGGCACAATACATCCATAAATTGCTTACAATATTCCGAAAAAGAATATAAAAATTTATTACTTCCTCTTGTCCAACGAGGTCGGACACGCTCGGAGTTCCACCCAGACTTTTAATTCAATGGGTGATGGAGGGACTCTAACACCATGCAAAAAGCTGCAGCAGCCTGATGCTGACCACTCAACTCCATCTACTGCTGATGTTAAGAACGAGTGTAACTACCTATTTATCTACTCCCACTTCATGTCTTCGTGTCGGGCATAGGGACAAATTTACCCTTTGCATGTACCATAAAAAGTACGAAGTACCAAAGAAATCCTTTGGAAAAAATCTCTGAAGAAATAAACTTGTGTCCTCTGTATAATGCTAGCACTCCTTCCTTGACACATGGTTCTTCCCGGAAAGTAGACACTTTCTCAAGAAACCCATTTTTAAGGCCGAATATGAAGGCGCATTTTTGTTGCCATTCAAGCGAGCCATATATTTCTAATTAGTCCACACAGAACATTTTCTGTTTGTCAGAATGTCAGGCTATGCTTGTCATTTCTTCTCTCCACCCCCACCCCCACCCCCCCGACACCAAATAAAATCTCATTTACCACCAGATGGCAGCAATAAAAGGTAGTGCAACAGCACACGACTCAGTTGTTGTCAATGTGTCGACCATTGCTGGAAAAGTGTTTGCCGCTAGGTCACACAGCGACACTGCTTATTCCATACAGCCATTGTTGAAACTTCGAAGGAAGCCGTACCCAGTCGTATAAAAGCCTAATTAGCATTCAGAGGGCAAAACAAGAGCGATCTCCATTCAAATAACATACAGCAGAACAACAGTGTCTGCAGTTCACCGACACAAAGCAGCTTAATCTATTATCAACATTTGTTACCTGATATTATTTGTTACTTTACCTCTTTTCCATATATTTGTGTTTGTAGTTAGACTCCTCACCCAATATTGTGCGGGTGATAAAAGCGAGAAGAATGAGATGGGCTGGGCATGTGACGCGCATGGGTGAGGAGAGGGGGGTGTACAGGGTCTTGGTGGGGAAACCGGAGGGAAGGAGACCACTGGGGAGACCTAGGCGTAGATGGGCGGATAATATTAGGATGAATCTCCAGGAAGTGGGATGT
>Ga0123355_10005243_pt1 | contig 18940 bp, 17 predicted proteins | sample TergutEmb28metaG_3_FD_89872 | JGI IMG/M metagenome (GOLD analysis project Ga0123355, IMG submission 89872) | Embiratermes neotenicus P1 segment gut microbial communities from Petit-Saut dam, French Guiana - Emb289 P1 | ecosystem: Host-associated > Arthropoda: Insects > Digestive system > Gut ... | reverse complement strand
TGGTTTTACCACTTATAAACACCAATGTAGCCACTGTTCGTTGTAAAACGGGATGCCCGAGCAAGCCCATTACTTCACGCCCTTCAAATTCAGTACGAGAAATCATGGCAGCTTCAAAACTATCTTTCGCTCGACTTTTCTGATCTTTAAGTTGCTTCACTGCCGCTTTTATTTCTACAACACGCTCATTTTTAGCTAAAGCCTTCGGGACTGTTTTCAACATTTGACCATTTTTTCTTACATTTAAACTCGGTGTCCCATCTTCAGCAATATGAAGCCAAACTTCATTCACATTAATCGGAAAGGGATCCATAAGCGGCTTAAGTTCCTGGATTTTCGCCCCTTCAAGTGCCCAAACCATTCGATCAACATCCTGATAACCAGTCGTAATCGCTAAGTTTTCAAGTGCTACCCGCTGCGCTTTCCCTTCGCTAGCTTTTCGTTGGGCGCCAAATTGTCGACTTTCTTTTTTAAACTGTTGCAGAAATTCGTAACGTTCTAAGGCATCCTTTTCATCAGTTAATGGAATTAAAGGGAATGCCCTTAACTTTTCCTGATTACGTTTAGCAATAATTTCTTGTTTCAGCTCTTCTTTTGATAGTTTTCCTAAGACTGCATCGCTGTAAAGCTGACTTCTTCGATGAGAACTATTGGAATTGGTAATGTATTTAGCATTTTTATACAGTTCTTTGAATCGCTTTTCACCTAGTAATTCATACGCTTGATAAAACCATTCTTGGTCGAATGTTCCATCCATAAACTGCTGTGGTGTAATGGCTGAGAAGATGGCGACTTCAGTTTCTTTTTCGGCTGAGAAGTTTTCATTGACATGGGCATGGAAAAACCAAGCACCGCATTTTAAACCCGGAATAGCCGTCGCTTTTTCTAGCAAGTCTGCCCATTTTGGTGCGTAGATTGCGGCTTGAATGATGCGCTTTTCAGAAATTTTGGCTTTTTTCAACGCTTTTCGTAAATCGTCTGCTGTATCTGTCTGCCTTGGTAAACAATTCTTTAATAAGCCACTAAGCACACTTTGCTTTGTCAAACCGCTACGGTATGTGTAACCTCTATGAAAATTGGTTTCTCCTAATGCAGTTAGTAACTGAACAAAATGCTTGATTCCACCTTCATATTGACCAATCTTACTTGCAATTTCGGTGAGTGGCGTTGGTAATTCTCCTCGATTTACTTCAACATCTATGATTCGATCGATGGCGATTGCTAAAATTTCCTTGATCTTTGGATATGTATCAAGTAATCCTTTTATGCGGGCACTTTGAGCTTGATGTAAGCTTGTCAATCCACCCATATGATTTGCTGCATTTTCTTCTTCGATCAGGTAGTAAAAGATAACTTCATCAGGGATTAACCCTAACGTATGTGCTTTAAAGATATGCTCATATGATAATCCTAATCCTTTACGACCTGAAGCAAGGTACTGGTACCAGCGCTCATTGAAATAAGTATTGAACTGATCATCTGATTGAATGTTCATCGCAGCTTGACTTCGCCAATAAATTAAGTAGGGAAGACCTAAAGGTCTGGTCGTCCACTGGTAGCTGTTGTAATAGGTACCTTGATTTTTCTTTTCTTCTACACAGTTTTCCTCTAGCAATCTTTCTTGCGGAATTTTATTAGCAAGGTTAACGTGTGCAGTTAAAGCAAAGTCAAACAAATTTTCTGTATTGGTATTAGCAATTGCTTTGAGAATTTGGTTTATTCTACTTATCCATTTGATCCTATCATCAGTTGTTTTAATTCGAATCCACAAATCACTATTTCCAGTTAATGGATAGTCTTTGAAAATTTCATAAACCCAAGGAAGGTAGTTGCGTTTATGATATTGATTTTCAAAAAGTTGCAAAACAGCTACAAGTTTTTCTTTATTTTCAGCGTACTCCCCCGCTGCTTCTAACCATTTATCCGCCAATGGATAATCATAAATTGTGCCTTCATTGGCATCTGCTAATTTTAAAACATGGTGCTGATTATCATTTAACAACACCTTTTCCGGCGTGCTGCCATAAGTATACTTTGAAGCTTCATATTCATAATCGCTATACTGAATAAATACATCTGTAATTCGCTTATACAGTGCAACCACATCATCAGCATTAGGAATGATTAGCTGTTGTAATGTTTTATCAGCAAGTACTGGGATGTTGGGGCGGTTCTTCTTGGCGAGGGTTGAATCAAAAATTTCTGCTTCTGGGTTGTATAAACCGTAGCCATTTTCGGCGGTATAAGCTTCTTCTTTCTCGTTTGGTATTAGTTGTTTAAGTGCCATTGCAACATCTTGCCCCAGGTTTTCCTTTTCGCTTAAGGCTTGAATGACAGTGTCATACTTTTGTGCCAAATCAGCATTTTCTTTTATAGAAAACTCTAAAAGCTCTATGCCGCCCAGTAGCTGCTCCTTCTTTTTGGAATCAAGTAATGTATCGATGGCTGAAAGTCGCAAAACCTCTGTTTGCTCAGTCAGCAAACTCATAATACTTTTCCGCAATTTTGAACTTTTCGTCGCAAGTGTTTTTGTTAAATACCCTACTTCAACTATCTCTAATGGATGTTCCTGTAATTTCTTAAGCACACATTCTTTAACATTTTGACTTTTATCAGATAATCCCTCTAGTAAGAAAGTACGTTGTTCAGGGTTTTCTGATGTTAGTAGGTGCCGATAAAAAGCATAGCGTAATGTGCTATCCATTAGCGGTAAAAATTCCGTTAAGCGGCGAGTTAATTCTTCGGAACGATCATAAAGTGCAAGCCCGATTAAAGCGGTACACGGCTTTGTATTGATGAGGGTTTGCATAAACCAAGGGAAGACACTTTCTGAAAATTTTGTTTCCTTTTTACCAATTGATGTGACGATTTCTGCGATCTGATTGAATAGTTCCCATCGTGCTGTTTTGTCTGCAGGATAAAGTTCTTGAACCTCATCATCATATATTCTGGCATTCCAGTAAGGGCTTAGGTAGCTGATAACTGGTAAATTTGTACAAATCCATGCGAGTTCTTCTGCTTCACGGATATGTAAAAATTGTAAAGCTATTTGATATTTTTTCGAATCATTGGAATGTGTGATAAAATACCAGCCTACCAAGCGTTGGTATTTTTCTGTGCTTAATAGTAACTGTTTCGCACTTTCAAGTGCATCTTCGATGTTATAGCATCCTTGTGCCCATAATGCCATGTAAATTTCTGACACATCGTTTGATTTTAAATCCGCTAATCGCGCCTGCTCATCTGCTAAATAATGAGCTGCTAATCCCATGTACTTCTCTACTACTTTTTGCTTTTGGTCGCCAAATCCAAGACCTGTCCATGTATCAAAAGCTCGAATAACAGATGAAAAACGACATAAATCATGCTCTAAAATCAATTTCAGAAAATACTTGTGACTCCCAATGGTTCCAAGGTCACATTTTTCCAAAATAGCTTGCCGAATCCCTTCTTGCCCTTTTGCCGCTAAAAACAGTTTACCAAGCCATTCCAGTGCCTTGGGATGTTCACTTATCATAACACCCGAAATAATCGCTGATCCCAATTTAATCTTATCATTATCCCCCATAATGGCTTCCTCGACTAAGGCTAATATTTCGGGATCTTCTTGACACAATGCAAACGCAACCCGATATTTCAAAAAACCATCATAAGGTTGATCTATTAAACGCTCCTGTAGTGTATAACCATAGCATATAGATGAGACCTTTTCAATTATTTCATCAAAAAAAATTTGCGCATAAGTTCCCGCTTTAGTTGAACGATACGAAGGGCGAAAACGTCCAGTTGAGTACGAAGTTTCCATCATCAACACACAAATTTCACGAAGCCGAGCTACTTCTTCTTTTCCAAAACATAGTTCTAAATCTTGGACAAAATCTGGATTAAAGATTTCCTCTAATGTGTGGCAATCCCGCGCAGCATAACCGTAGGCTTCTTTGTATATCTTTGGAAGTCTTTCGTGTAATTTATACCTGATGGTTTTCCCATTGACAAACTCAAAAATTTCTGTTAAAAACTTTTCTCCTTTAGGTGATGCCTTCTCAACTTTTTTTAGCCGCTTCTTGAAATCTTTCACATTTTTATGATTTATCTCTAACTTTTTCATGTTTTCCTCCTACCATAGCCTTCCAGCAAGAAATGTTAGCCGAATAAATGTCAAAACATCTCCTTCATGAATGTCTACTGGATCATCTAGTTCTAGTAATTCGTTTTCGCCAATAAGCACTTTAAAAAGCCCGTCTTCAAATCCCTGTAAGGCAACTTTAACTGATTGATCAGGATCAGCTTTTTTTTCTGAGTAAAGACGACCGAAGCCAATTTTCCCAGCTTCTGCTTGGTTGGAAATGTTGGTCTCATGCAAAAAAGGGATTAGCATGTTATCCACCCCGCGACTGTTATATGCCGCTACTTCTTGGCGGGTGATGGTTTCGATTAGTTGTTGTAAGGTGGTTATATTTTCTGGAATTTGGTAGGGCGACTTGTTTAGTATTGGTTTTCGCTTTCCAGTTGATTTTAAGTTGATAAAAATGTTCATCCCTTGCCCTCCTTTTTTAGTTTTTTTTCAGTAATTTCATCGATCTGCTGTTGGCACCTTCCGTAAAGTTTTCTTTTGGTGCGATGTGGATAACGATTTCATGGGCTTCCCCTTTTTGGATGCATCCTGTAAACTGAATGCTTACGCAATGCTTGAAAATCGCTTGAGTAAGTGCAGTTAGTTGCTTCATAGAATGGGGGTTATAGGATTCTTCATTAATGCCTTCTGAAAAGGTAAAATTATCTAGCTTTGCGAGGATTCGCCATTTTCCATCTGGAAATTTGCGTTTTTCTGTTGATACAATTGTTTTTTCAGATGCTTCATCAGCAGTAGGCATCACTGGTTGTATCCCTTTTGTTATAACTATTTCGGGGATTGTTACCGCATCATTTTCAAAGCATTGTCCATCAAATATAATGAGTAGCCCTTTGGAGATGCCGCCCACATTGTAAAAGGTAGCTGTCGTTGGCTCATTTGAGATGATTTCAGAATATGATGAGTATAGTTTTAATTTTGTTGGAAGTTCATCTGTGAAATATTTCGGTGCTTCTTTTGTGTCGCTTTTTTTCTTAAAATATAGATCAAATGTGGGTGGTTTTTCTTCTTCCAGCTCAAAAACATGCCAATCAGAATGTGCATTTTTTTTATCCATTCCTAATATCTCGACTGTTTGAGCTAAGACTTCTTCGACAAATACGTAATCTTGATTGTCCCAAGCCTCTCGTAATTGTTGAGGCGATTTCCCTTCTACGATGAGTGGTTTCCATGCGTCAGGATTTCCTTCAATGTTACCATTCGGAAACATTTCACCTACTTCAATGCCAACACCAACCCTATCCTGTTGAACTCCTTCTTTGTTATAGAGCCATAATAGAAGGTTGTCGCTATCAATTACCACCGTTAAAGTGACGTAAGTTCCCAGCGCTTCTGCTAATTTCTTTGCATCTGATTCTAATGTGGGAAAGTTTAAATCATCACAAACGATAGATATCCACTTACTTATTTCTGAAAAAGCAAGCTTGTAAGAAATTTGGGCTTCTTTTTTTGTGGTCGGCAACCAGCCTTCTTTTTTTATATGATTTAAGAATTTGGCTTTGATGTCTTCCTTGCTATGCTGTTGTTGATTATAAATTTGAAATTGTGCATATGTCATGCCCATTTTACTTCAATCCTTCCTGTTGATATGTGTATTATACCTGATTTTGTCGATTTGTTAAATAGTTGTTAAACAAATATATATTAATTCCAATTTTCTCGATCCCATTTTTTGCTTAAATTCCAATTATCGACATCAATATCATGAGCCACAGCAAGAAATTCTACACCATCTTCCAATGCTTCTTCATGCAGAAAATATAAACCATTCTTTAGATCATCAACGAAATCTGCAACAAGCTTTTCTGTAGATTCGGCAACCAATATTCCAACAGCATAATCATCATCAATAAAAATGATTTGTCCGAAACGACCATTTTCCAAGGGAGAAAGATCTAAACACAACCTGTTGCCACCCCAATCATGAGCAAAAAGTAACCAATTGGAATTCCATAAGCATGATTTATCAATACCTTCATCCGCAAATTTTAAAGGGCAGCTGGCTTCTGGCGTAAAGATTTGCTTCAACATTCCATCAAGACTTTCAAAAGAAAACCCATAAAACAAGTTCAAATTCTCACTCTCACGAAATCCATTATGCCACAAATACAAAGCTTTAAAATCGTCAGGTAATTTTTTATTAACCTTCTTTTCAAAGTCCTCAATTTCTTTTAAGGTCGCTGGTTTTGCCAAGCTATCTGTAAGTTGAGGTGCGATAGCCTTTAATAGCTGCTCAGCTTTTTCTAAGTTGTTGTTTATCATAATCACCACTTCTCCTTATTTTTACACATTTGTTTTGCTCAAAGTATTCCTTTGGTAGATTATTCTGCCACATCTCTGGTCTCGCCTTCAGAAATCAAGGGATATATTTCTGAAAAAGAAATGGAGTGAGGTGTTATGTTGAAAAACATGGCATTGTGAAAATTCATTAGTAGATCCATATAGACAACATCCCCAGCTAGTTGTAGTGAAAATATTTGACTTCCTTCAGGAACTGGAACGTCTAATAATGTGAGGGTTTGATTGTAAATATCATATGCATAGAGTTCTCCACCTCGCAAAGGAGTGCCATGCTGATGCTTAATCAAAACTAACAGCAATTGCTCATCTAACCATGCTGCATGACGTGGAGCAGTTTGAGTATTATAAGTATCCTCATGAGCAAACAACTCAATTGATTGGCTTTCATCTGTACGCATATCATAAATGATAAGCGGGTTATAGGATCGCTCCCATATTGGAACAAAAGTTAAGAAGTTAGTGCATGGCGATACAGATGGTTCGGATACTGAAATCACTGATGATGATTCAGACAAGTCATCCCATAAATGTTGTTCAGAAGATTGGGGATATTGAGTGTCAACAACAAGCGTGTATGGTGCATCCTTTTCTAACTGTTCGAGAATATGAATATAATCCACTCGTCCTCTATCATCTGGTCTTGAATATCTAAGATAACGACCATCATTTAGCCTAATATACTGCGAATCCCTATTTGTACTCCTTGTCGGATTGCTTAAGGAGTATAGATTTTGTTGCAGAGAATCTATAGTTTGCTCCTGATTTTCAAGCTCAGCAAGCAGTTGATTAGCAACCAACAGCTCCTTGCTTGCACTGGATAATTCCTCACTTATATTAACAAACTCAAGCCCCATCTCTTCATGCTCAGCAAGCAGCTGATCAATAGTCGATAATTCCTCATTTATATCAGCAAGCTCAATCCTCATCTCTCCAAGCTCAGCGTTTAGACTCACATTTTGGCTATATAAGCTAATTAGATAAACAATTGTCACAACAAAAAACGCCAACAACAATAAACCAATTGCTTTTTTCAACTTTTACACCTCCAACTCATCTCGAACCTCCATCAAAGCAAATCCCAACAAATTCAAACCCTGCCAAGCCAAAGGATTCTCAACATCCTTATCTCATATTTTCTTTTTAATCGTACACGTAATCTTTACTCATTATTTTCTCCATTAACTATTCCTGTGCCTTTTCTTAGTAAAACGAGAGCGTACTACAATTCCCGCTCCACCAATGATTAGCATTGCAATCATTAATCCACTATCATCTTCCACACTCTGAATCCGCTTTCTTATCAAATCCCTATATTCATAGATCAGAATTTCTTCACTACCTTGTAATCTAGTAATTGATTGATATGCTACATCCATATCGAATGTTCCGAAGTCTACGATATATTGATAACGTCCTCGGTGGTTGATGTAATCTGTATACAGCGCTGATAAACTTGAATCGCCTGTTGCTGATTGTGCATTTAATGTTTGATAATCTAATGAATCTATTCTGAAAATATTCCTTGCATTTATCGAAATTCTTCTGCCAAATGACCTTTGAGGGATATTGGTGCTGACCGCTATATAATCTCCTATTTGAAAATCTTCAAGTTCTCTTATGCCATAAGTGATCACATCAAATGTTTGCTCTACAGTAGCCTCGCCAGCTATATAATCTGCAATATTTACCATGACTTCGTCGTCAATTATATCAATAATCTCACCAATCATTACAGTCGTTTCAGTGTATATCACCAAAAACCCAGATTGATCTTGTACATTCTGCCGATACAAACGACGCCAATTCCATCTGTACTCATAAGCTCCTCTGTTTCTTATAAAATCAGTAAGAGCTATCGATCCTGCTCTGATCTGTGTTTCAGCATAGAATGTCTGATAATCTAATGACTCTACTTTAAAAATCTCATAAATAGCCAGAAAACCACTATCATTTTCTAGCAATGATGCCAATACATAATCACCCTCATTTAAATGATGGGGGCTGCACCAACTAGTCCAGTAACCACCTTGATCACTACCACAGATTATCCTGATCAACCCTGACATTGATTGCCCTGTTTCATCAGTAGTTGCAACATTAAAATAATCTGCTACATAAATAACGACTTCTCTATCATCTATCTCTATAATTTCACCAAAAACAATATGATGACCCTCCAGAAAGTTCCATATAGACGCCTCACCGCCAAAAGATACCATATTGTTTGTGAATATTGCGATTATCAGTATGATAGCTATTACGAAACGCTTTTTATACTTCATCAGTTTCACCCATCACCCGAATCGCACGCTCAACGCCATAATCCTCTCCATCAAACACCTTATCCCACCAAAAATCATTAATCATAATTCGAGAATCAATACTTTCATCCCATGTCACATCAAAACCATTTTCCACCAACAGCTCTACAATCCTCTTTCCAACTTCAAAAGCAACCTGCTTATCCCCATTCATACTATGAAACGCTAAATAAAGACACCTAATCGACTCATCCATGGCGCGCTCAATATCCTGCTGATGATAAAAACAATACCCTTTCCTTGGAATATCATTCTCCTTCATAAACCTAAAAACCTCACCCACTTCATCAAAACCATCATCCAATGTATAACCCGCAAAATCGATCGCAATAATCTGCTCTTTATTTAAAATATCAAATACCTTTCTCAACCGTCCATAATTATTTTTACCCTTATCACCTAAATTAGCGTTACTCATCAACCACCCCACCAGCGATTTTATATGGCTAGCTTCTGGATGAGAAATCTCATATTCTGTGCAAATATCTTCAAGTGTCATACTAGCTAGCTCCAAGATTTCTTCTTCTGTGTAATAGCCCGAATGCATGTAAAAATAAAGTGCTTCTTCTATTTCTTGTTGTACATCGACTGGAAATGTGAGTTCCTCTCCTGTTGTCGGGTCTGTTATATTTTTGAATTTATTAAAAAATGCCATTTTCTAGTCTCCTTCTGCGATGTATTGTGACCATGTTTATTTTTCAGTTGTGGCAGATCGATTTCATGCTTACACTACTAATACTTTAAACAAGCACAAAAAGTTTCACACAATTCAAAAATTCCATCATTTCTACCTAATAACCACATGTGAAGCTATCTTCCCACTGTTGATATTTATAGTATATTGAATCCTCGTCGCTGACATCATTTCGCACTTCAGAACTCTTATCTAAAGTTGAATGAAAGTATACAGCACTTTTTTCAAAGCTACGATGGCGTCCAGAAAGTCTTGCAACCTCTTTGTCTTCTAGTGTTTCTACAAGTGCATGCAGTTTAATGAGCTTTTCATAATTTGACTCTCTACTAATCATATCCTGATCATTTTTCCATCCCGTTGGCGTATGATAGATAAATCTAATCTGAGCAAAGTAGTATGCCCGATAAATGTAGATTCGAATCGTATCATAATGCCCAGCTTCTTCAGCAATTAAACCTTCGATCAGAGTCATGATCGCGCTTTCAATTTCTGCCCTATCCTTGGCATTCTCTGCTGTTATTTTCTTCCGAAGCTCATTAACATCTCGTGCTACATACCTATTATGAAATTGAACATCATTATCATCTACAAGTTTTGGAATATCAGTATGTAGATATTTTGCATAATACTTTAACGCCTTTGTTCTCACTCCAAAACATTTATAAAATAAGATTTCGCCATTCAAAGTAGCACACTTTCTAATACATGCTGATTGATTTTGCATCAGCCAATATTGTAATTCACCATCAACATTCCATCCCCAGCCACCAATTTCATGAGAATTCATAAAATGTTTATAATGCTCAAATCCCCTTAAATAGTGCAACACATAATCAAGCCGTGCCACACCAACATATAGTGCTGGTCTTTTCATTATCTCTTTACACAATGATTTGCTATCCAGATTTGCAAAGGCTACACTCCATAATGTGTATAGTTCACATCCTAAAGCTTGTAAAATTTTACCATATTCATTAAATGTATAGTCTTCGTTGCGTCCTTTTTCAGAAATTTCAGCGCCAACAATATGACGAAGTTGTTCATAAAACTTCATTGTATATTGGTGCCGATCAGGATCCTCAATCACAGGTATCCAACTTGGATTATAAATCTGAAGACATTTTTTTAACAACTCAAAGGACTCTTTTTCTAATTTAATCACAGAAAACACCTCTATTTCTTAATGATAGTCTAGCTGGCAGCATATATTTTCAGATGGTCTTTTATACTCTAACATAAATCACTCTCCACTCAAATCCGGTGATTCTTAGTAAATCTTCACTCATCATCTTAGCAGTTTCAACATCAGGTATTTCCCACAATTCTGGCTTACGTTCTAGCTCAACTATAGTTCGATAAAATCCTTGATTAAAATAATAGTTAAGATGATGCAACGATGCTTTTTTGTTACAACAGGGGCTGATAACGTCTAACTCCATAAAATCTTGCTCATATGCACGAGTCATTGCTGTTGTCCACCAACCTATCATTTCGAGCGAGGAATCACAGTGTGGACATGAAAGACTATCAAAGTTTTGACCTGCATCAGCAAATTCTATTTTTTTAGCTTCACGAACATTTATAGATCCATATGTATGGATTTCTTTTATTTGTTTTATTTCGCAAGCTGTCAACTCGCTATTCAAATTTTCAGGGATAAATCGAATGAAGTAATCAGGCATCATAAAACACTCCTAAATTTTAATTTTTGCTTCTTTTAAATCTACCCAGTATTCTTTAATAACTTGGACAGCTCCAGCCATTAAAATACCTATTTGTATCGCTCATTTTAAGTTATTCCGGCAAAAAATCATCCAAACCAGTAAAAGTATCGCGCCATTCTTCTGGTATCTCATCTTCCCAAACACTATAAGCTAATCTAAATTGATGGTTCGCACTGTTAACCTGGTCCCATTCATCCATAAGCGGCGAAGGTCCTCTCACATTTGTATGTCGTTGCGGCCTAGTCGGCGTTGGTAGCTCACCAATAAATGCAATATCAATCAAAATATCTTCAATAGAAAAAGTAATTACATGTTGAAAAGTAAAATTGATCATTGTTGCATGCCTTCCTTCTTGTGGTAAAACTGGCAGCCCGAGTTCTTCGCTAAACTGCTCTGCAAAAGATAAGATTTGATTTCTAATCCATTCAGTTGTCTCTTGCATCTCTTGGCGATCTGCATTTGTCCAGCCATATGGCAGTTCATCGGTGTAATGAGAAAGGGTAAATAGAAAGTCTTGTGGATGTACCCAACTAAACACTTCTTGCATGTCTAATTGAATGTTATTTCTACTTATTGATATTTCAACAGCTTCAGCATCCAGCCAGTGTCTATTATCCTCCATAGGTGTTAGCACTAATTGGTCATCTACTATTTCATAATAATAATTATATATATCTGTGATAGGACCATCTTCGCTCTCGGTTGTAAGCAAAACATATAGATTGCCGTCCGCTGTAATATATACTGCTGCAAATGGATTCGAAGCACTTCCTAAAAAATTCCCAGTTCGCCAAACACCAACCAAATCTTCAACAGTAACTCCTCTTGTTGCACAACCTACTAGTACAAAAAGTAGGCTGAAAATTAGTAAAGTAGTGCAAATATGTTTCAGTTTAATCACCTCTTCCATGTAGTAAAGTTCATAGGCAATTGCCTATAAGTTATTCCGGCAAATCATCCAAATTAACAAAGATATCGAGCCATTCTTCTGGTAAATCATGCCTCTGATGCCATCTTATGCTGAATCGACCATGTGCACTTCTAGCGGATCTCCACTCCCCATCATCATAATCTGTAAGTCCAAGCATATGCGTATGCCATCGAGGGTAAATCGGGGTAGGCAGTTGACCTCTGAATACAATATCAACCGATATATCTTCAATAGAAAAGGTGGTGCTAGTTGCTTCTCCTCTTGTACCACGTGGTAAAACTGGTAAACCAAGCTCCTCGCTAAATTGTTCTGCAAAAGCCAAAATTTGATTTCTAGCCCAGTCCATGGTTTCCTGCATTTCTTGTCGATCTGCATTCGTCCAGCCGTACGGGAGTTCATCGGTATAATGATAAAGGGTAAATAGAAAAGCTTGTGGATTGGACGAACTGTACACTTCTTGCATATCTAATTGCATACTATTGTTTTCTATTGATATTTGAATAGCTTCTACATCTCTTCTTAAATCGTTTTCCATAGGTGTCAGCACCAATTGATTATCTACAATTTCATAGTAATAATAAGGATAGACGGTTGTCCAAGGACCAGCTGTTGAGTCAGTTGTAAGCAGGACATATAGATTGCCGTCCGCTGTTATATATACTGCTGCAAATGAATTCGAAGCCCATCCTAAAGCCTCCTCCTCATAATTCTCGGTCCGCCAAACACCAACCAAATCCTCAACTGCAGGTCCTCTTGTTGCACAACCTACTAGTACAAAAAGTAGGCTGAAAATTAGTAAAGTAGTGCAAATATGTTTCAATTTAATCACCTCTTTCACATCTCAAAAGACTGATAACTGGCACATATGTCTTCATGTCAGCAAAATCTTTAATTTGAAACATGACAACACCCCTTCCAGAAAAAGCCTAAATTAATTCCGATTACTTATAATTATAGCTCATAACAAAAAAAAAAGCTAGCTTCATAGCCTAACCTTCATCCTCATTCCCCTCAATTGCTGCTCTACAAATTTCAATTTGTTTCAAGACACTCTCTTTCGTCAATCTACCGTGATTAGAATGCTCATTTAAACAAACTACCAGCGAAAGCATGATCAACATCATCTTCAAATACTCCAGAAAATTCCTCTAAAATCGTATCTTCCTTAACAACATCCATCCGCTCTTACTGTATATTTTCCTTCTTGCCAACCCTTCGTAAATGGCGTTTCATTTTCAGCAATCAGAACTCCACTTTTAGTCTTTCAAAATCTCATTCAGAACTAAATCTACATTTTTTTCTAGATTGATATTTTCAATTCTAAGTACTGGACATTCAATTTCTTGTAGCCACTTTTCATGTTTTTCCAAACTCCGCCCAATTACTGGATTCTCATCATAAGTCGCCGCCCAATTTAAAAATGCTTGGCTAGATTCATACTTACTACCGCCAGCTAATATGTCAGCGCCATAGCGCCTGTACTCTCTTTTTTCCAATCGCTCTAATCGAATCTCCCTTGGTACATACACAAAGATAACCAAATCAAATTTTGAATGAAGTTGATTACCCCAACCGACAACCGAACCACTCAAAATCCATTCATCACAACTTGATAAATCAGCTTCTAACAAGTCGAGGCATTCCTCACGGTCTCTTTGCACAGTAAAAGGTTCTTTTGTTTTCATCCAAAAGTAATCGTCTGAATCAAAATGTTTAATCCTGAGCTTTTCAGAAATCAGTTTAGCAATCGTTGTTGTTCCTGAGCCTGAAGCACCGAAGATATGGATATGCTTTTTCATTCTACACTCATCCTTTCACAGTAATTAGTACTAAAACAACGGCAACAACAAATGCTGCCAAGCGAACAAAAATACTTCCTCTTTTTTTTACCATTGTCAATTTCACCACTTTGTGTTTAATCTTTACATAGGGTTTTTGATGAATGACCCGAGAAAAAGCAACACATAAACAAAAAGAGAAATAAAGTGGATAAACAGGATGACAGTCACCATAGTCAGGCGTTGCTTCTTTGATTTCTTTGATTCTACTTGATAAACCACTGAGAGGATATGCAACCCCAAATACCCAGTAGTCAGCTGTATCCCCGCTAATGCCATCGCTACTTCTTCCTCGTCAATTAGGCTTAAAATGAAGATAATGACAAATAATCCCAAACTATGGAATAACGAAAAATTTCTAATTTCCTCTTTAAAAAACAACAGCCAAGCGTAAATCCCTAAATAAATCCATATCACTACATATACTTCTATCTTGAAGACTTCCATGAAGGTCATAAAAAATATAATACCAAGGCATGTTAGTAAATAACCAGCTGGTATCAACATTTTGCTCGATAAAATGATCTCCTTCTCCTGCTTAAGGGATTTAATCGCTAATCGCAGCGAACCTATATACGTAAGAACCATCAAAATCCCTATCATGATCATAAAAACTTCAAACGCTTGAAGCCCTCCTCCAACCCTCATACTCGATAAAAACAGCGCGAGAATCCATATAGGAATCAATAAAACTAGATAAAAAATACCCAAAGTCACTATTTGCTTTTTCAAAAAACCACCTCTTAAATCATCACTTTATTCCCTTTAAAATTCGTAATCACTCGATCTGCAACCTTATCCTCATCCGCCACATCCCCAATTAAAAGTGGCGATAATGCGCCATGTAATTCATAATTCCTCGCAACAATCCCTTGATTATAATTGGCATAACAATATTTACAACCATGTAGACACGTATTATATACGCCAATATCAATACTCGCCATACATCCACATTCAGCACGCTGATTCTTGTCCTTACTCGCCTTCAATTCGCAGCCCGAAAGTTCCTCGAAAAGCTTATAATCAATACAACGGGATGGCTTAATTCCGAAGGGTTGCAAATCAATCTTACTGGAACAAGATTCGATAGCTAAGCCATAACAAGCCGCAATCGCAACTAATTTTTTCGCAAGTTCCACCTTCTGCTCATCTTCAAAATCCTTCAGCCCCAACGCTCCCAGATTGCTTTTAACATTTCGGTAATGGGTGTCGATGAAACTAATAATCACTTTCTTAGTAGAAGATTTGAGCTCCTTCGCCATCGTCTCGAAGGCGTGGAGATGGTAATCTACGGTATACTTTTCATTAATTAGAATAGGATCATATCGCCAAATAACTCGCTCTTTACCAATGATTGCTGAGAGTTGCTTGAACGTTTGCAAGACTTCATTTGTCTTTGATGGTAGATTAGGTTCAATGTCCTTACCATAGGGTGTAAGTGTAAACTGAAAATAATACATATAATCAGAAAGCTCAGGTAAATGCTTCATCATATTCGCAGGATTCTTCGTCCAAAAGACAATCCCATCAATAATATCAGGCGATAAACTAATCTTGCTCACTTGACGTGGATTCCTTGGGTTACGGACTAGAACAAAGCCTGCTTCGATACGGTTCGCAAACCATTCACTATAATAAGCTGGAATATCTGTCCGTCGACTTGCACTAATAATCATTTTTGCCCACTACCTTCCCTACTAAATAGCTTTTTTCGAAATACTATACGCGACCAGCAAGTTGCCCACAGCAAGCACCGAAGAAAAGATAAACACATACCAAGGACCCCAGTTATGCCAAATCCAACCCCCTAAAAGGGCACTGCTAATCCCGATAATATGATCTAAAGTCATCCCAAATGCTAACGTTGGTGTCACATCTTCATCAGTAATGGCAATCTGTCGTACATATACACTTCGCACCATGCCCATATGAGCAACTACTCTGTCAAAAATGTTAACTCCAACGGCGACGATTAAAACAACAACGCCTGCGAATAGTTCATTCACGATACCAAAGCTAATGATGCCATAGCCAAGATAAAGTAATAAAAATCCAATGGCCTCTGCCATTAATACTTTACCCGTTCCAAATCGGTCGATCAATTTTCCAATCAGTGGCAATAGGAAGATTCCGACAATAGCACCAGCGACAATCAGCAGTGAAATGTAACCAGCGCCAAAGTCTAATAGTTCAATAAGTACCCACGGTCCAAAAACAAACATGATTTGTTTACGCCCACCAAATAAAAAGGCCATGATATAAAATTTTATGTATGCTTTTCGGAAAACGAGCTTTGACTTACCTTTGACATCCTTAGTCAATCGGAGTAAATAGATCAGTAGCCCTGTGATGATCATCAGAATGATTCCGGCAATGATGAACGGTACATTATAAGGGGTCGTAAACGAAAAGAAACCAGTGCTAAACCCCAAAAATACCAATAACCCCGCTAATAGTGAAAATGCCACGCGCAGACTGTTAAAACGTCCAAGCACTTTCCCAGCTTCATTCGCGGGTGCTAATGACATGCCGATGCTATCATATAGTGGGATAAACATATGTATCCCAAGTGAAGTGATAAATAAATAAATTAACATAACTTCAAAAGAAGGCTGCAACGTTCCCATGGCAAGAAGTCCGACAATTGTTAAAATTTGTGCGATAATCCCTAGTTTTATATTGCCGAGAAAAGCAAATCCTGATAAAATCAGTACAGCAATAACACCTGGCATTTCTCGCGGCACTTCAATCAATCCTCGCTGGAAGGCATTGACATTAAAGGCATCTCTAAAATAATTGGAAAAAACATTATCGGATAATCCCATCGCAATGCCAAGTAAGGCTACAATCACCATATAAACTATTATGGCACGTTTGGCGTTGCGGTCGTTATTATAACCGCTATAATCTGTGTGATTCTCTTGTTTCATTGGTACAACCTTCTTTCAAAATGATGGTAATTGCTCAGGCATGTTCGGCTAGCTAAAGTCATCCATATAAAAACACTTAATCCAATTTTAACCAAGGCGTCTTATAACCGGCTTTATAGTGACGGATGATTGACCTCATATCGTAAAGTAGACCAAGTCGTTGGCATTCAGCTATGTATACGTCCCAGAGTTTTTTTGATCTTGATGATCGACAGCTATAGCGGGTGCCGAAGCGTTTCTGGTACTTTTCTTTTAAGCCAGGCTGTACGCGATCCAGATGTTCAAAGTAATACTCTCTGCTTCCTGTCCGAAGGGTCATGCCCATATAGGTGTAAACAAATTTTGCCCCGGCTTCTTTTGCTCTACGCAGGATTTCCAAAATATTTTCCTCAGTATCAGTCACAAAGGGCAAAAGGGGCGTTATCAGCACGCCACAAAAAATCCCTGCATCAGTTAGGGTCCGCATGGCTTCAAAGCGCTCTGATGGGCTTGATACATTTGGTTCTAATTTTCTAACCAACTCATTATCAGCAGTGGTAATAGAGAATTTCACGATCGTTGGGGAATGGGTTTGAATATCGGTAAGGATATCAACATCACGGGCAATCATAGCTGATTTGGTGGTGAGGCTTATACCGAATTTGAAGGCATTGATCAATTCTAAGGAATTGCGTGTCAGCTTTAATTCTTTTTCCAAAGGATTATATGGATCGCTCATAGCGCCTGTTCCAACCACTCCCGTCATTGCTTTGCGCATCAAGTCATCTCGGATAATCCTTAAGGCATTCTCCTTTACTTTTACTGTATCGAAGTCCGGATTTTTAAAGCAGCTGCTTCTGCTGTCACAATAAATACAACCATGAGAGCAGCCCCGATAAATATTCATATTGTAGTTGATCCCGAACCATTCATCAGGAGCTTTTGTTCTAAAGATAATGTTTTTAGCTGGTAGTGTTGGGATGTTCTCGATTTTCATCATTTCCTCCAAACTGTTTATTAAAACAGAGACATTTGTCCGAATTTTGATTGGAATTCAGCCATATAAGCAAAAGCTTCTCCTTGAAAAAGAATGCCATGTTTTTTGCAAGTCTCATTTAATTTCTTGCTCAACATCTGATAATTGGGACTTCCGCATTCATACTGATTTCCAAATTTTCGAATATATTTCTCTTTCATGCCAGGAAAATGCTGGTCTAATTTTTCGTAAAAATATTCTCGATTTCCTTCTCTTAGCGTCATACCAATTCCAAAGCAGATAATTCCTTTAACATCAGCTTCGAGACAATAATCAAGAATGCCTTTAAAATTTTCTTCGCTATCATTAATAAAAGGTAAAAAGGGTCCCAACCAAACAACTGTTGGCACGCCCGCATCACGGAAAACTTTCAATGCTGAAACTCTTTCTGACGTAGTAGAAACGTTGGGTTCGAGGAGTCGGCAAAGGTTTTCATCAAATGTTGTTAGCGTCATTTGTACGACACATTTAGTTTTGTAATTGATCTTTTCAAGGATGTCTAAATCTCGTAAAATACGGTTTGATTTGGTTAGGGGTGTAATCCCAAATCCATACTTTTCGATCACCTCTAGACATTGGCGCATATACTGAAATTTTTCTTCTAAATGAATATAAGGATCAGTCATTGCACCCGTAGAAATCATCGCTGGTTTTTTTCTTTTTTTCAACTGGTTTTCCAAGATTTCAGGCGCATTTCGTTTGATTTCAATATCTTCAAAATCATGTTTCATTTGATAGCATTTACTTCGACTATCGCAATAAATGCAGCCGTGGGTACAACCCCGATAAATATTCATTCCGTTTTTGGGCGAAAGGATCGTTTTGTAATCAGCAAAGTGCATTGATTTTGTCCTCCTTAGTGTTAACAAAGGCTTTTCTTTACAAACACACATTTTTATGATAAAATTAACATATAATAAAAACGGAGCTGTAGCGGTGTGAGCTACGAACTCCTATGACCGTTTAAGACGGTGACAGACTGTTAAAAGAAAAAGTAACCGTAAGCCTGCCAAAGCTTTAGACGGTTACTTTTTCTGTGTCGAGTTAATGT